>PDWI01009413.1_pt1 | contig 11238 bp, 6 predicted proteins | sample 1430891 | NCBI WGS metagenome assembly PDWI01 (sample SAMN01162508, study PRJNA174530) | Oral metagenome, whole genome shotgun sequencing project. | biome: Marine environment; feature: Marine mammal; material: Swab sample of the gingival sulcus; isolation source: swab sample of gingival sulcus... | reverse complement strand
GCCCCCGCCTAGGGGTCCCCTCCCTATTTCTCCGGAGAAATAGGGAGGGGACCCCTAGGCGGATACTAGGCGTTATAATTTCTAAACCTCTGAATGAAAGAGGGGTACAATCCTTAGTATGCCAGGAATAGGGAGAAACCAACCGGAAATGGGGGTGGGAAGGGGGGTGGAGTGTTAAAATATCGGCAAGTACTCGCACCTCCCCCGAAGACACCAAAGCTGCCCTCCAACTTCAACCTGTAGAGATAACGGGAACGCAGACGAACACAGACTACCCTGCCCTTCAACCCCAAAAGGATAAAAGGGCGAACTAGGGTATACTATAGCCTGGTATTAAAGCCCCCTACGCTCGTATGGGCGGAGGGGGCTATTCGTATCCGACTACACCAAGCAGCTACCCTGTTCGAGGCCACTGAGTGCGGTGAGGCTCAGGAGGGACTGCACGGAGGCATCGTGGTCCACGAAGTAGATAGGCTTGGCAAGGCCCATAGTTATAGGCCCGACAAGGTCAAGGACATCGTCGGCCTCCTGGAGAAGCTGGTAGCTGGCATTAGCTGCCGAGAGGCGGGGGAAGATGAGTACGTTGGCGTTCTCCCCGGCGATACGATTCTGGGGGAAACGGTGATCACGGAGATCATGGTGCAAGGCTTGGCGAACCTGCATCTCCCCGTCAACGGGTATATAGTCATACTCACGGTGGAGGATTTCCACGGCCTTCCGTATCTCTGCGGTGGTTTCGGTCTGCTCTGCCCCGAAGTCGGAGTAGGCTATGAGCGCGAGGACGGGTTTCACCCCAAAGCAACGAACCTTCTCGTAGGCCATGACGGCGATATCAACGAGAGCCTTTGCGTCAAGGCGATGGTTAATCTTAGTGTCGGCCAGGAATACAGGGCCACGCTTGAGGGCGACCATGTGCATAGTGGCGCAATGGCAGTGGCCATGCTCTAGGCCGACGGTGCTGCAGGCTATTTCGGCAAGAGTGCCGGGAGGGGTATACATGCCAGCAAGCATGGCATCAGCATCGCCCATCTGCACCATCATCATGCCGAAATAGCTGGGGGCATACATCAGCTCAAGAGCCTGGGTGTAATCACCACCCTTGCGCCAATTCTGCTGGGCATACTGCTGGGCGTATCGCTGACGACGCTCCTCCTGGTCAAGGCCACGGGGGTTGACTATCTCTAGGCCGGATATGTCGAGGCTAAGGCTCTGGGCGATGGCATGGAGGTTATCGGCATCGCCGAGGATGATGGGCGAGGCTATGCCCTGCCGCTTGGCCTCTACGGCGGCCTTCATGACGTTGGGGTTCTCAGCCGCAGGGTATATCATGCGCTTGGGATGGCGCTTGGCCGTCTCGTAGAAGCGCTGGGTGAGGTGGCTCATGATGCCGATGCGCTCGAGGAGTTCGGCCTCGTAGGCCCCCCAATCCTCTATGGGCTTCTGGGCTACGCCGGACTCCATGGCGGCCCTGGCTACGGCGGTGGATACGCGCACTACGAGTCGACTGTCCACCGGCTTAGGGATGATGTAGTCGGGGCCGAAGTGCATGTCGGTCTTCCCGTAGGCACGCATTACCTCCTCGGGCACATCCTCCTGGGCCAGCTCGGCAATGGCCAGGGCGGCTGCATGCTTCATGGCCTCGTTAATGGCGGTGGCACGAACATCGAGCGCACCACGGAAGATGTAGGGGAAGCCGATGACGTTGTTGATCTGGTTGGGGTAGTCTGAGCGACCTGTGGCCATGATTACGTCAGGGCGCGCCGCCTTTGCATCGGGATAGGTGATTTCGGGGTCGGGGTTGGCCAGGGCGAAGACGATGGGGTGCTTAGCCATGCGCTTGACCATCTCGGGGGTAAGCACGCCCCCACGGGACAGGCCCACGAAAACATCCGCCCCGACGATGGCCTCGTCAAGGGTTCGTACGTCGTGCCGGTCGGTGGCGAAGTAGGCCTTCTGCTCGGTGAGGTGCTTTCGGTCACTGGTGATGACGCCCTTGCTGTCGAGCATGAGAATGTTCTCGCGCTTCACGCCGAGGGTCTCATAGAGACGTGTACAGGAGTAGGCCGATGCGCCTGCGCCGTTGACCACCAGCTTGATGTTCTGTATCTTCTTGCCGGCGATCTTGAGGGCGTTGAGCAGGCCGGCGGCAGAGATGATGGCCGTGCCGTGCTGGTCGTCGTGCATGACGGGTATGTCCAGCTCCTCACGCAGGCGCTTCTCTATGGCGAAGCACTCCGGGGCCTTGATGTCCTCGAGGTTGATACCGCCGAAGGAGGGGGCTATGGCCTTGACCACCTCAACGAACCTATCGGGATCCTTGACGTCGACCTCTATGTCGAATACATCGACCCCAGCGTATATCTTGAATAGGAGGCCCTTCCCCTCCATGACGGGCTTGCCGGCAGCGGGGCCGATGTTGCCCAGCCCGAGGACGGCTGTTCCGTTGGATATGACGGCCACGAGGTTACCCTTGGCGGTGTAGTCGTAGACCTTCTGGGGGTTCTCGGCGATATCTATGCAGGGGACGGCCACGCCGGGGCTATATGCCAGGGTGAGGTCGTGCTGGGTGGCGTAGGGTTTGGTGGGGCGAACCTCTATCTTCCCCGGGGTTGGTTGCGCATGGTACTCTCTTGCGGCAGCGGCTAGCTTTTCGTCCATCTTTCGTCCTCCTCTTTGGTGTTGGGCTTTCTGTTGTGCTTTACTTGGTCTAGTGAGGGGGGCGGTGGTAGGTAGGGCTGGCGTACCCCAACGGTGGGTTTAGTCCAGGGGGTTGCCGTGTATGTCTACCCGCTCGAGGGTTGCGCTCTCGTCGAGGAACCAGGAGGCGTAGAGTCCGTAGCCCTCGGCGTTGCCGATGGCCATCTTCTGTATCTGCTCGGGGGTGAGCTGGCGTATGGGCTTGGCGGGCACCCCGGCGTAGAGCATGCCGTCCTCAATGACGGTCTTCGCAAGCACGAGGGAGTTGGCGGCGATGACGCATCCTGCCCCTATCTTGGCATTGTCGAGAAGGGTCGCCCCCATGCCGATGAGCGTACCCGGGCCAACCTGCGCACCATGGACGATGGCGTTGTGCCCGATGGAGACCTTGTCCTCGAGGATGCTGACGGAGGTGCCGTAGCTGGTATGGATGACGGCGTTGTCCTGGATGTTGACCATATTCCCCACTACGATGGAGTTCACGTCGCCCCGGAGGACTGCGCCGAACCAAATGCTGCTGTTGTCGCCGATGACCACGTCGCCGATGAGGGTGGCGGTTTCCGCAAGGTAGACGTTCTTTCCGATTTTGGGGCGCTTGCCGTTAAGCGTGATGATGTATGCCATTGCTATAGTTATATGCTTGTTTACTGGCAACAAAGTTAGGGAAATAATCCGATGAAAGCTAGAGATGAAGAGGATTGTGCTATAGGTAGGTGGTCGATATGGTGGAGGGGAGTCGGGCGGGATGGGGGCGTTTTTTGTACCTTTGGCAGAAATTTGGAGGATAGCGCCATGGCGATAGAGAAGGGTAAGTTCCCCGCAACGACGACGAGCTTTGAGATTATCCGCGAGGAGGGGATGTACTACGTGGACAAGACCCACCTACTTTGGGAGCTGGTCCACCAGAGTAGAATCGTTTTCCTGAGCCGTCCACGGCGGTTCGGTAAGAGCATGCTACTGAAGACTATAGGTTGCTACCTGGAGGGGCAGAAGGAGCTGTTTGAGGGGCTACAGCTCTTCCCGCTGGAGGAGGCCAAGGGGACGAAAGCCTGGGTGAAGCACCCCGTGTTGCATTTCGACTTCAGCAAGCGTGGGCCGAACGTTGAGGAGATGCGGAGGATAATTCTCCGCGAGGTGCGAAAATTGGCGCGACGAAATGGGCTAGCCCTGGAGTCGGACTCTGCCCTGGATGCGCTCGACGAGCTCTTCGAGCGCCTGGATGAGGAGGGCTTCCCCCGCGTAGTGGTACTAATCGACGAGTACGATAGCCCGGTGCTGGACGCACTGGTGAAGGGGGATGCCGATTTGCTCGAGGAGGTGCGAGGCTTCATGCGGGGCTTCTACAAGACGCTCAAAGCTGCGGACGATTCGATGCGCTTCCTGATGGTTACGGGGGTGAGCCAGGTGCGGCAGGTTGGCCTATTCAGCGGGTTCAACAACATACGGGACATCAGCTTTACCCCGGACTACAACTCCATCTGCGGGTTTAGCGAGGAGGAGCTACGTGGGGTTCTCGGGGAGCAGGTGGCGCATATGGCTGAGGTCAACGGCCTGAGCCTGGAGGAGCAATACGCGGCGCTTAAGCACAAGTACGATGGCTACCGCTTCTCGCGGAAGGAGGAGGACGTGTACAACCCCTTTGGGCTAATGAATGCGCTGATGGAGTGCGAGATGAAGGGCTACTGGTCTATGACCGGCACGATGAGCAGCGCCGATATGCTCATCCCGCGCTACAATGCGCTGGGGGTGCTACACCTCGATGGGGTTCTCCAGGCCGATGAGCGTAAGCTCTCGCGGTTCAACTTCGAGCATAGCGACCCCCTGGGCTTCCTCTACCAGACGGGTTACCTGACCATCAAAGGCCTGACTGACGATGGGCAGTACCTGCTCGATTTCCCCAACCACGAGGTGCGCGAGAGCATTACGGAGATCCTTGCGCCTCGGACGCTCGGCATAGGGCATTCGAGCGACTACCACGGCTTGAACCGCAACCTGGTCCGTGCGCTGAACGGGAGGGACATCAAGAGGTTGGAGGTGTGCATACAGGCCTTCCTGGCGAGCCTTCCATACGACCACGAGAAGAAGACGGAGGACGATACGCATAAGGTCTGGGAGCTACGGGAGGCCCGCTACCGGGATGCGCTGCATCTAATCTTTGCTGGGGTGCGGAGCGATGTGCGCGTGGAGCAGATAGGGGCTGGGGGGATTTCGGATGTAGAGATTATCGGTGCGCAGATGGTTGTCGTGATCGAGCTGAAGATGAAGCGGGACGGGATGACCGCAGAGAGGGCGCTAGCGCAGGCGGTGGGGAATGGATACCCGGAGAAGCATTCGGGCGGGGAGAAGCCCGTGTGGGCCGTGGGGGCGGTGATTGGGGAGAAGGCTCAGATAGAATGGATGGAGGAGTGCGTGTGGGGGGGGGAGATGCCACAGGGAGGAGCGTAAAGCGCATAGGTCTAGATGCGCCCAAATTCGGTTTACACCGATTTGCCATTCGCCGCATGCGGCAATTGGCGGGCGAGCAGGCGGTGCGTTTGCCCTGCTGAGCGAAGCTAAAAACCGCTATACCTACAGGCTACCTTCAGCCCAATGCGCCGAATGGGGGGCTTGCAAAGCGGCTTAGGCTTAGTTGTGTATTCTTATACGGTTAATGCGGAGGCTGTTGGTTACCACAATCACGCTACTTAGCGCCATGGCCAGCGCGCCGAACATGGGGTCTAGGCGGAGGATGCCCCAGAAGCGGTAGAGTATCCCCGTGGCTACGGGTATGGCCACCAGGTTGTAGAGGAAAGCCCAGAGGAGGTTCTCCCGGACTATGCGCATGGTGATGCGGCTGAGGGAAACTACCCAGGCTATGCGGCTGAGATCGTCGCTGGCGAGGGTGAAGGTTGATACGCCGAGGGCGACATCCGCCCCGCGCCCCATGGCGAAGCTCACGGTAGCCCTGGCCAATGCGGGCGAGTCGTTGATGCCGTCGCCAACCATACCGACGCTTAGACCACTATCTACGGCTGCGGCGATGCGCTCTGCCTTCTGGTCGGGGAGCATCCCCCCTTCCGCGGTATCCACCCCCAGCTGGTGCGCTAGGGGTTTCACTACGCTCTGGCGATCGCCCGAGAGGATGTGCGTGGTGATACCTAGCGCATGTATACGCTCGAGGGCTTCGCGGGATGTTGGCTTTAGGCTATCGGTCAGGGCGAAGACGCATTCCAACTCGCCATTTCGGTAGAGGCTCGAGATGGTGTGCCCCTGGGCCTCGGCCTGGGCGATAAAAGGCATAGCCCACTCAGGGTTCTGCCCAGCGCATCGAAGTACGGAGTAGCCCAAGCCATTGATGGTGGCACTCAGCCCCTCTCCGGGCAGGCTCTGGGCATCGTCCACGGGGTAGGGCTTGGCGTCTTGCGCCCAGGCAAGTACGGCGCTGGCCAGGGGGTGCTCGCTCTGCAGCTCCAGGCTATGGAGCACCCGCTTACCCTCCAGCTCCCCCATGCCGTCGGGTCGCCAGGTTGCGCCGACCACGGCGGGCGTTCCCTGGGTGAGCGTTCCCGTCTTGTCGAGGTACAGCTCCTGCAGCTCTCCGGCCATCTGCAGCCCCTGCGCATCCCGGACGAGTATATGCTCCCTGGCTGCCCTTCCGACGGCTACCATTATGGCCGTTGGGGTAGCCAGACCAAGGGCGCAGGGGCAGGCTATGGCTAAGACGGTGATAGCATTGTGGAAGCCGAGCATCCAGCCCCCTCTCCCACCCCAGTAGCCCCAAGCGAGCAGCGTAAGCAGGGCAATGCCCAGTACAACAGGGACAAAGTAGCCCGCGACCGTATCGGCCAGCTGCTGGATGGGGACCTTGCTACCCTGGGCCTCCTCGACCTGCTGGATTATGCGCCCGAGTACAGAATCTACACCAACGCTCTCGGTCTCTATGGTAAGGGAGCCCTTACCGTTGAGAGTACCAGCATAGACAGCATCGCCCGTGGTCTTACGCTGGGCTAAGGGTTCTCCGGTAATGCTGCTCTCGTCCAGGTAAGATTCGCCACTGACAACCCTTCCGTCGACTGGCATGCGCTCGCCGGGCAGAATACGCAGGCGCATACCGGTGAGCACCTCGGCCAGGGGGATGTCGTGGGTATCCTCCCCATCCACCAGGTGGGCGACGTCTGGTTGCAAGCCCATAAGCTGCTCTATAGCCCCGCTGGTTCTGGCCTTGGCGCGGGCCTCCAGCCACTTGCCTATGAGGATGAAGGCGACGACCATGGCGGCCGAGTCGAAGTAGAGCGGTAGGCCACTGAAGGCGATATTGCCGGTCTCCCTTTCAAATAGCACGATGAGGCTATAGGTATAGGCTACGCCGCTGCTGAGGGCGACGAGGGTATCCATGCTCACCTGGCGATGGCGGAGCTGGCGCAGGGCATGCAGATGAAAGCTACGCCCGAAGATGTAGACCGTGATGAAGGATATAGGCACAATGAGGAGCATCTGCAGCAAGCGGTCTGGGCAGTACATCTGGAGCAGCATCACCGTAGCCGCCCCGATGAAGGCCAGCACCATACGTCGCCGCATAACGAGGGCCTCGTTCCGCTTAGCCTGCAGGTTCCGGCGGATATCGTACTCGGCCTCTATGTCCATGCCAAAGCCTATGCTCTGGACAACAGCCTGGAGCTGCTGCGGGCTGGTCAGCTCGGTGTCGAAGACCACCCAGGCTGTTCCGTTGGCAAGATTGACACCGGCCTCACGCACGCCAGGCGTATGGTTCAACATGCTCTCTACGCTGGCCGAACAGGCGGCACAGGCCATGCCGCTAATGGGGTATATGTGTCTTTCTATGCTCATGGTTATTCCCCTTGGGTACTACTCTCAGATTACGCCAAAGATAGGAACTATGGGCGGATGGGTGAGAGCCAGATGGCTTTCCCGGCTCTAAATAAGCCTCTGCTGGCATTTTTCGCACTTTCAGCACAAGCACTAGAACGCTTGCAACCAGCGGTTTAACAGATGCTTCCTATCTGTCCGGATTTTTTCATGGGAACAAATGTAACCTACTTGTATTCTATGTATACCGGAGGTAGGATCCTTTCTTCGCATGGGGCGGGGTATCCGAGTTTCCAGCTCGCTTGGTGTAAAGTATATTGGGGATCGGCAGTAGGTTGCTGCTGGTGTAGTAAAAGGAGAGTATTTTTATGAGAGGAATAACGTTCACGGTGCGACGGCGTATCCGCTTCATGGTGGAACTTGCGGTAATGGCATTGCTAATAGTTAGCGCCGTCTACCAGTATAATCTCATACAAGTTCGTAAGGGTTCTATCGCTCGCATCGAACGGATCTATGCGGAGGAGATACAGGGTAAGGTTCGCTCGTCAGGGCATGCCGCTGCGCAGCTTATCGGTGCGAGCTACTCGCTAGCCCCCGCTGGTACAGACCTGGATGCCTACGTACAGGGGGTGATAAGCCAAATGGGCAAGAAGAGCGAGCAGCATGCCTACCTTTTCGTCTACAGGGGTACGGTAGTCGTTGCACACCCCCTGCGCGCAGACAATATTGGCAAGGACATGGGAGGGCTTAAGGACAAGAATGGGAAGGCCTACATCCAGGATATGCAGCGAGCGGCTGAGACCGGCGGAGGGCTGGTAGAATATGTATTTCAGAAGGACGGGAAAGATGGCGTTCAGAAGTTAGCATGGTGCGAAAAGATACCGGGTACGGATCTCTGGATTGGCTCTGGCACAAGCCTTGCGGATTTACGAGCGGAGACCGCCGAGCTTAGCGCCAAATACGACCGGCTATTCAATAAAATCTACTGGATCCTGTACCCCATTAGCGGGGTTCTGGTACTCATGCTGCTGCTCGCTGGCTACCGGGCGACCAATCTCATCGTGAACCCTCTACGCCAATGCATGCGCTTCGCCGCCCGCATCGCCGAGGGGGATCTCTCGGCCAAGCTGGAGTACCACGTAAAGGACGAGTTCGGGGAGTTCTCGGGTTCGCTTAATGCCATGCGAGATTCGCTCTACGAGCTGGTGAGTGGCATTAAGGGCAATGTGGAGCAGATGTCTTCGGTGGCCGCCAGCGTAGATGACACGTCCGTTCACCTCGCCTCACGCAACAACGACACGGCGGCCTCTGCCGAGGAGGTTACCTCAATGATGGAGCTGATGCGCACTACGGCGAGCCAGAGCGCAGAAAACGCCGTCAAGGTGGAGAAGTACCTGCTGAGCATCCACGAGTACCTACAGGACGGGAGGGAGAAGTCGGACATCAACCTGACGAAGACACGCCTAATCGTTGATCACGTAGCAGACATCCAATCGATAGCTGCGCAGACCAACATCCTGGCGCTGAATGCCGCCGTGGAAGCCGCTAGAGCTGGCGAGGAGGGGAAGGGCTTCTCTGTAGTAGCCTCCGAGGTGCGCAAGCTGGCGGAGCGAAGCCGGGCTACTGCCGAGAAGATTGCCAGCGAGTCGAACGACTGCCTGATAGCGGCCAACGAGAACGCAGAGATGGTAAACACCAGCGCAGAAGCCGTCCGCAAAAGCACGACGCTCATGCAGGAGATTCGGGAAGCCAGCGGGGAGCAGGGGGCAGGAATAGCGAGCATCGCCATAGCCATGGGACACCTAAGCCAGGCCACGCAGGAACTAGCCTCCATGTCAAAGGATTTGAACCAACAGTCTGCAATAATCCTAGAGGTCTCGGAGAGCATGAAGGCGCAGAGCGATAGGCTGGAGCTATAGGGAATCTGGTAAAAGCATCAGGGCAAAAGTTAAGTCGGCCGGTTGATAGCGCGCTATCAACCGGCCGACTTGTTTTGATATTGTGATGTACCTCCCTTGCAAAATGGGCTACGCCCCTGCAAACCGGTAGTTAGCCTGTATGTCGATAGCCAGACGGGTGAAGAGCTCCTCTTTGATTTCATCCGTTACTATGAGCGCACGCTCGAGGACGAAATCGGTGAACTCCTGGACCATTTCTCTTGCCCTGATGGGTTGCTCCTGGTATATGGCCAGGTACTGCGCCTCCATCTCCCTCTGGCGCTGGTCTAGCTCCTCCTCGAGCTTGCGGTAGGCCTCCTGCACGATGGGCGCATAGGCGTTGAAGTTGACCATAGCGAGGGTCTGCACCTTTCGCAAACGCCAGTAGGCCGACTCCTGGCTGGAGTGGTCTATGCCAATGGTGTAGGCATGGGGAAGGCTGCTAATGCCCTGGTAGAAGGGGAGGAATACGCCCAGCGCGGCCATACCAATAGCTACGTAGTTGACACGCCCAATAGCCTGCGGTAGCTCTGGCCGCACGTGGAGGATGTGGGTCTGCTGCGTGCGGAAGATGGAGACGGGGCGATATGGCTCGTTGGGGTTACTATGGAGGTAGGGGTCGTGCTCCGTACCCTGGTAGTGGAAGCGGAAGGCTCGGCGCATGTCGGAGAGACTGATGGGCAGCTCTGCCTTGGCATAGACGGGGAAGGTGTTCTTGGCCACATCGTTCTTGATGGAGGGGCTGAACATCCGCTGCAAGCCCCAAACACGGGGGTAGTTGTAGGTGGTATCTAGCTCGGCATCGCGGGAGTAGGCCTCGTGGAAGTCAAAGGCCCCCTTACCATCGTATAGCCCATTCTCGCGGGCGAAGTCTATGAGGTCGTCGCTGGCCATGAAGTTCTCACTGTCCCCGGGGTTGTACTCCCGGAAGCGGCTCTGGTTGCCGGAGACAAAGTATACATCCTCCGGAATACGGCATGCCAGCCAGCGATGCCCTGCGGCCGTCTCCAGATACCACATCTCATCCCCGTCGATGAAGCCTACGCCAAAGCCCTCGGCACTGCCGAATTTCTCAATGAGCATCCCAAGCCGCTCTACCCCTTCGCGGGCGGAGCGTATGTAGGGGATTACAATGTTAAAGACGGAGTTTTCAGCAACGCCAGCTGGTACTAGGGGGTCTGCCGCCAGAGCCTTATCGTTGCTGAAGATGCTCTCGGTGGCACTCATGCCCACCCCAACAGTATTAAAGCCAGCACTCCCCCATGTTCCACGCATGCAGAAGGGGGCAAGGGCCGTATAGCCGAGGGCAGATTCGGGTAGCTCGCAACGGAAGTCGCTATCTAGGGCAACGAACTCCTTTGGCCCCTGGGGTCTGTCGGGGTATATCTCGAGGTTCTTGGCCTCCATTACGTCGTAATCCTCGGAGCGACCTAGCATCATGGCACCGTCGGCCGTCATCCTACGGCCAGCGATGATGGTGGTACACTCGGAGCTTAGCGGCGCCAGCTGGTTCTGGGCTTCGCCCTGTCTATGGTTTGTTGTCATTGATCTACTTGCTATTTTCTACGTCTATTGTTCTACTGCATTGCGCTATGGGCGTATACCGAAAAATGCGTGGCTAGCCTATCCGCAAATGGGCCATCCCTCCGAAGCCCATCCAGTCGCTCATTGCCAGCATGAAACGCTGCTTGAGGGGTAGTGCGCCACGTACCTCCTTATACATTGGGGTGTCGCTCAGCACCCTAAAACGAGAGTCCCAACGATTAATTCGACTGGCCGACTTGATGCCCCAGCCCTC
>PDWI01009412.1_pt1 | contig 11238 bp, 12 predicted proteins | sample 1430891 | NCBI WGS metagenome assembly PDWI01 (sample SAMN01162508, study PRJNA174530) | Oral metagenome, whole genome shotgun sequencing project. | biome: Marine environment; feature: Marine mammal; material: Swab sample of the gingival sulcus; isolation source: swab sample of gingival sulcus... | reverse complement strand
TATATTCCTCCTTAAACAATTATCTTAAGCGAAAACATCTACGAAAAGTAGAATTAACGCAATAATTAATGCATAAATACCTGTTGTTTGTGCTACTGCTTGTCCGAGTAGCATAGTTCTAATAATTTCACTTTGAAGCTTTGGCCTTTTACCAGCCATCTGAGCTCCTTTTCCTGCTGCAAACCCCTGTCCTATACCAGGTCCAATTCCTGCTATCATTGATATTCCAGCACCGAGCGCTGAACCTACAAGTATAATAGCTACACCTGACTTATTAACCAATGGATTTGCAAATAACATTATAATAGCTATTACTAGAGCAAAAATACCTGATGTTTCAGCTACTGCAGCACCTAGTAACATAACTACCGTTGCATTCCTACCATTTTCTGGATTTTCTCCCACTGACTCAGCTGCCTTACCTGCCGCAAAGCCTTGTCCTATACCTGGACCAATCCCCGCTATCATCGCAAAACCAGCACCTATTGCTGAAGCTGCTAAAATAAGGGCTCTCCTATCAGTAGTTCTTAGAAAATCCAATATCATATCAAATAATTGATTCATCTTTCTTCCTTACCCTTCAATTGCACTTGCTACAAATGTCATACTTAACATTACAAAGATAAACGCTTGTAAAACACCTGCAAAAACATCAAAATATCCGTGTAATGCTGGTGATATCGGCAACGCCCACCAAGGTAAATTGTAAAAAAGTCCCATAATTATAGTTCCACCTAAGATATTACCAAACAAACGGAAACTAAGTGAGATTGGATTAGCAAGTTCACCTATTATATTAAGTGGTGTCATCGGCCAAAGCGGTTCTGTCAAACCTTTGAGCCAAGAACCAACGCCCCTAGATTTAATGGCAAAGCCTTGTATCATCGCAAATGTGATGAGTGCAAGGGCAAATGTCACTGCAAAATCTGCTGTAGGTGGCCGCATAAAGCCTATCAAAACTCTAGGTTCTCCTGCTGTTGGCGGTGTAAAATTTGGCCCTAGGAAAAGTCCTGAGATATTACATACTAATAAGAATATCAACATACTTCCGTAAAAAGCACCAAAGTTTTTACCTGATGGCCCCATAGTAGTTAGAGCAAAGTTATCAAGTGATTCAACCATAAACTCTGCAACATTTTGCACCCCATCCGGGACTAATTTAGGATTTTTTGTAATTTTTCTGTTTATTATAAATGCTACTATAACAAGAACTGTTGCTATTATAAGAGCATTTACAAAACTTTCTGTAATCCATATATCTATGCCAAATAAGTTTACAACCCATGGCACGTGTATATTAAAATCCAATTCCTACCTCCTGTCAAAAATCTCCATATTCATCATAATCATCATCTTCAAACTCCACAATTTCATACTTAGAATCTAAACCTTTAATAAAAATTCCATATATGTATGTCGCAGGCTTGAGTAAAATAAAGAGAAATGCTACTACATATCCATTAATACTACTATCGGCAAATGAAATCAACAAAATAACGAAGGTCAACAAAAACCTTATTAAATAATGTATTTTCACGTATGATTCTGCTTTACTTGGATGCTTTTTTAAAGAATTCATAATAATTCTCTCTATTAAAAATAACTTCAAAACAGTAAAAATATATCCAATTAAAAATCCGATAATAATAGATTTATCAATCTTTATGAAAAAAAGTGATATAAAGATAATTGCTATTACTAAAATTGTATATATACCAATTAACTCTAGAGATTTTCTATTTTTTATCAATCGTATTCACTCCTTTATCCAAAATTATTTTGAAAAGATTTCTAAAGCCTGCGCCAACTCCTAACAATAAAAATATTATCATAAAAACGGCGTCTGTGCCAAGATAATCATCTATCCACTTTCCAATAAAAAAACTTAAAAATATAGGTATCACCATTACAAGTGACACTTGAGTGATTAACGATATATATTTTAAATAATCAAATTTCATTATCTTAATACCATAGTATTAAAAATTTTATATCAAAGCGTACACAGGGTACGCTTTGATATTACATATACTATTCTTCACTAGATATAAGTCCAAATTTTCCATCTTTTCTCTTATAAACAACAGCTAATTTATCTGTATCTCTATCTAAGAAAGCAAAGAAACTATGACCTAAAAGTTCCATTTCCATACAAGCTTCAACTGCATCCATAGGCTTAAACTGAAATCTTTTATTTCTTACGATTTCAATTACTTCTTCCTCCTCAGGTAATTCAGCTAAAAATTCTTGCTTAAAAGCACCTTGATTTCTATGTCTTGTTATTAATTTCTTTTTATGTTTTAGAAGTTGTTTCTCTAAAATATCAACCGCATCATCAATCGCATCATAAAGAACTGAAGATGTTTGTTCTGCTCTTACTAAAGTCCCTTTAATAGGCACTGTAACCTCAATAACATCATTGCCTTTAAATTCGCTCAATGTAACATGAACAAGCGTATCATCTGATAAATACTTCTCTAATTTGTCAATCTTCTTTTCAATTGCCTCCTTTACAGAATCTTTGATACTAATACCTTTTCCACTAATTTGATAACGCATAAATAACTCCTTTCTAGTTAATATGTTCATCAAGAGATAAACATTTACTACTGTGTAATTTTTATAATCTATATGAATTATCTCTACTTATCCACCAAGTAATATGTGTATAATGTGTATAATGTGTATAACTATGTTTAAAAATCTAAAAATAAGGCTTTAAACGAACTTAATTTTCCACATTTTAAATTTAAATAAGATAATTCAACAAATTCTTTTTAAGTGTCACCTCAAGGACTCTCTTCCAATGTTATTAAAAGATTAATATCATCCCAGTTTCTGAACGCTTTTTCCTTATTATAAACTGTCGCCAAATAGGTTCCAAAACGAGTCTGTTCAACCTTGAAGACAAATTCCCTTCCATCTTTTAGCACAAAATAAATATATCTTACGCCATCGTATGAACTAAATACAATTTCATCTACATCCCCTGACTTTATTATACCACGCATCTTAAGCTCATCCATAATTGCATACTTTGTGTCCTTAGATATTCTAAGCAACTTAGCTTCTGCAATTTCCTTAGAAAATATCTGTGCTGGATAAGTCTTATGCTCAATAATAAATTTGGTGGCAGCTTTTATATTATCATCTATTATATCTATATTACCATTTTTTCTAGAAAATGCCACTATAAAATAATCTTGATAATCACTTTTTGGAGAAATTATAATCAAATAGTCGTCTCCGACCTTTCTTAAATATCTAATAAAAATAGACTCTTCTTCAAAATATTCCTTAAAGAAGTTTGATATTTCGTCCCATTCTGTAATATCGCTAATCTTTTCAACTTTTTTAATAGCCTTGCTTCCAGCCATTTTTTCAAAAGATTTATTATCTATAAACCCTCTGCTCTTAGTACCTCTTAAATAATATCTATCCTCATTTATCTTATAGGCTATTTTAAATTCTTTATCATATACAAAAGACATATCGTCATAAACATAGTCTTTCTCAAGCTTTTGTTCTTCTATTAAATCAGACAAGGCATATATTTTATAATTATCAAGGTCATATGGCTTTCCTTGATTTACCGTAATATGTCGCTCCGCAAAATTATATTCAAATGCTGTATATATTTTCTTAACCGCAACATCTATATAGTTTGCGAGTAAATTGTCCTTAGATTTATTCAAATTTTCTTTGGAAATTTTAAGCGAATATAGTGATAGAAAATCATCTAATGCCTTCTCATCTTTTATAGAATTAAAGGCCATTAAGTCATAAATGAGTACAGGTTCTTTAAAGCCAATATTTATAAGCTTGCTCTTATCGTATTCAAGTTTATTTCCATTTATTTTAAAACTTTCTGACAAAAGATTTGATTTAGAATTTTTATAATATTTAGCCAATGCCATATTAGGCTTAAGTGAATCTAAAAACTTAGAAATTATATCTTGATTCGCCCTTACATTTAAATTTAATACAGCGTCATCGTAGAATAATTCATTAACATAAAATCCTTGTGGCAAATACGAATTAGCATCAAACTCTATTTTGTTTTGTTTTAAACCTGCTGCACTTTCGATTATATTATCTAAAAAATCAGGGAAATCTTTTAAAGCTTTACTAATAAGCAAAGAATCTAAATTTAGATAGAACTTATCTCCATCTTTTTCAAGCTTAGCTTCATAGCTAACAGGCAAGCTAACACCAAGCCATCTTGCATTAATATAAACTCTGCCATCTTTGTATGATGAATCACCCAAACTATATGCCAATTTAACATTATTAAAAAGAACATCCTTTAATAAATACGTCTGAACCTCGTCATTTAGAGGCATAGTTATTCCATCTTCTTCGTAAACGATTTCATCCTTTACACTACTTATAAAGTCATCGACACTTAATTCTTCAGATTTATTGTCGAACCTGCCTAGCTCTAGTAGCAAGACCAAACTTAGTATCACTACCAGAACAAAGGCAACGACAATAATCATTATACTATTTTTTTTGTTTATTTTATTCTTCTCTTCATTCATACTATATTTGTAAGTTTTTGCTTGTTCTAGGGAAAGATACAACGTCTCTTATATTGCTCATTCCAGTTATGTACATTATAAGCCTTTCAAAACCTAAACCATAACCACTATGAACTGCCGTACCATACTTTCTAAGATCTAGGTACCAGTCGTAATCTTCCATTTCAAGCCCTAATTCATTCATCCTGTTTAATAATTTACCATAGTCATCTTCTCTCTGACTACCCCCAATTATTTCTCCTACAAGCGGAACTAGTAAGTCCATAGCCGCAACAGTCTTTCCATCTTCATTTTGCTTCATATAGAAAGCCTTAATTTCTTTTGGATAGTCCGTAACAAACACAGGTTTCTTATAAAGTTTTTCTGTAATATATCTCTCGTGTTCTGTCTGTAAGTCATCTCCCCATTTAACTGGATACTCAAACTTTTCTCCGCTAGCCATTAATTTTTCAACAGCTTCAGTATAAGTAACTCTTACAAAATCGCTGTTTACTATACTCTCTAACCTAGCTATTAATCCCTTGTCTATAAATTTATCAAAGAACGCCATTTCTTCTGGAGCATTCTCCAAAACGTACTTGATAACATACTTAATCATATCCTCAGCCACTTCCATATCACCAGCCAAGTCAACAAACGCCATCTCTGGCTCTATCATCCAAAACTCAGCTGCGTGTCTTGGAGTGTTTGAGTTTTCTGCCCTAAAAGTAGGTCCAAAAGTATAAACATTCTTAAACGCCATAGCATATGTTTCTACATTTAACTGACCACTAACTGTAAGTCCAGCTTCCTTAGCAAAAAAGTCCCTCTTGTAATCAACAGAACCCTCTTCAGTCATAGGAACATTTTCAAGTGGCATAGTTGTAACTTTAAACATCTGCCCTGCACCCTCTGCATCAGAACCAGTGATTATTGGAGTATGCACATAAACAAATCCTCTCTCATTAAAGAAACTGTGAATCGCAAAAGCTGCTAATGAACGAACTCTAAAAACCGCATTAAAAGTATTTGTCCTAGCTCTAAGGTGAGGAATAGTCCTCAAAAACTCCAAGCCATGACGTTTTTTCTGCAATGGATAATCGCTACTTGATTCACCACAAATAATCACTTTATCAGCCTTTACTTCGTATGCTTGCTTTGCTGATGGAGTTTCAACCAAAACCCCTTCAACCTCTATACTAGAACCAACATTTAACTTAGATAGTTCCTTGTAATTTTCTAATTCATTCTCAAGAACTATTTGCAAACTATCAAAAGTAGTTCCGTCATTTAATACTATAAAACCAAAGTTACTTGAAGCCCTAACACTTCTAACCCAACCATTAACTTTGACCTTCTTATCAAAAAAATCGTTTCTTTTTTCTTTTAATTCTTTAAGAGTAATACTCATTGCGACCTCCATTATATTTTTATATGTATTTTATCACATTTTTCTCTCATACTCATCTACTTTATCTGCTAAAAAGCCTGCCAAGCCAACAAATTGACAACCATAGATGTATGAATCCTCGTGATTTTCTTCTCTTATTATCTTAACCACTCCATAAAAATAATCTATTTCAGAAAATTCAATCTTGCAATCAAAGTAATAATCTATAGGAATTCGACTCGTAGTCCTAAATCCGATACCATCTCTTGAAATATTTATCACTTCCGCCTTGATATGCAAATTTTCCAGAATGTCATTATCTTGTCTAAAAAGTTCATTTATCGCTAATCTTAACTTTATAGGCAATCTTCTATACTTTCTTTTTTCTTCCACTTCTTTCTCCGTTTTCTCTGATATTAATAAATAACTACTGATATGTTATAAAGTTTTTCCTTATTCTATTTCTCATAACTTGAAGGTCTATATTACTATTCGGATTATCTACGTCAAAATATAAACTATTATCTTCAATTTGTTCCTTAAGAACTTCGCTTACCTCTTTATCACTATCAAAATCATCTGGAAAAGTTAGAGCACTAATATAATTCGCATTAACACGCTTATCACTATTGTAATTAATAAATGACTCTCTAATCTTACCTCTTAATATCTCATAATTTGCCTTCGGTGTAAATGGACAATAAATAACAATTGTACTACTATTATATATTTCAATAGTATCAGTAGTTCGTATGTACTTTTTTAAATTTTCCAAAAACTCTTCGTTATTATTATTTATATACTTACTATGGCTCACCACAACAATCATAACAGGGTAATGTCCCCTTTTTGAACGACTTATCTCATCATTAAGAATATCAAAATTAAATTCTTTTGTAAATTTTGTTTCGGCTTCCACCATTTTATTTAAAGCAACGGCTTGACTACCTAGTATACTCTTTATTCTTCTATCTAATACTCCAAAATCAAATGGATACACTACAACATCCTTAACACCCAAGCTACTAGCTTGCTCAGCTATGTCAACATCTTGTTCTTCAATCAACAAAATCACATTTGTATTTTCTCTATCTATTATATTAACCCTAGCAAAAGATTCTGTTCTATTATTACTATCGAACTCTTGTATATACAGAACAATGGCATCTTTATATTCAGCATAAAGCATTTTCAATTCCTTAACACTGCTAATTTCTAGCACATCTAAATTATCATACTTTAAAACTGGAAATAAAGCCTTTTTTAATTGTTCAGTTTTTATATTTACTAACGCTACATTTTTCATCAATTAATACCAATTCATTTAAACTTCAATTTAATAATGTATGAGCACTTGCCATCACATATATATTTACTTATAATTATAATATATGAAAAGGAAAAATACCATCAGTTATAGTAATTGTTTAAAATATCTTAATAATTTACCCACTTTTTCAGGCGAATTATCGAATGCTAGCGTTAAAAAAGCCCTAAAAATTATGAATAATTTTCAGAACGAGCTAAATGTCATTCATATTACAGGTACAAACGGCAAGGGTTCTGTCCAAACTTATCTGAAAAACATCTATATGAAAGCTGGATATAAAGTCGCAACTTTTAGTTCACCTTGCATTTTAGATATAAAAAATTGTATTCATTTAAACAATAATAAAATTAGTTCGGATGATTTTGCCTTATGCTTTTTTGAAATAAAAGAAATTTCTGAAAAAAATAAAATTAGCCTAACAAGATTTGAATTTCTAAGCCTTATAGCTCTTTTATTTATGTATAAAAAAAATGTTGACCTTGCCCTAGTGGAAGTAGGCATTGGTAGTCCTCATGATTCGACTAATGTTTTTTCTAAAAAAACTACAGTTTTTACTAAAATAGATACTGACCACAGTGATATTTTAGGTAACAATCCTCTTGAGGTAGCAAAGAGCAAAAGTGAATTAATCACAAAAAATTCAAAAGTTATTATCGGAAAAAATAATAAGGAAGTAGTAAGTATAATTTCCGATAAGGCAAATGTTTTAAACAGCCTTGTATTTTCTACAGATGAATATGAAATAATTAATTTAAAAAATAATAAAAACTTAAACACTTTTGAAATAAAAGGTAAAGATATAAAACTTAACTTTAGTTCAAAAATTTTGGGTAGACATCAGAGAGAAAATGCCTTAACCGCAATATGCACTGTCAAAGCCCTTTCTAATGATTTTAAAGTCGATAATAAAAGTATTGTCGATGGAATTAATTCGGCTTTTATACCTCTTAGAAGCGAGCTAATAAAAACTAATTACCTTATTGATGGCGCTCATAACCCTTCTGGAATTAAAGCACTTATAAAACTCATAAAAGATGTTTTCCCGAACAAAAAAATAATTACTGTCTTTGGAGTTTTAGCTGATAAAGACTATGAGGAAATGTTATCTGATTTAGAGCAAATAAGCGATAAAATATTTTTTACAAAACCAGTTAGCAAAAGAGCCTTTAAATGGTATAATAAAGAAAGTTACTTTCCAAATTACAAAGAAGCTATTAACAGGGCAATAGAATTCTCGAAAAAATACGAAAGCGATTCCACGATAATTTTAATAAGCGGAAGCCTTTATCTATGCAGCTTTGCACGGGAATATATACTTAATAACACCAATATATAAGGAGTAGATTTTGAAATTTTTTTCAATAGATGGACCAGTTAATAAATATGGCACAATAGTATTTGATATGATCGCCCTTAGCTTTCTATGGCTATTTGCTTCGAGTATTTCTTTTGCTATTTTATTACCCCTAGCAACAGCAGGATTTCTAAATGCAATTAATAGAACTATGATAGCTAAAAATGGATATATGTTTGAAGGTTTTTTTGAGCCAATCAAAAAAAATACAGCAAGGAATATACTAATTGCAATAAGCATTTTCCTAGCACTCGCTGCTAGTACATTCAATTTGTGGGTATTTCTATCAGGAACTTTGCCATTTTATTATCTAACTCCACTATACTTAGCTGTATTTTTTGAAATAGTAAGTGTAAGCATTTTTTCACTATCACTTATGTTGGAAACAGAACTAAGCTATTTAAACGTGTTTAAGTTTGCCTTTATTTTGGCAAACAAACATATCTTTAGCTCACTACTAATATTTGCAGTAGTAGCTATTACAACTGTTCTAACGCTATATGTAAACTACTTTTTCATAGTCCTTTTAGTCGCACCAGCTCATCTCACAGTGGCTTATGTTGTTTATAAGGGCATTTTTTCTAAGTATTACCTAGATAAACTATCGGAATAATTGACAAAAAATTTTTTTAATATTATTATTTATACATTAGCTTTTAAGGAGGACAACATGATTTTTAAAAAAAATTTAAACAAACTTATAGCATTTTCACTGTGTATGTTTTTAACACTAGGATATTTTAACATTTCTGTTAATGCTGTTTACAAAGAAAACGGAAACTTTTATAAAGGAATAAAAAACCTTCATCTCGGTAGCGAAGTATATGCAAACCTAGAAAATGGTATTTTAACAATATCTGGTTCTGGAACAATAGAAAAAAGCAAATGGGGAGCTATGATAGCTAATAGCGAAGACTTAGTAGTCGACTGGAAACTAGGCAACATAGATATAAACTTTGATTGCGAAAAAGATAAAATATCTTTCCCAGAAGACTGTAGTTTTTTCTTTTTTTCTTTTCACGGAAATATTACCGGACTAGAAAATGTTAATATGAAAAGCACCAAAATAGTCAAATATATGTTCCAAGATGCTTCTTGCAATAGTTACTTTAATTACAACACTATGTTTGATAACATAGAAAATGCTAGAGATATTTTCCTAAATTCAGACTACACCAAGGATATCGAAATAGACTTAAGCAAGTATAGAACAGAAGACAATAGTGGTGCTGTTAATTATGCAGAAGTCATTAACAATAGCAAAGTAAAAAGCGTTAAATTCAAAGGAGAGGCAACTGATAACAGCGTAAGTGATAGATATATATCAAGCAATAGTATATTTCTAGAAGAAATAGAACTGTATGACAAAAATGTTAGACTATATATAGAGAACTTTGCTGGCCCATACATAGTTAGCAGAAAACTAAATGAGTATGACGAATGGGAAGTTATCAAAGACAAAAACCAATTTGATGGATATAAGAATTTTCCTGCTGGTTATATGTATAAAGTTAATTTAGATAAAAATGCAACTAATATTAATAATTTGAATATCAGCTTATCTAATAATATTTTTATTGAAAAAAATGCATATTCTAATTACACTAATTACGACAACATAACAATAATGGATGGCTCTTATACTCTAGTTCCAAATATAGACTATAAAATATATGAATATAATACACTTTATGCTCGTACTCTTAATTGGGCAAGTCAAACACCTGAACCAACAGGTCAACAAGAATTAATAATAAAAGGAATAGGTAATTATTCAGGCACAAAATGTCTACCTATATATGTTAATTCAGAATATAATGATGTTCAAATATCTGTAGATAAGGAAATAAGCGATGAAGATGGAGAAAAAGGAGTTGAACTTTTATCTGTAAAACTAAAAGCAAATGGAACTTCCAATGATTCTTTCTCATTATCATGGTTCAGAATTACAGCACTATACAACGCGATAAACCTTAGCGGAGTATCCCCAAATTTAACCGTTCAAAAGGGTAAAGCCTATTGGGCTTACTATCGTGATAGTAAAAACAACGAAGTAAAATTGGCACTTGTAACACCTTGGCCAGATAGCAAAAATGTAGGCGATGATATTATTCGAGTTAACAACGAAGAAGGAATTACTAAAAGAAGTAACGAAACTTCAAATTCTAATAAAATCACAGAAAACAAAGAAGGCACGAGTGAATATATCGGTAACTCTGAACCTGTGAGTACTAAAGAAAGTTCAAGCACTATTAAATCAAGTGAAAAATCAAAAGAAAAACCATTAGATACAAGCACTACTACAGACATACAAATTACAGATGATATTGTAGCTGCAGCCGGAAATAACGAAGAAAATGAAAATGATATTAACGCTAACATAGCAGATGGAAAACTTCCACAAACCGGTGGTTTCCCTATATCTTTCACAGTAACTTTAGGCTCAATAATAGGTGGTATTGGCTTAGTCTTAAAAAAGAAAAAATAAGTTTTGGTTTGTAAAATAAATAATAAAACTTCTAATTAGGTATTTTACTTAATCAGGGGTAGTGTAAAAAATTTTGTGTATGATAATCCTTCTGGTTAAGATATAATAAACTTAATTAGGAGGATTTTTCAATGGGAAGAAAAAGACCAGAAACAA
>PDWI01009411.1_pt1 | contig 11238 bp, 1 predicted proteins | sample 1430891 | NCBI WGS metagenome assembly PDWI01 (sample SAMN01162508, study PRJNA174530) | Oral metagenome, whole genome shotgun sequencing project. | biome: Marine environment; feature: Marine mammal; material: Swab sample of the gingival sulcus; isolation source: swab sample of gingival sulcus... | reverse complement strand
ACCCGGACGAACTGGTTGCCGCTGGTGGCTGAGACGGCTCATCCCCGCTGACGCGGGGCGCACGCATGGTTGATTTTGACACTCACCCCGACCTGCGGCTCATCCCCGCTGACGCGGGGCGCACGCAGGGACTTGATGAACGGTTTCTTGCGTGGCAGGCTCATCCCCGCTGACGCGGGGCGCACGCCGACACGCTGGGCCGTATCATGAGCACGCGAGGCTCATCCCCGCTGACGCGGGGCGCACCGGATCTCCCGGAGGGCGGCCTGGTCGGGCAGCGGCTCATCCCCGCTGACGCGGGGCGCACGAGTGGGAGTGAGAGCGCATGCTGACGTGGCATGGCTCATCCCCGCTGACGCGGGGCGCACGTCGCTGAGGAGGTAGAGCATGTACAACGCGGGGGCTCATCCCCGCTGACGCGGGGCGCACGCCGGTCGCCACGAACATATGCGACCAAGACCGGGCTCATCCCCGCTGACGCGGGGCGCACAAGAAAGCGCGGAAGATAGCCAAGGGCGTCGGCGGCTCATCCCCGCTGACGCGGGGCGCACTAGTAATGCCTCTCTCTATATACAGGGTGCGGGGGCTCATCCCCGCTGACGCGGGGCGCACCTGCCAGGGCCCGGAGGCAGCTGCTCTCTCGCGGGCTCATCCCCGCTGACGCGGGGCGCACCTGCCAGGGCCCGGAGGCAGCTGCTCTCTCGCGGGCTCATCCCCGCTGACGCGGGGCGCACAACGGGGTCCGAGCCTCAGGGGTCGTCATCTCCGGCTCATCCCCGCTGACGCGGGGCGCACTGCCGTCATTCGCGCGAGGGCGCGACGGCCACCGGCTCATCCCCGCTGACGCGGGGCGCACGCGAATGCCCCTGACTACGACCGGGTCTTGACCGGCTCATCCCCGCTGACGCGGGGCGCACCACATTCACCAGGTCCTGCTGGACGTTCAGCAAGGCTCATCCCCGCTGACGCGGGGCGCACTTCGTCACCTCCCGGTTGGCGAGGAACAAGGCGGGCTCATCCCCGCTGACGCGGGGCGCACTCGGTGTTGTGCGACACCTCGAGCACCCGGGCCGGCTCATCCCCGCTGACGCGGGGCGCACGGCAGGAGCCGCGTGCTGCTGGAGCTACACGACGGCTCATCCCCGCTGACGCGGGGCGCACGTGCCGTCACCGGCCGTGGAAGGTGACCAGTCCGGCTCATCCCCGCTGACGCGGGGCGCACGGAATTCATCCAACTCCTGTCGGCTGACTGTCAGGCTCATCCCCGCTGACGCGGGGCGCACGGACTTGGACGACGGTTCCAGCCACCAGACACGGGCTCATCCCCGCTGACGCGGGGCGCACTATTTCCAGTCCGTGTTGTACACGCCGGGCTGCGGCTCATCCCCGCTGACGCGGGGCGCACTAGATTGTCCAGGTACTCCCGGATCGGGTCGTAGGCTCATCCCCGCTGACGCGGGGCGCACTGAATGCCACCTTGCTGTTCTCCTTCTCTACTGGGCTCATCCCCGCTGACGCGGGGCGCACCTGAACGAATGGGCTGACAGAGGGATCACGGCAGGCTCATCCCCGCTGACGCGGGGCGCACTGCTCGATCAATCCGGTGCACGTGTCGGACACCGGCTCATCCCCGCTGACGCGGGGCGCACTTGGTCGGCGACACCGGCAACAACGTCTACTACGGCTCATCCCCGCTGACGCGGGGCGCACGAAGTTGCTCCCAGCCTTGACGGCCGTGGTCGGGGCTCATCCCCGCTGACGCGGGGCGCACTGGGTCGGCAAGGCTTTCGAGTACATCAAGGCGGGCTCATCCCCGCTGACGCGGGGCGCACACGTTGGATACGCTGACGACGCGCGCTGCGGACGGCTCATCCCCGCTGACGCGGGGCGCACAACGCAGCCATGACCGGGGACTTCCCCCATCCCGGCTCATCCCCGCTGACGCGGGGCGCACTTAGCGTCAGGCGCGTCAGCCACCCACAGTCGGGGCTCATCCCCGCTGACGCGGGGCGCACGGCGTCGCCTTAGCCACGGACATACCGTGCCGGGGCTCATCCCCGCTGACGCGGGGCGCACAGGCGGCGCCCGGCCGGGGTGACGACCTCTTTCGGCTCATCCCCGCTGACGCGGGGCGCACACGGACTGAACCGCGATATAGCGGTCGTGCCAGGGCTCATCCCCGCTGACGCGGGGCGCACGGCGTCAGCATGCCGCGAAGCGAGTCCAGAGTGGGCTCATCCCCGCTGACGCGGGGCGCACTCCCTGGCGGGCATCCCGACCGAGTTCGCTGAGGGCTCATCCCCGCTGACGCGGGGCGCACGCGGCACGTAGCCCGGCCGTCAGCTCAGCATCGGGCTCATCCCCGCTGACGCGGGGCGCACGGATGGCTTTAAGTTCGGGGCGGAGCAGGAGACGGCTCATCCCCGCTGACGCGGGGCGCACCCGATGTCCACTGCGCAGATCGCGCCCCTCCAGGGCTCATCCCCGCTGACGCGGGGCGCACTACGCTGCGTAGCGCCGCCCCGCCCGCCCGGCCGGCTCATCCCCGCTGACGCGGGGCGCACTTGTCCTCCATCCAACCGATGGTGAGTTCCCGGGGCTCATCCCCGCTGACGCGGGGCGCACGCAGCCGACGCGGGCACGGCCGCCCACGCGGCCGGCTCATCCCCGCTGACGCGGGGCGCACGCCGACCAGCGCCGACTGTAGCGACGCCGCCAGGGCTCATCCCCGCTGACGCGGGGCGCACCGATCCTCGCAGGCATTTGTCGGGCTCAACCTGGGCTCATCCCCGCTGACGCGGGGCGCACGTCGGGGACCTGCCCGAGTTCGACCCGGAGAACGGCTCATCCCCGCTGACGCGGGGCGCACGACCTGCCGTTTCGGGCAGAACGTCCGCACACCGGCTCATCCCCGCTGACGCGGGGCGCACGTCGCTCAACAGGGTGCGGATCGGTTCAGGCCCGGCTCATCCCCGCTGACGCGGGGCGCACGCCGCGGAACGCCGCAGACACGCGGTACTTGTGGGCTCATCCCCGCTGACGCGGGGCGCACCGTGTCTGACGTCCTTGTTTCCCTCGCCGGGACGGCTCATCCCCGCTGACGCGGGGCGCACGCCGCGGGCCCGTGGTGGCCGTCCGACTACCAGGGCTCATCCCCGCTGACGCGGGGCGCACGCTCGTCAAGATCGCCGGCGGTACCGCCTACGGGGCTCATCCCCGCTGACGCGGGGCGCACCCGGCCGGCCCGTGTTCGACTGCAAACCCGTCGGGCTCATCCCCGCTGACGCGGGGCGCACCCGAACTGGTTGGCGTACACCATTGCCGGCGAGGGCTCATCCCCGCTGACGCGGGGCGCACCCGGTGCTGACCCCCGCGGAAGCCGGAGAGTTGGGCTCATCCCCGCTGACGCGGGGCGCACATAATGGCGATGACAACGGCGTCACCGGCTGTGGGCTCATCCCCGCTGACGCGGGGCGCACGCACCGTCGGAGTGGCACATCACCGACCGGGCGGGCTCATCCCCGCTGACGCGGGGCGCACGGCCACGGCGCTGCTGCTCCCGCTCACTCCGAGGGCTCATCCCCGCTGACGCGGGGCGCACCACCGTGTGGGTCAAAGGCCACCCGAACAACGGGGCTCATCCCCGCTGACGCGGGGCGCACTGGGCGGCGACGATGCCCGGCCATGACCGCTCGGGCTCATCCCCGCTGACGCGGGGCGCACCCGGATCGACCGTGTAGCTGTATTGCCCTTCGCGGCTCATCCCCGCTGACGCGGGGCGCACGCCGCCGGCCCGTGGTGGCCGTCCGACTACCAGGGCTCATCCCCGCTGACGCGGGGCGCACGTCGGCGCGGCCGGCGGCCCGGAGCAGTGGGACGGCTCATCCCCGCTGACGCGGGGCGCACGACGGCGGCGAATCCCCACACGCCACTGCACCGGGCTCATCCCCGCTGACGCGGGGCGCACTGGGCCGGGCGGCGGACGTTCTCGAACGGGAACGGCTCATCCCCGCTGACGCGGGGCGCACCCGGCGAGTATCCCGGTCGGGGACAACGTGCCGGGCTCATCCCCGCTGACGCGGGGCGCACGCCGCCGGCCCGTGGTGGCCGTCCGACTACCAGGGCTCATCCCCGCTGACGCGGGGCGCACATGGTGAAGCGGGCACGTGTCGCCGGGCACCGGGGCTCATCCCCGCTGACGCGGGGCGCACACAGTCGATATGGCGTGGGCGAAGCGGATGGGGGGCTCATCCCCGCTGACGCGGGGCGCACAGTCCTGGGCACCGTACGGCACACCCAAACCCGGGCTCATCCCCGCTGACGCGGGGCGCACGCAACCCGGCGTCTTCGAACCCGATCACGGACCGGCTCATCCCCGCTGACGCGGGGCGCACGCCGTTCATCTCTTTGAAGACGCGGGCGGTTCCGGCTCATCCCCGCTGACGCGGGGCGCACGTAGAACCCGCGCTCGTTGGTGGGCAGGAACGGGGCTCATCCCCGCTGACGCGGGGCGCACCGGGCGACGCAACGAACCACGCGGCACATGCAGGGCTCATCCCCGCTGACGCGGGGCGCACCCGCCGGAAGTGGTTTCTCCGAGCCCTGGCCCGGGCTCATCCCCGCTGACGCGGGGCGCACGCGCCCGCTTCGTTCGACCTGGCCCAGGATTCGGGCTCATCCCCGCTGACGCGGGGCGCACCCTACGGACGACGACGCGCAGATCGCCGCGGAGGGCTCATCCCCGCTGACGCGGGGCGCACTACTTCGAGTGCCGGTTCGGCCGGGCGCAGGTGGGCTCATCCCCGCTGACGCGGGGCGCACTTCGTCCACCAACGACTGCCCGGTGTGGGGCAGGGCTCATCCCCGCTGACGCGGGGCGCACGACGAGCCGGTGCCCGGCGTACACGGCCGGTGCGGCTCATCCCCGCTGACGCGGGGCGCACTTCGACGTCGTTGCCGAGATGGTGCAGCGGGTGGGCTCATCCCCGCTGACGCGGGGCGCACCCGAGGGCCGCGGACAGCTGGTTGCCGTCCAAGGGCTCATCCCCGCTGACGCGGGGCGCACTACGGCGGTGTCGGCGAACTGTGGATCGACGGGGGCTCATCCCCGCTGACGCGGGGCGCACGACTTACCGAGCACGTCGTCAAAGTGCCCGACGGGCTCATCCCCGCTGACGCGGGGCGCACTCGGTGCGTAATCCTCATACGCGCTGCGGACGGGGCTCATCCCCGCTGACGCGGGGCGCACCCACCGTCAACGCCGGGCACGGTTGCGATCCCGGGCTCATCCCCGCTGACGCGGGGCGCACGCGCGACCCCTGGTAGTTCGTGGTGGTCTCACCGGCTCATCCCCGCTGACGCGGGGCGCACGCGGCCCGCAGACCAGCCGTCAACTCCTCGTCGGGCTCATCCCCGCTGACGCGGGGCGCACCACGTCCGGGCAATCTCCATCGAACGAAACTCGGGCTCATCCCCGCTGACGCGGGGCGCACTGAGCTGCGGATACCTTCTTGGCCATCTTGGGGGGCTCATCCCCGCTGACGCGGGGCGCACGACGGGTCCAACCCCAACTACCGGTACGCAGGGGGCTCATCCCCGCTGACGCGGGGCGCACCTGGCGGCGTTCTTCAGGAGGACCTGGCCAGTGGGCTCATCCCCGCTGACGCGGGGCGCACAATCCGGCGCCCAGCGGGGTGAGCCACGAGGCGGGCTCATCCCCGCTGACGCGGGGCGCACCAGCGGTTCCTGAAGATCGACGGGCTGACCGGCGGCTCATCCCCGCTGACGCGGGGCGCACGAGGTTGAATCCTTCTGTCCACGTCGAGATGCGGGCTCATCCCCGCTGACGCGGGGCGCACGCCCGGAGCAGTGGGACTTCTGGCAGTGGGACCGGCTCATCCCCGCTGACGCGGGGCGCACGTGTCTCCGGATTCGGCGTCGAACGTCAACCAGGGCTCATCCCCGCTGACGCGGGGCGCACGCTGGTGCGCTGGGAAACGTTCTCTCCTATCGAGGCTCATCCCCGCTGACGCGGGGCGCACCCCACGCTCCGTCCACCAGGTACGACGGACTGGTTGGCTCATCCCCGCTGACGCGGGGCGCACGATGACTTTGTGCACGATGAACGTTACCATCCGGGCTCATCCCCGCTGACGCGGGGCGCACCCGCCGAGCTCCTTCTCCACCCGGTCCGGGAGGGGCTCATCCCCGCTGACGCGGGGCGCACTCAGGAACAGGATGACTTTGTGCACGATGAACGGGCTCATCCCCGCTGACGCGGGGCGCACATGACCGTCTCGCGCCAGGAGTTGGACGAATTCGGCTCATCCCCGCTGACGCGGGGCGCACCCGGACGCGAGCAGCGAGGGCGACGTGTCGTGGGGCTCATCCCCGCTGACGCGGGGCGCACACCGGCAGAAGAACATGCGCGGAAAGTACCTGCGGCTCATCCCCGCTGACGCGGGGCGCACCTGGTGGGGGATACCGCCCATCGGCCCCGGCTCGGCTCATCCCCGCTGACGCGGGGCGCACCGAGCTCGATGCGGGTGGCCGGGTAGACGGCGAGGCTCATCCCCGCTGACGCGGGGCGCACACTGCCAGCAGGTCTGCTCCGGCCACGGCGTCCGGCTCATCCCCGCTGACGCGGGGCGCACCACCGAATATCGGGCCGAAGCTCCCGTATCCGGGGCTCATCCCCGCTGACGCGGGGCGCACTTGAATCTTTCGATGTTGGCCGACGCGCTGCTGGGCTCATCCCCGCTGACGCGGGGCGCACCTCACGTCAGCTGGAATCTTGTTGGTGAAGGACGGCTCATCCCCGCTGACGCGGGGCGCACTTCCGGGATCGGCTGGATGACGTGGCGCGTGGGGGCTCATCCCCGCTGACGCGGGGCGCACGCATCCGGATCGCGGATGAGATTGCTGCTATGGGGCTCATCCCCGCTGACGCGGGGCGCACTCCGTGGCGATGCGGATTTCGCTGAGGGCGACCGGCTCATCCCCGCTGACGCGGGGCGCACGGTGTACTCGACGTCGACCAGCATACCTTGGCGGGCTCATCCCCGCTGACGCGGGGCGCACGCCAGCCTGGTACGGTGACGGGCCGTGCCAGCGGGCTCATCCCCGCTGACGCGGGGCGCACGTGCGCCGCAGGACGGGCAGTCGGCGGGCACCGGGCTCATCCCCGCTGACGCGGGGCGCACGATGGATCGCCAGCCGAGAGCACTCACCGTGCCGGCTCATCCCCGCTGACGCGGGGCGCACGGGTGCCGGGGATCATCGTTCTCGGAGAACGCCGGCTCATCCCCGCTGACGCGGGGCGCACGTGTTCCGCAGGCAAGGCGGATCGTTCGACTGGGGCTCATCCCCGCTGACGCGGGGCGCACCTCCAACCCCCGTGAGGTGAGCGTGTAGTCCCGGGCTCATCCCCGCTGACGCGGGGCGCACTATAGGGCGTAGTATTCCTGGACCGTCCCGGCGGGCTCATCCCCGCTGACGCGGGGCGCACATTCGGTTGAACGAGGAGCGCCTGGGAGCCCTGGGCTCATCCCCGCTGACGCGGGGCGCACAAGGCGGCTCGTAGGTTGTGCCGCCCCGCACGAGGCTCATCCCCGCTGACGCGGGGCGCACTCCTCTGGGACGACGAGGACAACGCACGGTAAAGGCTCATCCCCGCTGACGCGGGGCGCACCTTCCGTCACCCACGTTCGGCCCGGGAGAGCCGGGCTCATCCCCGCTGACGCGGGGCGCACTATGCGACCGCCAACCGGCAGGGCGTGGTCATGGGCTCATCCCCGCTGACGCGGGGCGCACTAGTCCTGGCCGTTTGTGGCATAAACCGAGTTGGGCTCATCCCCGCTGACGCGGGGCGCACGCACAGACAATGACCCCAACGGGGGGTATATTGGGCTCATCCCCGCTGACGCGGGGCGCACCACGGTGACGACGACATGTCTGTGCAAGACGAGGGCTCATCCCCGCTGACGCGGGGCGCACCAGATGGGTGTTCAGTCCGCTTGACTCTCCCCGGGCTCATCCCCGCTGACGCGGGGCGCACCCGACCCACACGTGGGAAGAACAACACCACACGGGCTCATCCCCGCTGACGCGGGGCGCACCCGGGACACCAGATCGAACCCCACCGGTGCCACGGCTCATCCCCGCTGACGCGGGGCGCACCCAACACCTGCCGGGTCATCGCATCCGTCCCCGGGCTCATCCCCGCTGACGCGGGGCGCACCTCACCCCGGCGCCGGGGCACCTTAAACACTTGTGGCTCATCCCCGCTGACGCGGGGCGCACTACGCCGCGGAACTGCCCCACACCGGGCAGTCGGGCTCATCCCCGCTGACGCGGGGCGCACCTCACCGAGTAGATAGGAAACAGAGTGCCCACCGGCTCATCCCCGCTGACGCGGGGCGCACGGAAGCGGACGACCGGCCGGTCGGTTGGGCCGAGGCTCATCCCCGCTGACGCGGGGCGCACGTCACAGCCGATCTGGAGCGCGGCACCCCAGAGGGCTCATCCCCGCTGACGCGGGGCGCACGTACCTGCCCATGTTGTGCATCGACAGTAGGACGGCTCATCCCCGCTGACGCGGGGCGCACCGTGTCTGACGTCCTTGTTTCCCTCGCCGGGACGGCTCATCCCCGCTGACGCGGGGCGCACGTTGCGGGCCGGGTTGCGGCATGCGTACGGGGAGGCTCATCCCCGCTGACGCGGGGCGCACACGCTGCTGCTGGACGACACGCCCCAGTCGCCGGGCTCATCCCCGCTGACGCGGGGCGCACACAACGGGCGGAACAGGGTTGAGGCGGAGTGTGGGCTCATCCCCGCTGACGCGGGGCGCACGTCCCGGTCGACCCGGTGACCGTGTGGGGCCGGGGCTCATCCCCGCTGACGCGGGGCGCACTTTCGCGGCGAGCGCGTCGCTGGTGATGACCCCGGCTCATCCCCGCTGACGCGGGGCGCACCGGTTCGTGGTGGACGGACTGGACCGGCCGCCGGGCTCATCCCCGCTGACGCGGGGCGCACGCCAGCCAGGGGCAAGTAGTCGGGGCGTCCGTGGGCTCATCCCCGCTGACGCGGGGCGCACGTCCCGGTCGACCCGGTGACCGTGTGGGGCCGGGGCTCATCCCCGCTGACGCGGGGCGCACGGCAGCGCGGTCGTACGTGGGACGTCCCACGTGGGCTCATCCCCGCTGACGCGGGGCGCACGTAGCACTGATTGCTGTGCGTACCGCCATGTGGGGCTCATCCCCGCTGACGCGGGGCGCACCATGATGCCGTACCCCCACACCGCGGGGTGGCCGGCTCATCCCCGCTGACGCGGGGCGCACGTCACCACCGCCAACGCCTGCCACGCATGCGACGGCTCATCCCCGCTGACGCGGGGCGCACGCCGCGGGCCCGTGGTGGCCGTCCGACTACCAGGGCTCATCCCCGCTGACGCGGGGCGCACGCCAGCGCCGCGAGGTGGCCCCACACTAAGCCGGGCTCATCCCCGCTGACGCGGGGCGCACAGCATTGTGTGGGGCGGCACCGCCACTGTCGAGGGCTCATCCCCGCTGACGCGGGGCGCACACGAACCGGCACCGCAAGAACCGTGACTCGCCGGGCTCATCCCCGCTGACGCGGGGCGCACCCACTCGTCCACGGGGCGGCGATGCCTTCGGCGGGCTCATCCCCGCTGACGCGGGGCGCACCAAAGTCGGGACGCTGAAACCGATCCACCCCGGGGCTCATCCCCGCTGACGCGGGGCGCACGGTCCAACACAAGTCGTCCCCGCGGACCGCGCAGGCTCATCCCCGCTGACGCGGGGCGCACGACTACTTGCCCGACGTGGGCGGCATCAACGGGGGCTCATCCCCGCTGACGCGGGGCGCACGAATCCGGAGACACCTTCACCGGCTGGAACCTGGGCTCATCCCCGCTGACGCGGGGCGCACTTTCATGTTCATCGGACGACAGGGCCACGGCCCGGCTCATCCCCGCTGACGCGGGGCGCACACGGCCCGGTTCATGCGCGCCGAGTTCTTCACCGGCTCATCCCCGCTGACGCGGGGCGCACTACTTAAGGCCGTCCGGGTTCACGAACGCACGCGGCTCATCCCCGCTGACGCGGGGCGCACGTTGCCGACGCGCCGGATGCCAAGTTTGGCGACGGCTCATCCCCGCTGACGCGGGGCGCACCTGCCGTACATCCCGCGTGGCGCTACCAGTGAGGGCTCATCCCCGCTGACGCGGGGCGCACATCCGACCACTGCCGTCAGCGCCGGGAGCAACCGGCTCATCCCCGCTGACGCGGGGCGCACGTAGTGCTCCGACGTCTCCTGCTCGGAGCCGAAGGCTCATCCCCGCTGACGCGGGGCGCACCTAGACCTGCTAGCCGTCATTTGGCAAAACCTGGGCTCATCCCCGCTGACGCGGGGCGCACGCGGGACTACGACTCCTACCGGATGCGTGACCGGGCTCATCCCCGCTGACGCGGGGCGCACTACTCGGGCAGCGGACTTCGCATCGGTGATGAAGGCTCATCCCCGCTGACGCGGGGCGCACTCGGCAATCGCCGCCAAAGGGCTCGTGTCCTGCGGCTCATCCCCGCTGACGCGGGGCGCACAGAGCGCACCGCTGGCTGCGACCGCTTTCGACAGGCTCATCCCCGCTGACGCGGGGCGCACTGTGGACGGGACGACTAGACCTGCTAGCCGTCAGGCTCATCCCCGCTGACGCGGGGCGCACCCCTCCACGGCCTCGTACTTAAGGCCGTCCGGGGGCTCATCCCCGCTGACGCGGGGCGCACTCCAGCCATGTGTATTCTCCTATCTAAAGATTCGGCTCATCCCCGCTGACGCGGGGCGCACAGACCCCGCTTGTCGCGATTCGCCGCGTGAGTGGGCTCATCCCCGCTGACGCGGGGCGCACCTCAGCTGCGCGGTGCGTTGGCGGTTCAGGAGCGGCTCATCCCCGCTGACGCGGGGCGCACAGACCCCGCTTGTCGCGATTCGCCGCGTGAGTGGGCTCATCCCCGCTGACGCGGGGCGCACCAGATTCGCCGCACCGGGGTGCCGCAGCAGCACGGCTCATCCCCGCTGACGCGGGGCGCACACGCTGGCCACCTGAGCCGGAGTATAGAGGTTGGGCTCATCCCCGCTGACGCGGGGCGCACGCTTCTTGACCTGCGGTGATGCAACTCAAGGAGGCTTTCTTGCTTCACTTGCGTCGAGTGTAGCGGCGCT
>PDWI01016439.1_pt1 | contig 11239 bp, 10 predicted proteins | sample 1430891 | NCBI WGS metagenome assembly PDWI01 (sample SAMN01162508, study PRJNA174530) | Oral metagenome, whole genome shotgun sequencing project. | biome: Marine environment; feature: Marine mammal; material: Swab sample of the gingival sulcus; isolation source: swab sample of gingival sulcus... | reverse complement strand
CAAGCAATCCGCCATGCGCGACCGCCTCAACGCCTGGATCGACGGCAAGGGCGACTGGCCGGTGCTCACCACCTCCATCGCGAAGAAGTGGCTCAACGACGGCGACGGCCTGCAAGACCGCGGCATCACCCGCGACCTCGACTGGGGTGTGCCCGTCAGGAAGGGCGGCGAAGACTGGCCGGGGATGGAAGGCAAGGTCTTCTACGTCTGGTTCGACGCGCCGATCGAATACATCGCCGCCACCGCCGAATGGGCCGAGGCCAATGGCGAGGGCGATGCGGCGTGGCAGCGCTGGTGGCGCACCGACAAGGGCGCGGATGACGTGCGCTACGTCGAATTCATGGGCAAGGACAACGTCCCCTTCCACACGCTCTCCTTCCCCGCAACGCTGATGGGGTCCGGCGAGCCGTGGAAGATGGTCGACTACATCAAGTCGTTCAACTACCTCAACTACGATGGCGGCCAGTTCTCGACCTCGCAGGGCCGCGGCGTCTTCATGGACCAGGCGCTCTCGATCCTGCCCGCCGACTACTGGCGCTGGTGGCTGCTCTCCCACGCGCCGGAAAACTCCGACAGCGAGTTCACCTGGGAGAATTTCCAGGCAAGCGTGAACAAGGATCTGGCCGATGTGCTGGGGAATTTCGTCAGCCGGGTCACCAAGTTCTGCCGCTCGAAATTCGGTGAGGAAGTCCCCGCCGGGGGCGCCTTGGGCGAGGCCGAGGCGGCGCTCGTCGCCGATCTGACCGCCCGGATCGCGGAATATCAGAAGTTCATGGACGCGATGGAGGTGCGCAAATCCGCCACCGCGCTGCGCGCCATATGGGCCGCCGGCAACGAGTATCTCCAGACCGCCGCGCCCTGGGCCGTGTTCAAGCAAGACCCGGAGCAGGCCGCCGGCATCGTGCGTTTCGCGCTGAACCTGATCGCCGTCTATGCCGCCCTGTCGGCCCCTTTCATCCCCGACGCTTCCGCGAAAATGGCCGAGGCGATGGGCACCGATGGCGCCTGGCCCGAAGATGTGGCGGCCGCGCTGGAGGCGCTCCAGCCCGGCCACGCCTTCACCGTGCCCGACAACCTCTTCACCAAGATCACCGACGACCAGCGCGAGGAATGGCAGGAGAAATTCTCCGGCATCCGCGACTGACGCGGCCTCCGCCGGTTTCCGCCGATCCAAACGGGGCGTGGGCGAAATGCCGACGCCCCGTGTTTTTTATGTTATAGTAGAGTCACAAAATGATCCGGGCCGGTCATTCGGGCAATCGTTTGCACTCCGCGAAACGCACACTTCATCACAGCCCGCAGCATCGGTAGGCCCGCGTTGCAGCTTTGGGCGCGTGGCCTCTCCCGGGAAAGGAGGCCTCACGATGAAACTGCAACGCGTTTTCAAGGCGGGCGCCATCGGGCTTCTGGCCCTTGCCGCCCTCACCGCAACCGCCGCGGCCGACATCTCACGCAGCTGCCGTGGCACGATCACGATCTCGACCGCTGGCGGGACGAGCGTCAGAAACAGCTTCACGATTCCGGTGACGGTTCCGAACCGCGCTTACGCCAACAGGGCTCGCGAACGCTCGCGCGACGCCATGCTTTCCTGCGTGCGCGAACACTGGAACATGCGCATGAGCAGCAACCGTCCGCATTGGTGCAACAATGGCGGCGACTACCCCTATCAGGCGTTCAGCCAGGAGATGACCGCGGCGATCTGCGCCGCCAATCCGGGGCGCCAGACGTTCCTTGTCAACGTGGGTCTGGACATCACCGGCAAGAAAGGCTGCGAACACCCCGACGCCTCTGCGCGCAACAATGTCTGGGGCGCCTACACCATCGCGCGCGACTATCGCGTCTGGTGCTGGCTGGACCCGGAACCGGAGGTCCGCCAGGGCTGGAACCTGCCGGGCCGCGACTACCGCTACTACAACATGCCCGCAGGCGCCACCGCCGACGATTGCGCCGAGGATTGTGCCAGCGACAGCCGCTGCGAGGCCTGGACCTACAAGCACCCCGCGGAGGGCAACCCGCCGATGTGCTTCCTCAAGGACAGCGTGCCGGACTGGAACCGCGACGCCCGCTTCGTCTCCGGCATCAAGGGCACGGTGCTGTACTGAGACAGGTGCGCTCCCCGACACCAGCAACAGGAGGACAAGATGAAACGCATCCGCAACACCGCCCTCAGGGGCATCACCCTTTTTCTCGCGGCCACCGCCCTCGCGTTTCCCGCGGCGGCGGAACACCGCTCCTGCCACGGGCAACTCGTCATCCGACCACAGAACCCGTCGATGACCTACCTCAGCTACGATTTCTCCATCGCCCGGGAGGTGCGCCTGCCACATGAATACAACGCCGCCCGCCGCGCCTGCCGCGCGCGGATGCTGTCGTGTGTGCGCGACCACTGGGCCACGCCCGGCGCCGCCCTCCCGCCCGACGACTGCCTCAACGGGCGCGAGGGCACCCGGGTCTTCCGTGTCAACGGCTACCCCTTCAGGAACCTCGAAGAAGAGCTGACCGAGACGCTTTGCACCGCGAATCCCGGCGCCGAAACCACCCTCGTCACCGCCGTACTGACGATCACCGGCGAACGCGGCTGCGTCGAAAGCGGGTCGCGCGACCGGGTGACGGTCGCAAGCAACTTTCCCGTGCATTGTGCGGCACCGGCTTCCGAAAGCGAGGCCGATGAACCGGGCGGCAACCATCCGCCCATCGGCGAGGGCGGGGGATGGGACTGCGTCGGCGAGGACTGCGACGGCAGCCCGCCAGAGGAGGCCGAAACGGAACCTGAGGCCGACCCCCTGCCTCCCGCCGCCAGCTACCAGCCGCTGCCGATGTTCCGCCTGCCGGGCAATGACCTCTACCTGGTCGAGCTGGACGCGCCCAACTGGCTGCTCTGCCGTCAGGCCTGCACCGCCGACCCGCGCTGCCGCGCCTTCACCTACCGCAGGCCGACTGCACATTCGGGGCCAATTTGCCTGATAAAATCAGGTGTTGGTATTCCCATCCCCGACGCTTGCTGCCAATCTGGTGTCAAGCGTTAAGAGGGAGTCCAAATGCACATTGTGAAACACTTTGCCAGCCTGACTCTCGGGCTGGCTATTGCTTTGCCCGCCGCAGCCGAAACCCGGCAAGGCTGCGACGCGAAATACGTCTTCGGCCCCGTCACCGGCGGCATCTGGCTCGAACGCGCCTTCCACCTCGACAGCGACGGGGGCGATGCCGCACAGGCCCGCCGCTTCGCCCGGATGGAAATCCGCGCCTGTGCCCGCAGCCATTGGGCCGGGCGCAAGGACGACGAAGCCCCGCAACGCTGCACCGGCGAGAATGTCTCCGATTACCCCTTCGCGGCCCTGGAAGCGGAGCTGACACAGGCCGTCTGCGACGCCAACCCGGGCCACGCGCAGCTCGACATCTGGATCGGCTGGGAAACCTCCGGCGGCGCGGGTTGCGTCGAGGGCACCGGCTTCCGCAACATGCTGCACGGCAATTACCGCGTCATCTGCGAAGCCCCGGCCGAAGCCGCCGCCGCCGAGCCGGCACCAGCGCCTGTTCCCGCGCCCATCCCGGTGCGCGCCCCCGCCGGCCCGATCCCGCCGATGCCCGGCGCCTGCCTGCCGGGGATGGACATCTTCCCCAATGGTGTCGACGCTTCCGGCTGGCCCTATTGCATGTCGCTCCCAGAACTACAACGGCCGTGAGAATGTCTGCCTGCTCAAGAACGGCCTGCCCGAGCCGGTCGCCAACACGGACTGCGCCTCCGGCGTGAAGTTCTGAGGCTTCCCTCTCCCTTGGCCCCGTCCTAAAACGGGACCAAGGGAGATTGCACATGCTTTTCACACGCGAAGAACTCGAAGCCGCGCAGGCGCTCGTCTATGGGCAAATGTGCCCCACCCCGCAGATCCACTGGCCACAGCTCACTGCAGCCACCGGGGCACAGGTCATCGTCAAGCACGAGAACCACGCCCCCACCGGCGCCTTCAAGGTGCGCGGCGGCATCACCTTCATCGACTGGCTGAAACGCGAACATCCCGAGGCGCGCGGCATCGTCACCGCCACGCGGGGCAACCACGGCCAGAGCCAGGCCCGCGCCGCGACCGCCGCCGGACTTGAAGCCCGCATCTACGTCCCCCACGGCAATTCCGCCGAGAAAAACGCCGCCATGGCCGCCTATGGCGCCGAGTTGCACGTCCACGGCACCGATTTCGACGAGGCCCGCGAAGAAGCCATGCGCGTCGCCGCTACCGGCGATTACCACTTCGTGCCCCCCTATCACACCGAACTGGTGCGCGGCGTCGCCACTTACGGGCTGGAACTGTTCACCGAACACCCCGACCTCGACACGGTCTACGTCCCGATCGGCTGCGGCTCCGGCATCTGCGGCACCATCGCCGCACGCGATGCGCTGGGGCTGGAGACGAAAGTGGTGGGTGTCGTCTCCACCGGCGCCCCCGGCGCCCGGCTTTCCGTCGCTGCGGGGCATCTCGTCGAAACCGACACCGCCCGGACCTTCGCCGACGGCATCGCCGTGCGTGTCCCCGTGCAATCGGCTTTCGACGTCTATTCCACCGGCACCGACCGGATCGTCGCCGTCGACGACGCGCAGATCGCCGAGGCCATCCGGCTCTATTTCACCGCCATCCACAACCTCGCCGAAGGCGCCGGCGCCGCGGCGCTCGCCGCCCTGCTGAGTGAACGCGAGTCCATGGCGGGCCGCAAGGTCGGCGTTGTGCTCTCGGGCGGCAATATCGACACCGCGTGGTTTGCCAGCGTCCTTGCCGGCCATGCCCCCGCCCCCTGACAGCCACATCTTGCGGCCAGATGCCACGGCAGGAGCAAAATCTGGCTGCGAATCTTTAATCCGGGCAGAATCGGCCCTATAGTCACACTAATGAAACAATAATGCGCCATTGAATGAGTGGCACAAACAGGCGGCAGTCGAGGACGTGAAAGTGACAGCGCTGACAGCAACCCAACGGCCGATCCGGCTCGCCGGATCGGGCAAGCGTGATGTGCGCACACAGTTCGGCGCGCTGCCGTGGCGGCTGCGGGACGGCAAGGTCCAGATCATGCTGGTCACCTCGCGCGGCACCGGGCGCTGGATCATCCCGAAGGGCTGGCCGATGGACGGCGAAACCCCGGCCCAGGCCGCCGCCACCGAGGCGCTGGAAGAAGGCGGGGTCGAGGGCAAGATCTCGCTCCACGTGCTCGGCTTCTACGGCTACCGCAAGACGCTGGAGAAGGGCGATGCCCTGCCCATCATCGTCGCCGTCTTCCCGCTGAAGGTGAAGCGCATCCTCAAGGACTGGCCCGAGAAGAAAGAGCGCAAACGCCGCTGGGTAAGCCAGAAGAAGGCCGCGGCTCTGTTGACGGAGCCGGAACTGCGCCACATCGTGCAAAACTTCAACCCCCGCCTGCTGCGCCCCTGATCCTTGCCTTCGTCGCCCGCGCGGCTACATTGGAGGCAGGAGGCCCGATGATCCGCTACGCGCTGAAATGCCCCAAGGGGCACCGTTTCGAAAGCTGGTTCCAGAGCGCCGACGCCTATGAAGCGCTGGCCGCAGCGGGCCATGTCGCTTGCCCGGAATGCGGCGCGACCGGCGTGGAGAAGTCGCTGATGACGCCGGACGTGCGCCCGGCGCGCAGTGCCGCGGCACCGGCGGAAGAAACGCCCGACCCGGACGAGGAACGCGCCAAGGCACTGGCGGAACTCAAGCGCAAGGTCGAGTCCGAGAGCGACTATGTCGGCGACGCATTTGTCCGCGAGGCCCGCGCGATCCACGAGGGCGCAGCACCCGACCGTCCGATCTACGGCGAAGCGAAGGCACGGGAGGTGATCGAACTGATCGAAGACGACATTCCCGTCGCACCCCTGCCCTTCACGCCCACGCGCAAGACGAACTGAGGCCTCATGGACACCCACGACAGGATGCACAGCGGCGCGCTCTACATCTGCAACGATGAGGCCCTTATCGACGCGCAAAGCGAACGGATGGAAATCCTGTTCGACTACAACCACTCCCGCCCCAGGGAGCGCGCGCGGCGGCGCGAACTACTGGAGGCCTTTCTCGGCTCCATCGGCGAGGGGTGTCACATCGAGCCGCCATTTCACGCCAGTTGGGGCAAGCACAGCCACCTCGGCAATCGCGTCTACGCCAATTTCAACCTCACGCTTGTGGACGACACCGACATCCACATCGGCGACGATGTGCTGATCGGCCCGAATGTCACCCTCACGACGGCAGGCCACCCGGTCGACCCACGCCTGCGCGCGCAAGCCTACCAGTTCAACTTGCCCATCACCGTCGGACGCAATGTCTGGATCGGAGCCAACGCGGTTGTCCTGCCCGGCATCACCATCGGCGAGAATACAGTGATCGGCGCGGGCAGCGTTGTCACGAAAGACGTGCCGCCGAATGTCGTGGCCGTGGGCGCTCCGGCACGCGTCCTTCGCCACATCGGCGCGCAGGACCGTGCGTTCTACCACAAGGGCCGGGCGATCCCCGACGATCTCCGCTAAAGGTCACGGCGGCGCCAGAGGCACACGGGGAAGCACCACCGACCGTGCCTCCAGACGCACCGCAGAGCGCTGCGCCGCTCGGCGCGGCACGGGGTATGGCCATGCGAGAAGCACCGGCACCCAGAGCAGCACCAAGACCCAATCCATTGTCGCACACCCTCGTTGTGACTGCCACGGCACACCGCCACAGTCGCTCGTGTTTTTTCTTACCCTGTCCTGCATAGAGTGGTATTCTTGCCAAAAAGATAACAAGAGCAGCCGAGGCCCCCATGAAAGTCATCTTTCAAACCCGTTTTTCCTTCTTTGGACAATCGGGGTGGAAATCGCAGGCCGCGGCAGACCCGGCGCTGCTTTTCGCCCCCGACCGCCTCGACGCCCGGCTCGACCTTTTCGAGAAGATCACCCTGCCAAGCCTCGTCGCGCAGTCGGACCCCGACTTCACCCACATGGTGCTGTCGTCGCGGCTGATGCCGGATGCCCACCAGAAGCGCCTGGTGGAACTGGTCAAGGACACGCTGGGCGCGAAGCGCGCCCACATCATGTTTCGCCCCGAAGGCTCGGCGGGACGCCTCCTGCGCCAAGCGACACAAAAGACCTACGGCGAACAGCTCGCCGCGCAGGTGGTGCTCGACGACGACGACGCCGTGTCGAACGACTATGTGGAGATTCTGCGCAGCTACGGAGCGGCGGCCTGGAACGACCCGCACCGCGAGCAGGATTACCTGTTCCTCTCCTTCCCGCGCGGCTACACGCTGGGCATCGAGCAAGGCCGTCCCGACAGTCTCGAACACCGTTTCGTGCCCTATACCAACCTCGGCCTCGCCCTGCTCGCCCCCGCCTCCACCCGGCGCAACCCTTTCATGACGAGCCACAGGAAGATCGGCCAGCGCCACCCTTCGGTGATGTATACCGGCAGGCGCCCCTACTACCTGCGCGCCGTCCATGGCCACAACGACTCGAGCGCCATCAAGCAGAACCTTGCCCTGCGCGACAGCGACTACGCCCTCGCCTTGCGCTACTTCCCCTTCCTCGCACCGTATTTCGCCGGAAGGGCCGTGGCGGCCGAATAGCGCCCCTTGCCCTCGCCCGCGCCCACGCCTAGAACGCGCGAGACAAACCCGGGGAGACCAATGCCCATTCTGGTGATGAAATTCGGCGGCACCTCCGTCGCCACGCTCGACCGCATCGCGCGCGCCTCCAAACGTGTCGCGCGCGAGGTCGCCAACGGTTACGACGTGATCGTGATCGTCAGCGCGATGTCGGGCAAGACCAACGAGCTGGTCGGCTGGGTCGAGGAGACCTCGCCGCTCTACGATGCCCGCGAATATGACGCGGTGGTCAGCTCCGGCGAGAATGTCACCGCCGGGCTGATGGCGTTGCGCTTGCAGGAGATGAACGTGCCCGCGCGAAGCTGGCAGGGCTGGCAGGTTCCGGTGAAGACAAGCGGCGTCCACTCCGCCGCCCGCATCGAGGAAATCCCCAACGACAACATCCGCGCCAAGTTTGCCGAGGGGATGAAAGTCGCCGTGGTCGCCGGGTTCCAGGGCATCGCCGACGACGGACGCATCACCACGCTGGGCCGGGGCGGCTCCGACACCACCGCCGTCGCCTTCGCCGCCGCCTTCGACGCGGAGCGTTGCGACATCTACACTGATGTGAATGGCGTCTACACCGCCGACCCGCGCATCTCCGACAAGGCCCGCAAGCTCGACAGGATCGCCTTCGAGGAAATGCTGGAACTGGCCTCGCTCGGCGCGAAGGTCTTGCAGACCCGCTCCGTCGAGATGGCGATGCGTTACAAGGTCAAGCTGCGGGTTCTCTCCAGCTTTGAAGAATATGACCCCAAGGCAGGCACGCTGGTCTGCGACGAGGAGGAAATCGTGGAACAGAATGTCGTCTCGGGCGTGGCCCATTCGCGTGACGAAGCGAAAATGACCCTGATTTCGGTGGCCGACCGCCCCGGCATCGCTTCCGCCATCTTCACGCCGCTGGCCCAGGCGGGCGTCAATGTCGACATGATCGTGCAGAACATCTCGGAAGAGGGCCGCACCGACATGACCTTCTCCTGCCCCACCAACCAGGTGGCGCGCGCCGAACAGGCGTTGCAGGGGGCCAGGGAGTCGGGCGAGATCAACTACCACGACCTCGTGGCCGATACCGACGTCGCCAAGGTGTCGATCGTCGGCATCGGCATGCGCAGCCAGGCGGGGATCGCGGCGCGGATGTTCGAGGTTCTGGCCGACGAGGGGATCAACATCAAGGTCATCACCACCTCCGAAATCAAGGTCTCGGTGCTGGTCGACCGCAAGTACATGGAGCTTGCGGTGCAGGCCCTGCACGACGCTTTCGGGCTGGAAAAGGCCTGACACATCCCCCGCGCGAGTTTTCGCCGTCCCCTCGCGCGAAACAATTGGCGCTGGCCGCGTCCGACCCCTAGTATGGACCGACGCAACAAAGGATGGGGCAGACATGGCGCGTAGCCGCAAGAGCGACAGCCGCAAGAGCGACAGCCGCAAGCTGTTGGGCCGCCTGAAGGTCGCCCTCGCAACCGACACCGAAGGGCAGGAACGGCTCGACCGCGTGACCACGATCATCGCCGACGCGCTGAATGTCGAGGTCTGCTCGATCTACCTGTTCCGCGACGCCGAAACGCTGGAGCTGTGCGCCACCGAGGGGCTGAAGCCGGAGGCTGTCCACCAGACCCGAATGCGCATCGGCGAGGGACTTGTCGGGATGGTGGCGCGGAGCCGGCAGCCGGTCAACACCGCCGATGCCCCCTCCACCAAGGGCTTCCGCTTCATGCCCGAGACCGGCGAGGAGGTGTTTTCGTCCTTCCTCGGCGTGCCGGTCCAGCGTCTCGGCGAGGCGCTCGGCGTGCTGGTGGTGCAGTCGAAAGAGGCCCGAGCCTTCTCCGATGACGAAGTCTACGGCATGGAAGTCGTCGCCATGGTCATCGCCGAGATGGCCGAACTGGGCGCTTTCGTCGGCGAGGAAGCGGCGCTGGCCGCGCTGCACCAGCGCCCGGCGATGTTTCAGGGCGGCGTCGGGCAGGAAGGCTCGGCGATGGGCCATGTCTGGCTGCACGAGCCGCGCGTGGTGGTGACAAACCCCTTCGCCGACGACCCCGACGAGGAACGCGAAAAGCTCGACGACGCCATCGAGACCCTGCGCCGTTCGGTCGACGAACTGCTGGCCAGCGCCGGCACCGTCGACAAGGACCAGATGCAGATCCTCGAAACCTACCGGATGTTCGCCAATTCCCGAAGCTGGCGCCGCCGGATGAAGGAAGACATCGCCCGCGGTCTGTCGGCGGCGGCGGCGGTCGAGAAGGAACAGACCTCCACCCGCGCCCGCATGGAACAGGTGCCAGACCCCTACCTGCGTGAGCGTCTGCACGACCTCGACGACCTGTCGAACCGCCTGCTGCGCATCCTCACCGGACAGGGCAAGGAAACCGGCGCCGAAATGCCCGCCGACCCGATCCTCGTGGCCTCCAACATCGGCCCCGGCGAGTTGCTCGAATACGGGCGCAGCAAGCTCAGGGGCATTGTGCTGGAGGAAGGCTCCGTCGCCAGCCACGCGGCGATTGTCGCGCGCGCCTGGGCGGTTCCGCTGATCGTCCACACCGGCCCGATCGGTTCCGAGGCCCTCAACGGCGACCGCATCCTGCTCGACGGCGAACACGGCATCGTGCACTTGCGCCCCGAAGACGCGGTGGTAGAGAGTTTCCGCGACAAGATCGCCATGGAGGCGGCCCAACTCGCGCGCTATGTTTCCCTGCGCGACAAGCCCGCCGAGAGCATCGACGGTACGCGCATCTGCCTCGCCATGAACGCCGGCCTGATGGCCGACCTCCCCTCGCTGGAAAGCTCCGGCGCCGAGGGGGTCGGGCTGTTCCGCACCGAATTGCAGTTCCTCACCCAGCCGAAAGTCCCGCGCCGCGGCGAGCTGGCGACGCTCTATTCCTCCGTGCTCGACCGCGCCGGCGACACGCAGGTGGTGTTCCGCACCCTCGACATCGGCTCCGACAAGGTGCTGCCCTACATGAAGCCGCAGGACGAGCCGAACCCGGCCCTCGGCTGGCGCGCGATCCGCGTCGGACTCGACAAGCCGGGGGTCATGCGGATGCAGTTGCAGGCGCTGATCCGCGCGGCGGCGGGGCGACGCCTGTCGGTAATGTTCCCCTTCATCGCACAGCTTGAAGAATTCCGCGCCGCCCGTGCGTTGATGGACTACGAGATTGAAAGAGCGCGGCGCTCCGGCGGTGTCCTGCCCCGCGAAATCAAGGTCGGCGCCATGCTGGAGACGCCGTCGATGGCCTTCGCCCCGTCGGCCTTCTTCGCCGAGGCCGATTTCATCTCCATCGGCGGGAACGATCTCAAGCAGTTCTTCTTCGCCGCCGACCGCGAGAACGAGCGGGTCCGCCGCCGCTACGACACGCTGAACGTCTCCTTCCTGAATCTCATCGAGATGATCGTGCACCGCTGCAACGAGGCGGGTACGCCGGTGAGCTTCTGCGGGGAGGACGCCGGACGGCCGATCGAGGCGGTGGTGTTCGCCGCGCTGGGGATGCGCAGACTGTCGATGCGCCCCGCCGCCATCGGCCCGGTGAAACACCGCATCCGCAAGACCGACCTCGGCGAACTGCGCACGGTGATCGACAAGGCGCGTGGCGCGGGCGTGCAATCGGTCCGCCCCGCGGTGCGCGAGTATCTCCTCGGCCCGAAAAAGGCGCGG
>PDWI01013248.1_pt1 | contig 11239 bp, 9 predicted proteins | sample 1430891 | NCBI WGS metagenome assembly PDWI01 (sample SAMN01162508, study PRJNA174530) | Oral metagenome, whole genome shotgun sequencing project. | biome: Marine environment; feature: Marine mammal; material: Swab sample of the gingival sulcus; isolation source: swab sample of gingival sulcus... | reverse complement strand
CGACAGCGGCTTGTAGAAGCCGCCGTTGTCCCAGAAATCGGGTTCGGTGCAGCCGAGGCAGGGGTGGCCGGCCTGAATCGGGAAGGAGACGCCGTCGTTCCATTTCACCGTGGCGCAGACCGACTTGGTGGTCGGGCCCTTGCAGCCGAGCTTGTAGAGGCACCAGCCCTTGCGCGCGCCTTCGTCGTCGAAGGTTTCGGCGAATTTGCCCTTGTCGTAGAACGGGCGGCGGTAGCAGCGGTCGTGGATGGTTTCGCCGAAAAACGCCTTCGGCCGCCCGAGCTCGTCGAGTTCGACCGACTCGAGCCCGAGGGCGAGGATCTGGGCGATCACGCTGGTCATCACGATCGGGATCGGCGGGCAGCCGGGGATGTTGATGATCGGCTTGTCGGTGATGATCTCGCTGACGCCGACCGCTCCGGTCGGGTCCGGCTGCGCCTGCGGCAGCCCGCCATAGGCGGCGCAGGTGCCGACGGCGATGATCGCCGCGGCGCCCTTGGCGGTGTCCTTCAGCATCTCGAGGTTGGAGATGCCGGCGACGCAGCTGAACTCCGGGCGCTCGACCGGGATCGACCCGTCAACAATCACCACATATTTGCCCCATTGTTCCTTCATCGCATGTTCACGCGCCTCCTCCGCGGCGTGGCCCGATGCGGCTTGCAGGGTGTGGTGGTAATCCAGCGAGATCGCGTTGAAGATCAGGTCTTCGAGCGTCGGCGCGTGCGACCGGGTGATCGCCTCGGTGCAGCCGGTGCATTCCTGAAAGCTCAGCCAGATCACCGAGGTGCGCGCGTTTTCCAGCGCATAGGCGAATTTCGGGGCCAGCGCCGGGGGCAGGGCCAAAGCGCTGGTGAGCGAGACGCAGTATTTCATGAAGCCCCGTCGACTCACCCCATGTGCGCGCATCAACTCCGGTAGCATGGGTCTGTCTGCCATTTCGCTCCTCCGTGGGGGTTATTTCGAATTGCTGCGGGCCGCGAGATCGGCCTCCAGCCGGGCGAGCCCGTCGCGGGCATCCTCGGCCTGGCTTTTCAGGATCTCGGGCACGAATGTGATTTCGACGAAGCGCGACAGCGTCTCGCCGTTCTGGTCATAATGATCGACCCGCCAGACGCCCGGCGTGCCGGTCTCTACCACCTGACTGGTGCCGAGCACCGCCACGGTGGCGCGAATCTCGCCCTCGCCGAGCGCGGCGTCGAGCGCCTTCTCGTCGCCGGCGCTGAAGGGCAGGGCGCCGAGGTCGATGGTCGTCGGCGCGCCGGTCTCGAGCAGCCGCGCCAGCGCGGTCGCGATCTCGCGCAGGATCGGGTCGGCATTGCCGGTCGGAACATGGGCCTTCAACGCCTTGAGCGACGTCACCTGCTCCGACGATCTGTGATCAGCGCCCACCTTTGCCTCCTGACGTTGCCTGTGCCGAAACCGGGTCCGGATCGGGAATTGCCGGATGAATACCCGGTCTGATTATCCGGCGCCGGTTAGCAAAAACTTGCCAACCGGTGTCTGCCCCGGTCTTGATCTGGATCAATCCATATTAAAATTCCGATGATTGCATAGAAGCAAATGGTCGCACCGGGACGAAAAAAACCTGAGTGTTTTTATCTAGTTATGGGTGCGGCCAAAATTGCCCATACGAACAGAGCCGCCCAGAGCGGCTTCGGGGAGCGCGGGCGGCAAGGGTCAGGAGAGGTCAGTGGATTGCGGGTCGGGCGTCAGCCGCGCCAGCGGGCGGCGATCTCGAACACCGCTTCGATGGCGGCCGGCACCGCTTCGGCCACCGCCGGGGTCATCGCCTCGCCGACCCCGAGATGGGCAGGCTGCACCCCCACCAATGCGCGTTTGTCCGGCATTGCGCCGCGCAGACGCAGCCCGTCGAGCATGTCGTCAAGCCCGATGTCATGGGGGTTGCGGCCGCGGGTGCGCAGGAAATGGTCCATCTCCGTGCCTTCGAACACCTGCACCGCACCCGCATGCTGCCGGAGCCAGGCGGCGTCGATCACGATCATCGCGCCCGAGTCTTCCATGTCCACCAGCAGGGTGAGCCCCATGGTGCCGCCGTCGATGGCGCGGATGCCAAGCGCTTCGGCCCGCGGGTCGCGCGCAACCGCTTCGGCAACGCGCACACCCACCTGCTCATCGGTGAGAAGGGTGTTGCCGAGGCCAAGAACCAAAATCTGTGCGGGGTCGTTTGTCATGGCCCCGTGTTTAGCCACAGCCGGCGCTCAGCGGCAAGCCATGGGGCCCGCGACAAGTTGTGCCCGCCTGTCAAGCGGAGGCGATTCTCCGATGTGACACGCCGGGACCGGCGCGCGTGGGGGGATCGTTTACGGATCGAGTTCAATACGGTGAGACGGGCACGATTGGCCGGATTCGCGCCCGGTTTCCATCACAATTTCAACATTCTTGTCCGTTCTCGCCCGAGATTTGCCCGGTTCTGTCAGCAGTTTGCCCGCGTGGTGGGACGAACCGAAGACGGAAACGAAACCCTGCGGAGCCATCCGCATCGCCCCGCTGCTCATGAAAGGGGCCACCTGGGAAGGGCTGAAAGCCATGAAGCGACTCTCAGCCGGACGCGTGCGCGCGCTGCCCGCGCACGCCTCGGCACATCTTTGGGCGAGCGCCATCGCCCTGCTCCTCACCTTTGCGCCCCAGGGCGCACATGCTGCCAGTGATCTGTTTCTGACCCCCCGTGGGGGGGCGCCGGCGCCGTCGGGGGCGCAGGCGATCTGCCAGACCTATTCCTGGGCCTGCGCCCGTGGGGCCGGGGTCTCCGGGGAAGAGGCGATGCAGCGGGTGATCGCGGTCAACCGGCAGGTCAACCGTTCGGTGCGGTCGATCGACGACGACCGGCAATATGGTGTGAGCGAATACTGGGCGCTGCCCACGGCCACTGGCGGAGATTGCGAGGATTTCGCGCTGCTCAAGAAGCGTGAACTGGTGTCCCAGGGTGTCGACCCGCGCCGGCTGCTGATCGCCACCGTGCTCGACCGCAACCGCAACCCCCATGCGGTGCTGGTGTTCCGTTCCGACAGCGGCGATCTGGTGCTCGACAACCTCACCAACAAGGTCCGCAACTGGCGCGAAACCCACTATGTGTTTCTCCAGATGCAGGATCCCGACCGCCCGACGGGCTGGGTCAATGTGTACGCCAGCGGGTAAGCGCGGGTGATCTCTGACTATAGCGTTTGACAAAACACCTGACGCAGAGAGCATGACGCCACAGGGCTGAAAAGAATACGGCGCGCCGGTTAGGCGCGCCGTTCTCGTTTTTCAGCGGGGCCGGGTCAGGCCCGGCTGCGTCCGGTTCAGCAATTGCAATCCCAGTTGCCGTCATTGCCGCCCCAGCCGATGCCGTCGTCATCGTCGTTGCCGCCGGTGTTGCCGCCGCCGCCGTTGCCGCCACCGGTGTTGCCGCCGCCGGTGTTACCGCCACCGGTGTTACCGCCACCGGTGTTACCGCCACCGGTGTTGCCGCCACCGGTGTTGCCGCCACCGGTGTTGCCGCCACCGGTGTTGCCGCCACCGGTGTTGCCGCCACCGGTGTTGCCGCCGCCGGTGTTGCCGCCACCGGTGTTGCCGCCACCGGTGTTGCCGCCACCGGTGTTGCCGCCGCCGGTGTTGCCGCCACCGGTGTTGCCGCCGCCGGTGTTGCCGCCACCGGTGTTACCGCCGCCGGTGTTGCCGCCACCGGTGTTGCCGCCGCCGGTGTTGCCGCCACCGGTGTTACCGCCGCCAGTGTTGCCGCCGCCAGTGTTGCCGCCGCCGGTGTTGCCGCCGCCGGTGTTGCCTCCGTTGTCGTTCCCACCGCTGCCGTTGAACCCGCCGCCGCCGGTCGATGCGGTCTGGACGTTGGACAGGGCGCGGGCGAAGCCCGGGCATTGTGCGTCGGTGTCCCTCAGGATCAGCTCGAACAACCGATGCTTGCGGATGTATTCCAGCATCTGCACCGAGACCACGCGGCAATCGCAGAAGTGGTCGATCACGCCGCGATAATTTTCCTCAATATTCAGGTCGAGCCGCAGCGCGCGGCGGGTAAGCCGCAAGTTGCACTCCTCGATCGGTCTGTCGAGCCCGAGAGAGGCAAGGGTGTCCGCGGCCTGCGCCGGGCTGTTGGCCGCCGCCAGGGACGTTGCAAAAACGAGGCTTCCGAAAAGCCCTTTGATTGTGTTACTCATGATCACCTGCTCCGTGTTACTCATAATTCTGCTCCTCAATGCCGTCCGGTTATACCGTTAGCTTATTCCGTTTAGCCGGCGGATTCGTTCGTTATTAGTTCCAGTATAGCGCGAATCGCTGCGTTTCGGGAGATATGGGGCGGTTTTTTGTGCAAAAAAGGTCATTTCCAGGGATTTTGCCGAAAATGCGCGGGATTCCCCTATATCTGGGGCCTTTCCGCCGTCTCTGCGCTATTTATGGTGCGCGCTTCTGTTGGTGTTGGGCAACACTCGGCGCAGACCCTCCGGGAAGGTGCTGCGCTGGCTCGCCCGGAGGGCGATCCGGCCAAAATAGGTTAAACATGCTGACCTTGCGCCAGATCAAGGCCCCGGGGGCCGCCTCGTGGCAGGGAAAAGACACATCCAGGGGAGGAGAACCATGTCCGCCAGGTGCGGCAACGGCGATGCCGGTGCCCGCGCCCAGCCACAGCTTTGCGAAGGAGCGCAAATGCCATGACACAGGTTGCTTTCGGGGTTTGGGATGGGGTCGCCTATGGTGGCGATACACCGGACGATGCGCCACCGGATTATGCGCTGAGGGATTTCGAGGAGTTCGACCCCGGCAATCCGATCAAGGCCTTTTTCGGTGACCGCGGGTTTTTCGTTTTCGACGACAGCACCAGTCTGGTGGATGCGCTCTACCACTACATGGCCAAGGCCGCCGAGCAATCCTGCGGCGCCTGCACCCCCTGCCGCATGGGCACGGCGCTGGTGCGCGACGCGCTCGACAGGATGCGCCGCGGGCTCGACGGCGCGCTCCCCTTCGACCAGATCGAAATGCTGGCCGGGCAGATGGCCGAAACCTCGCTCTGCGGTCTCGGCCAGACCTGCGGCATCGCCCTGCTCGGGGCGCTGGAGCATTTCCGCGACAGGCTGGAGGCCGAGATTGCCCCGCACCGTCCGATCCCGGCGCAGCATGGCATGAGCTATGTCACCGCGCCCTGCATCGAGGCCTGTCCCTCGAAGGTGAACGTGCCGCGCTACATCGACTATGTGCGCGACGGCAAGCCCGAGAACTCCCTCGGCGTGCTGCTCCAGAAATACCCGATGGCGGCGACCTGCGGCCGGGTCTGCGTGCGCTATTGCGAGCTTGCCTGCCGGCGCAAGTTCGTCGACGACGCGGTCGGCATCAAGGCGCTGAAACGTTATGTGGCCGATCTGCAATCCGGCCCCAATGCGCTGAAATTCACCCATGACATGAAGACCAGGCCGCTCGACGAGAACAAACGCGTCGCGGTGGTGGGGGCGGGGCCGGCGGGGATTTCCGCCGCCTATCACATGTTGCTGCGGGGGCTGAAGGTGGATGTGTTCGAGAAGGCCGATGCCGCGGGCGGCATGGCGCAGATCGGCATCCCCTCCTACCGCCTGCCGAAGGACACGCTGGCGATGGAGACAGACATCATCGCCGATCTCGGCGGCCGCTTCCTGTTCGGCCAGCAACTCGGGCGCGACTTCAACATCGACGAGCTGTTCCGCCGCGGCTACAAGGCGGTCTTCCTCGGGCTCGGCTGCCAGAAGGGCTCGGCGCTGGGCGTTGCCGGCGAAGATCAGGCACAGCAGGGCTATTACTCCGGCATCGACTTCCTGCTCCGGGTCCACGACCATGTGGAGGGCAAGGAACAGCTCACGCTCGACGGCGAGGTCTTCGTGGTCGGCGGCGGCAATGTGGCGATGGACTGCGTCCGCTCCGCCGTCCGGCTCGGGGCAAAGAAGGTCCATGTGATCTACCGCCGCACCATCGAGGACATGCCCGCCGAGAAGGAAGAGATCGAGGCCGCGCTGGCCGAGGGTGTCGAGTTTCACACGCTCTGCAACCCGACGCGGATCCTCACCGAGAACGGCCGGGTCACCGGCGTCGAACTGGCGCGGATGGCGCAGAGCGAGCCCGACGACAGCGGCCGGCGGCGGGTCACGGCGATCCCGGGCAGTGAATTCGTGCTTGAAGGCGCGGTGCTGATCCCCGCCATCGGCCAGCAGGTGGAAGACGGCGCGTCGATCGAGGCCAATGGCATCGCGCTCGACCGCTGGAACAATGTCGCCGCCGACACCACGCTCGCCACCTCGCGCCCCGGCGTCTTTGCGGGGGGCGATTGTGTCACCGGCGCCTCGACGCTGATCTACGCCATGGCCGCCGGGCTGAAGGCCGCACGCAATATCGAGGACTGGATCGAACGCGGCTCGGTGCGGTTCTTCAAACGGTCGCGGATGCGTCAGTTGATCGCCGGCAACCGCTTCCTCGGCTCCGACATGGAAGAAACCCCGGTGCGCAACGCCTACCGGGTGCACAACCCCGAGCTCGACCCGGAGCTGCGCAAGCACATGTTCGGCGAGGTCGAACAGACCATCTCCGACCGTGAAGCCTATGCCGAAGCCCAGCGCTGCATGCGCTGCTACCGTATCTATTCCGTCGTCACCGGGCATCAGATCCCGGAAGGAGCCGCGTGATGTGCAGCTGTGAACAAACCCTCGCCGGCGAAGCCGAAGCCACCCTTTCGCTCATCATCAACGGCAAGCCCTGCCGCGGGTTCGAAAACGAAACCATCCTCCAATGCGCCCGGCGCCATGACATCTATGTGCCGACGCTCTGCGAGCTGTCCGACATCGACCACACCCCCGGGACCTGCCGGGTCTGCGTGGTCGAGATCCAGCAGGCGGGCCACGACCACAAGCAGATCGTGACCTCCTGCAACACCCCGGTCCGCGAGGGCATGGTGGTTGAAACCCGCTCGAAGAAGGCGCGCGACATGCAGCGGCTTCAGGTGGAACTCCTCATGGCCGACCACCTGCAAGACTGCGCCACTTGCATCCGCCACGGCAATTGCGAGTTGCAGGACCTCGCGCAATATGTCGGCCTGAAGGAAAACCGTTTCTTCGACCGGAGGATCACCGAACAGCGGCCGATCGACATGTCGTCGCCTGCGATGGTGCGCGACATGACCCGCTGCGTCCGCTGCCAGCGTTGCGTCGCCATCTGCCGCCATTATCAGGGGGTCGACGCACTGGTGATGGAGGGCAACGGCATCGAACGGGTGGTGGCGCTGCGCAATGCCGAGACCTACCCCGAGTCGAGCTGCGTGTCCTGCGGCCAATGCGTGCTGGTCTGCCCCACCGGGGCGCTGGGCGAACGCGACGAGACCGACCGCGCGCTCGACTATATCTGCGACCCGGAGCTGACCACGGTGGTGCAATTCGCCCCCGCCGTCCGCGTCGCTTTCGGCGAGGAATTCGGCATGCCCGCGGGCACCAATGTCGAGGGCCAGATCATCGCCGCCTGCCGCAAGATCGGCATCGATGTGGTGCTCGACACCAATTTCGCCGCCGATGTGGTGATCATGGAGGAGGGCACGGAGCTGCTGTCGCGGCTGAAGGAGGGCCGCAAGCCCACCTTCACCTCCTGCTGTCCGGCCTGGATCAATTTCGCCGAGATCCACTACCCGGAAGTGCTGCCATTGCTCTCCACCACCCGCTCGCCGCAGCAGGTGCTGTCGAAGATCGCCAAGACCTATCTGCCGGAGAAGATCGGCGTCGAGCCGAAAAACGTGCGGGTGATCTCGATCATGCCCTGCGTCGCCAAGAAGGACGAGGCCGTGCGCCCGCAGCTTCAGGGCGAGACGGGCCCGGACACCGATGTGGTGCTGACCACGCGCGAATTTGCCCGGCTGCTGCGGCGCGAGGGGATCGACCTCAAACATCTCGAACCCTCCAGTTTCGACGACCCGCATATGAGCGCCTATTCCGGCGCCGGGGCGATTTTCGGCACCACCGGCGGGGTGATGGAAGCGGCGATCCGCACCATCTACGCGGTGGTCAACGGCAAGGAGCTGGAACAGATCGAGGTCACCCAGCTGCGCGGTTTCGAAGGCGTGCGCGAAGCGACGGTCGATCTCGGCGGCGCGGTGGGCGAGGTGAAGATCGCCATGGTCCACGGTCTCGGCGACACCCGCGAACTGGTCGAGAAGGTGAAGGCCGGCGAGGTGGATTACGATTTCATCGAGGTCATGGCCTGTCCGGGCGGCTGCGTCGACGGCGGCGGCTCGCTGCGTTCGAAGAAGGAATATCTGCCGCTCGCCGAGGCGCGGCGGGAGACGATCTATAATGTCGACCGCAAGGCCAAGGTGCGCCAGTCGCACAACAACCCGCAGGTGCAGACGCTCTACCGGGAGTTTCTCGGCACGCCCAACGGTGAAAAGGCCCATGAGCTGCTGCACACCCATTACGAAGACCGCAAACGCGAGCTGACCCGCTCGGTGAAGGAGATCTGGGACGACATCACCATGGGGTCGGTGGTTTATTGAGCGGTGCGGGCTGAGTGGGGCGGGGCGGTTGATCTGCCCCGCCCGCGCGCCTAGGTTTCGCCGGACTCCCCGGAAGGCCCCGCCCCATGCCCCGCATCGCCACCTATAATGTCGAATGGTTCAACGCCCTGTTCGACGACGAGGGCCGCTTGCTCGACGATGGCTGGTCGGCGCGGCAGAACGTGCGGCGCCACGCGCAGATCGAGGCCCCGGCATCGTCTTCACCGCGCTCGACGCCGATGCGGTGATGGTGATCGAGGCCCCCGACGACAACCGCAAACGCTCCACCACCCGGGCGCTGGAAAGCTTCGCCGCCGCCTTCGATCTCCGCGCCCGCAAGGCGCTGCTGGGCTTCCGCAACCACACCCAGCAGGAAATCGCGCTGCTCTACGACCCCGATGTCTTCAGCGCCACCCATGACCCGCTGGGCGAGGAGACCGGCAAGAAGGGCGCCCGCGATGCGCCGCGTTTCGACGGCGTGTTCCGCTTCGACCTCGACACCGATGCCAGCCCCGAGCTCATCACCTTCTCGAAACCGCCGCTTGAAGCCCGGCTGACCTTCCGCGCCTCCGGGGCGCAGCTTCGGCTGATCGGGGTGCATGTGAAATCCAAGGCGCCGATCGGCGCGAAGAGCGCCGACGAGGTCATCCGGTTGGCGATCCAGAACCGCCGCAAACAGCTCGCCCAATGCGTCTGGCTGCGCCAGCGGGTCGATCAGTATCTCGCGGAAGGGGCGGATCTGGTGGTGCTCGGCGATTTCAACGACGGCCCCGGGCTCGACGAATACGAAAAGCTGTTCGGCCGGTCCGGGGTCGAGATCGTGCTCGGCGAAGACGGGCATGAGCCGCTTTACGACCCCCATGCCCGGATGGCGCTGAGCCGTCCGGGCGGCGCCCGGCCCACCACCGCGCGGTTCTATCTGCACGAGGAAAAGCGCTACATCCAAGCCCTGCTCGATTATGTGATGATCTCCGCCGATCTGCGCCGGGCCGCGCCGCGGTGGCGGATCTGGCATCCGTTCGACGATCCGGCCTGCTACCACACGCCCGAGCTGCGCGAGGCGCTGCTCACCGCGTCGGACCATTTTCCGGTCTCGCTCGATCTCGACCTCGGGGCGTTGCCGCGCGGGTCGTGCGGGGCACGCGAACGGGGAACGGGGGTCGTGCGGGGCACGCGAACGGGGGTCGTGCGGGGCACGCGAACGGGGGTCGTGCGGGGCACGCGAACGGGGGTCGTGCGGGGCACGCGAAAGTGACCGGGCCGCCCCCTTTGCAAACCGCCTCCGCCTGCCCATATCCCGGTCATGACCAGATCCACCGCCTTCGGCCCCGCTCTTCGTGCCTCTGCGCTTGCCCTCACATTTGCGCTCGCCGCCACCCCTCTGACCGCGGGCAACAGCGACGCCGGGTCCGACAACCCGGAACTGGCCGAGGGGGTCGAGATGTTGTCGGAAGGGTTCCGCAAGATGTTCCGCGGCCTCATGGGCGAGCTGGAACCGGCGGGTGAGGCGGCCGAGCAGGGGTGGAACGACCTGATCGACTGGCTGGGCGATCTTTCGGTCTATGAGGCGCCGGAGCAATTGCCCAATGGTGACATCATCATCCGGCGCAAGCCGGGCGCCGGGCTGCCTGAGACGGGCCCTGAGACGGGTATGGGGCAGAGCACCGATCTCTGATCCGGGCGCACCCCGGGCGTCTTCGCGCCCGGCCGCCGCTTACCGCCGCCGTGTGACCACCGTATCGGCCTCGAGCGCCTGCGCCAGCGCCTGAAACCGTCCCCGGGCCACCTCGCCATAGAGATCCGCCGCCCCCGGCATCACCGTCAGATGCAGCTCGCGCTTCTTCGAGCGCCACAGCAATTGCGCCTGTTCGGCGGGTTTGGCCATCGACAGCATCGCCCCGAAGCGCATCGCCTTGCCGAGCACCTCGGCGCGGGTCTGTTCTGCCTCCGGCAAGACCGCAAACATCTCCGCCTGATGGGATTTCGCCCGGCTGTTCTTGTAGCGGTGCAACAGCGCCAGCCCGAGAAACACCCGCTCCTCATGGGTGAGCCCGCCGAGATTGGCCCGGGTCGCGGTCTGGAAGGCGTCTTCGTGGCGGTAATCCGGATGCCCGCGCCAGCTCACATCGTGCAACAGGCAGGCGGCCCGGACGATCCGGAGCCGCGCCGGGCTCGCGCGGTTGTAGAGCGGACGCAGAAACTCGTAGAGTTCGTCGCCGAAACCCGGCAGCCGCGCGTCCTTCTGTTCGATGAACCGGCAGGCCTCGATCAGCGGATCGCGCGAGCGCAGCCGTTCGGGCATCTGTTCGTAAAGCAGCCCCTCGCGGATACCATAGGCCGAGATCGCAATCTCCTTCGGGCGGAAGGTCTGCACCAGCCGTTTCAGCACCTGTGCCGCCACCGGCACGAGGTTCATCCGCCCGGCAGAGGTGCCGGTTTCGGCGCGCAGGGCGTCGAGGTCGGATTTTTCGATCCAGTCGAGGGTCTTCTTCAGGTCTTTCGGCGCCATGCGGTATTCGTGCAGCACCCGGAGCGGATAGCCCCGGCGCAGCATGTCGAGCCGGGCGATCGCCCGCCATGAGCCGCCGACGAGATAGAGCCGCTTGTGGCCAGTGCCGACCTCGGCCGCGAGCTCCTCCATCACCGTCCTGATATGGGCCTTCAGCGCCTTCTTGCCGCCCTTGAGGCTTTGCAGCTTCAAAGGCCCGAGCCCGGAGGTGACCCGCTTGCCGA
>PDWI01009410.1_pt1 | contig 11240 bp, 8 predicted proteins | sample 1430891 | NCBI WGS metagenome assembly PDWI01 (sample SAMN01162508, study PRJNA174530) | Oral metagenome, whole genome shotgun sequencing project. | biome: Marine environment; feature: Marine mammal; material: Swab sample of the gingival sulcus; isolation source: swab sample of gingival sulcus... | reverse complement strand
TATGCTTATAAATGATTTAATATCTATATCTTTTTTTAATCTTATATGTACTGTTAAAGCATTCATTGAACTACTAATAGCCCATATGTGTAAATGATGAATTTCATCAACATACTCATTTTTTTTAAGTAATTTTTCTATATCTTTAAAATTAACATTTTGTGGTACACCATCTAAAGTAAGTTTTACACTTTCTTTTAATAAATTCCAAGTAGAAATAAGTATTACAAATGCTATAACAAAACTAATTATAGGGTCAACAATATCTAATCCTGTAAACTTAATTATTATACCTGAAATTACTACACCTAAAGATACCATAGCATCAACTAATAAATGTAAAAATGCTCCTTTAACATTTATATCTTGTTTTTGACCTTTATAAAATAAAAATGCTGAAACTGTATTTATTAAAACTCCTATTAATGCTGTTATAATTATAGTATTTCCAACTACTTGTGGCACTGTACTTAACCTTTTAATTGCTTCTATACTAATATTAAATACTATGTATATTAATAAAATTGCATTTATTAAAGAAGCTAATATTGAGGCTTTTTTATAACCATAAGTGTAAATTGTTGTTGCTGTTTTTTGTGCTAATTTAAGTCCAATTAAAGAAATTATTAAACTTGCTACATCACTTAAATTATGACTGGCATCTGCTATTAAGGCTAATGAATTAGTTGAATAACCTATTACAAATTCTATAAAAGTAAAAAGTGCATTTAATCCAATTCCAATATAAAATGCCTTATTTATTCCTTCTAAATGTTTAGTATGATTATGCTCATGGCTATGATTATGTCCCATAAATCCTCCTTTTAAACTATAATTTATTTTTCATTAAATATTCCTAATAAATTATCTACAATCAATTTATCTTTTTCTTCATTTCTAACATCAAATATTATTTTCCCTTTATGTAACATAATTAATCTATTTCCATATTTTATAGCATCTTCCATATTATGAGTTATCATAAAAGTAATCATATTCTTATTCTGTTTAACAATTTCTTGTGTTTTTTCTAATATTATACTAGAAGTTTTAGGATCCAATGCTGCTGTATGTTCATCAAGTAGTAGTATTTTAGGCTCATTTGTAGTTGACATTAAAAGTGATAAACACTGTCTTTGTCCACCAGATAATGATTCTACTCTAGTTTCTAGTTGATTCTCTATACCTAATCCTAAACTTTTAAGTTTAGTAGTAAATTCTACTATTTTTGATATTTCTAAACCAAAACTTAATCCAAATCTTTTACCCTTATTACTAGCCATAGACATATTCTCTAAAACAGTCATAGATGGCGCTGTTCCTTTTGAAGGGTCTTGGTGTACCTTTGATATATATTTTGCTCTCTTATGTGCCTTTATATTTGTTATATCTGTATCATCAAGCAGTATATTCCCTGTATCTGCTATTATCTCTCCACTTAATAAATTTAAAAAAGTTGATTTACCTGCTCCATTTGATCCAATTATAGTTATAAAATCTCCTTTTTCAGCAGTAAAACTTAAATTGTCAAATACTATTTTTTCAACTCCTAAATCTGTTGTAAATTTTTTATATATATTTTCTAATTTAAGCATTTTTACCTCTTTTCTTATGACCTAATCCAAGTATAACTGCCAAGAATAATGCTGTTATTATTTTAACATCTGTAGGTTTTATAGTTAAAATATTTATCATATTATCACTTAAACCTAAACTTTCATATATACCATAAGTTAGTGCTTGTGAATTTAAGGCAAAGTTTATTACAATATAATATACTATTGAACCAACAATAATAATTGAAATATAGTTAATTGTTCTAGTTCTTTTTATTAAACCTAAACCAAATATTATAGAAGCTAAACCTATAATTATTGTTCCAACAGATGATGATAAATCTACTATTCTAATATATTGAGCAAATAATGCTCCTGAAACTGCTACTAATCCATTTGATAACATTAGTCCAAATAATTTTATATTTTCAACATTAACACCTAAATCACTTACTAAAGTTTCATTATCTCCTAATGCTCTTAATATGAACCCTATCTTTGAAGTTAAAATATAGTCCATCATAAGTTTAATTATAAATACTATAATTAATAATAAATACATATTTATATCTCTAGTTTTAACTATATATACTAATGATAATAAATATATTAATATATAAATTACAAAACTTACAAAAGCATTTTTATTTGGCTTTATTCTTCTGTCATAAAACAATTTTATTACTAACAATAATATAGATATTACTGTAAATAATTTAAAATAGTTATCATAATTTATAATATAAAACCAACTTTGATCAGTTTCTAAAAAAGCATTAGGTTTACCTAAAATTCTTGCATTTATACTGTATAATGCTGTCATTGTTAATATACCTGATAATAGTTTATCTATTCCAAATTTAATGTGTAATAAACCTGTAATATACCCTGCTATAAGTCCCCCTAAAAACGCTATAAATATTGCAAATACAGGGTGTAAATTATAGTTTATTGCTATATATGCAAATATAAAACTTCCTAAAGGAAAAGTCCCATCAACACTTAAATCTGGAAAGTCTAATATTTTGTATGTAATATAAACTCCCATTACCATTATTGAATATATTAAACCTAATTTTATAGATTCTGGCAATACTTTAATAAATATTATAAGTGCTTCCATTTAAAACTCCAATCCTAATTCTTTTTTTGTATTCTTGTTTATGTCTAATTGTAATTTTTCAGTTTTTTTAACTTGTATTTCATTAGGCTTTTTACCTTTTTCTAATATTTCTATTGCTTGATAAGCAGCCATTCTACCTAATTCATAATAATCTATACCCATACTCATAAGTATTCCTTTATCAACATGTGCTTTTTCAGCACCTAAAGTAACTTTTTTATTTTTCAATGCTTTTTCAGCAATAAGTGAAATTGAACTTGCTACTAAATTATCACTTGGTGTATAGATGGCATCTACTTCTAATGATAGAGCATCTATTACTTGCGATATTTCATTAACTTGTGTTACACTTTTTTCAATAACTTTTATTCCATAATTATTCGCTGCTTTTTTCATACTTTCTAATTGAAATACTGAATTTTGCTCACTTGCATTATATATAAATCCTAAAGTTTTAACATCTGATTTAATTTTTAATAATTGTTTTATTTGTTCATTTGAATCTAAAGCATCAGATACTCCTGTAATATTATCATTAGTTAATTTTGCAGTTTTTGCATCTGTTACTGCAGAGAAAACAATAGGTATATCCTTTGTTGCATTACTTACTGCTTGTGCTGTTGGAGTTGCTATTGCATATATTAAATCTACATTTTGATTAACTAAATTTTTAGCATTTAGATTAGCAACAGATATATCTCCATTTGCATTTGTTTCAACAAATTTAACACTAATATTTTCTTCTTTTAAAACATCTTTAAATCCTTCTCTTGTTGCATCTAAAGCTCTATGTGAGGATATTTGACTTATCCCAATTTTATATTTATATTCTTGTTTATCATTTCCACAAGAAATAAGTAGTAATAGCATCATTACTATTTTTATTATTTTTTTCAAATTTTTCTCCTTTTATTTAAAATCTGTACTCTAATCCAAAAGTATTTTTAATAAGTATTCCATCAAATTTTACAGAATTTAATTTAATTGGTACTGTTAAATTATATTTTAAATCTAATGCTTTTATAGGTGAATATATTAAATCCATACTAGGAACTATATAATGATTAGATTTTAACCATCTTGATTGACCTGATTTATATTCAGTCTCAAAATATTTTTCATAATCTTCCTTAAATATATATTTTGAAAATTTAGAAATATCAATAGAGTCTCCTGCTTTAGCATTATTAAATTCATTTGCTCCCGGCAAATATCTGGTTTTTTTAGCAAGTTTTTTTATAGCCCCTATTTCAGGTGCTCCTTCTTTTTTTATAAGCATATTATTTTTATCTCTTTTGAATACTTTAATATTTTCTCCCCCAGAAATATATTTTATATATTGAAATTCTCCTGAATACAATATTCCCGGTTTAAATAAAAAATTCTTTTTATTATTATATACATTAACTTTTAAACCTAAATCTGTTTTTAAATTTAATTTATTATATTTTATTTTAGGATAATTTATTTGTCTATCTATAATAGATAAATCACTTTCTAAATCTAATATTTTATGACTGTATTTTAAATTAGTATTTAAAGAAAACTTATTCATATATTTAGTAAAAGTATCGTCTACATTTATATTTGTTTGTAAATTATATTTTTTATTTATATAATTTAAATTAAAATTAAATCCATTTCCAACTGGAGTATCTTTAATATCACTAATATTTTTCAATACTTTATGAGCATATTCTTCTTTTTTTACATCATATTCTGTTTTATATACATTTAAACCTGCAAACATATCAAAATTCTTTATTTTATGTGGTGCATTTAACATATTATCTACATTTTCTACTAACTCACTTAAAACAGGTTTAACAAAATCTAATGTTGGATCTATAAAACTTTTTTCAAACCCAGTTACCTTATCTATCTTATCTGTTATTTCTTTTATATTTTTAACTTCATTATAAATACTCTTTAAATTTCCCCAACTCCAACTACTAAAATCTATTTTTTTTATCCTATCAAAATCATCAAAAAGCGTTAATACATAATCTATCTCATTTTTTAATTGTTTTGCTTTCTCTCTATTTTCATAATTAGTTAAATTATCAAGTAATATATCTATATCAGAACGAATTTCAAGTAATTTAGGTTTATTAGCTTGTATGACTTTATCTAGCTCTGAAACATAACCATTCATATTTCTTTTAAATCTAAATACATAATCTGCCATTGCTCCACCTGCATCTACTTCACACCATATTTCCCACCATTTGCAACCATCCCATTGCTTTTTCCATCTGTTAAATCCATTTATTTGACCTTGTATTTCTTTTACAGTTGGATTTATTTCTTTCATAACTTTATTTGTCAAAATTAAACTATCATCAACTATAAATTTAGCTGCCATTGCTTTATAAATAGGCGAAATATAATCATCAGGGAATAAATATTCTAAATCTTCTCCTATACTAACCTTTCCATTTGGTTTATATTGAAATCTTGGATCCAAACTATATAATCTAAAACTTCTTAAATTATCTTTATTTTCTTTAGTTATTAAATATTTAACAAGATTATCTGGTATATAATTTATTAAATCAAAACTTGAAATATCTTCATTAGATTTAAGCCCCAATTCTTTTGTTATATTTTGTATTGCATCTTCAAAAAATAACATAGTTTTTTCTTTACTATCAAAATTTTCTAATAAAGGTTTATATTTTTCAGCAGGCTTACTATCTAGTAATTTTTTTATATAATCATATTTAAAATCTTTATTTTTATCTCTTATTCTTGTTAATAGTTCATTGGCTTCTTTTTTTAGACCTTTTCTTTCCATTTCATTTATTATTGTCTTTAAAGCTTCCTGTGTTATAATTTTCATAGCATTATCACCATATAATGAACCTGTTGGCATACCAACTGATCTCATAGACCCATTTTTACCATCTAACCAAGCTGTTTCAAATTGTCTATATGGCTCTTTTAAATTATGAGTAACTTTTCTACCCGGTGCTATAATATTAAATCTACCTGTTGGTCCTAAAATAAATTTTTTAAAGTAATCTACTTTATCATAACCTGGTGATAAACTTTCTATATCTTTAATTAATTCTTCATTTGTTAATATATCTTTTTCGTAATTTGAAACATGATAATTAGCTGATATTTCTAAAACTTCATTAGGTTTATCAATAACTTTATATGAAGCTCCCGGTGCTAATGAAAAATATTTATTTTCTTTAGATAAATTTAAACTATATGATAATTCTGGTATTACTGGTGCTTTTAAATAGGGTGTAATTTTACCAACACTTTCAAATTCAAAACTTGCTCCAGTTTTTATATCGTCATAATAAAATTTATCTAATCCTATAACTTTTTTGTTAGTTGCTCTACCATAAAATTTATTAACCATTTTAAGATATTTTGTGTCAGTATCAGTGTAAATTAAAGCTCTATCTATTTTACCACCTTTATTGTTTGAAGATCCATATCTAATTGGAGTCCCTTTTATTTTTGTACCTATCTTAGTACCTATTTCTTTTATATCTAATTCTAAATCTAACAATGTTGTATCAATTACTATACCACGAAGTAATACACTTTTAATATCTTCTTTTTCATTTTTAATTCTTTTTGAATTTTCATTTGAGTTTGAAAAAGAATTTAAACTTCTAAAACTTCCTTTATTTAAACCATAAATAGGATCATTTCTATTTTCAAATTTTAATGCATGTAAAAATTTATCAAAATTTTTAGGTATAACTTCATTAGGTAATGCATCTCTTGGCATCAACATTTTTATAGTTCTTTCTTTATCTATATTAAGATCTAAACCTTCAATACCATAAGACAAACTAAAATCTGCCCCTATTTTACCACTAATGTTTTCTGCTGCTAGTGAATTAAATGCTAATAATAAACTTATTAAAATATATTTTTTCATATATATATTTATTCCTTTCATAAAATTTCTTAAGTTTCTGTATTCTATAATTACATTTTTTATTCTCTTTTATATTCTCTTAACTTATATCTTTTATATATTCTTATTAAATATTGAGTTATATAGAATTTTAACTTTTATACATTTTATATATTTTTATATATTCTTAAATTTCAAAAAATTTTCTAACACTATCAGGAACATATTCAATATATTTATATATATCATTTCTAATCTTAGTTGATGATATATTAAACTGTTCTCTATTTTTATCTAATAAATATGCATTCATATTTAGATATTTTTTATAATTATCTATATCCTGTTCTTCATTAGTAAATACTATATCTACATTTATATCATATTTTTTTATTGCTTCTTTTACTCTTAATGCCCAGTTTTCCCAACCATTAGGATAACTTTCTATTCCATCTTCATTAAGTGTCAATACATTTATATTCTTATACCCTTTTAATTCTTCAAATACAAATTTTTTTCTATCATTTATAGTAATAAATTTAGGCAATGTAGAATTTTCAAATAATTTTTTATCTCTATTTGTTTCTTCACATACAAAAACATATAATTTTTTACAATATCTACTAACATATTTTATAAAATTTATATGTCCTTTATGCACTGGAAAAAATTTACCAAATATAACAGCATTTTTATTCTTTGTAACTGCAAACTTATCTACTAATTTAATTGCTTCATTAAATTCATCTTTTGTAATATTAAGTGCATTTAATTTTTTTAATAATTGTTTGGTATTTGAGTATGAAATTGATAAAATATCCCCTAATATTTCTCGTCTTAAACTTGAGTTATTTCCAATAGATAAATTATTATTCAATATATCTTCCATTGTAAATTTTTCTTTATTATTATTTTTTTCTTCATATCTAATATTATTAAAAATATTTATTAAATCTTCATCATTCATATTTTCAATACCTATATTTTTATTTTTTGTTGCTTTAGTTCTATCAGCATATAAATTTATTATATTATCTATTTTTGAATTTATTTTATCTCTTATTTTTTTACCAGCAAAATCAGGATCTGTCAATAAATATATAGTATTATTTTCACTTAATTTTTTTAATTCATCAATTTTTTTGTTATTTGCACCACTCATACCATTTAATATAAATATATTGGCATCAAGTATACGGCTAAGGGTCGTTTTATCATCACGACCCTCTACCACTAATATTCCATTTAATTTAATCAATTTTATATCCTTCTAATAATTTTAATAAATATTCCCAAGTATTTGCAACTGCTTCAATACTCATTCTTTCATCTGGTGTATGAGGATTTTTAATATCTGGTCCTATTGAGATTATATCTAAATCTGGATTATGTTCAGAGAAAATTCCACATTCAAGCCCAGCATGAATTGCTAAAATTTGTGGTTTATAACCATTTTGTTCTTCAAACACTTTCGCAAAATAATCTCTTATTTTTGATTCTTCTTTATATTCCCAAGGATTACAGAAATCTAATATTTCACCTTTAGCACCATTTCTATCAGCATATTTTAATAAATAATCTACAATATATCTTTGTTCATTAGTCTTACTACTTCTAACTAAACTATTGAAATAGAATTCTTTAGAATTATCTTTTTCTCTTGTTTCTAAAATACCTAAATTAAGTGAAGTTTGTATAAGATTTTCTATTTCTCTACTCTTTCTAACTACACTTGTTGGGTGTGATAAAATATATGAAATCAATCTTTGAGTTTCACTTGTAGTTAATTGTTTTTGATTATTAAATTCAACTTTTTGAAGTTCTGCTATCATTCCTTTTTCAGTTTCTTTAAACGCAAAATTAAGTCCATCTAATGAAATTTGTAATAATTTATCTATTTCATCAAATTCACCATTTATTACTAATGTTGCCATTGATTCTCTAGGAATAGTATTATTTTTCCCACCACCATTAAAATCAATAATATTAGTGTCAAACATTACAGAAATTTTAGAAATCAATTCATTTAATATTTTATTAGCATTCGCTCTATTTTCGTGTATGTCTCCGCCACTATGTCCACCTTGAAGCCCTTTTACTTCAATAGTATATATTTTATCTTTTAATGAAACTTCTTCTGTTTTTAATTCTAATGTACTTGCAACAGCAGAGCACCCTGCACTACTTACATAAATTGATCCATATTCTTCACTATCAATATTAACTAAAATTTCAGATTCTAATTTAGTAATATCAAAGTTTTCAGCACCTGACATACCAACTTCTTCATCAGTAGTTAATAATATTTCAAGTTTTGGGTGTTTAAATTCATTGCTTTCAAGTATAGCCATAACCATAGCAACACATATACCATTATCAGCACCTAAAGTTGTTCCATCTGCTTTTAAAAATCCATCTTCTACTTTTAATTTTATTGGATCTTTTTCAAAATCAAATTCTACTTCTTTATTTTTTTCACAAACCATATCCATATGCCCTTGTAATGCCATAGGTTTAAATTTTTCATATCCCGGACTTGCTTCTTTTCTAAACAATACATTATTACTTTCATCTTGATATACAAATATATTGTGTTTATTAGCAAAATCTACTAAATAATCACTAATCTGTTTTTCATTTCCTGACCCTCTAGGTATTTTTGAAATTTCTTCAAAATAATGAAATACTCTTTCAGGGTATAATTTTTCTAATTCCATATTTATTCCTCCTACAAAATATTATCTAATAATTCTTCTAAATATCTTCTATCTTCTTGCGATAAATCATGATTTCTTTTTAATTTATTTAAAATAGGGTCATTAGAAGCTAATAAACTTCTTTCTAATATCTTTATTATTAAATTTTTATAATACATTAATAATTCCTTCCATATATTATTATTTTATATATATTATTATTTTATATATATTATATTTTATACATTACTGTATTTTATAATTATTTTTAATACACTGTCTTGTATTTAATATAAATTTAGTCCATACTCATATAAATTAACTTATATACTACTAAATTTTTTTTATTTTTATCTACTAGATTATACACTATTTTTTTGAGATTGTCACCACAAGAGTATAAAAAAATAAGAAATTATTTAAAATAACATTCTTATTTTTATATTTTCTATTTATAATCTGTTTTTATTAAACATATCATTCCGTATCAAAAATACTTAAATATTCATATTCTTTATTAGAAAACTTAGAAACTGTAAGTCCTAAAAGCCTAATATCTTCTTTTTTTTCAATAGAATATATTATATTTTTAGATTTTTCAAATATTTCTTCTGCTGTATTTATTTTCTCATCAAAAGTTTTAGATTTTGTTATTATACTAAAATCAGAGTATTTTATTTTAACAGTTATAGTCTGTATATATTTATTTTCTAATTTTAATTCATTAGATAAATATATTGAAAATTCTTTTAACTGCTTTAAAATTTCATCAATATTTGATAAATATTTAAAATATGTTCTTTCTTTAGCAATAGATTTATTATGTTCTCTATTTATAATTTTATCATTATAATTTCCCCTTACAATATTAAATACTTCGTAACCTCTATTAACACCTAATACCTTTTTTAAATATTCTTTGTCTTTTTTTAATAAATCTCTTGTTGTTTTTATCCCTAAATTCATTAGTACTGACACAGTTTTTTTCCCAATTCCACAAAATATTCCTATTTTTTTATCAATAACATAATTTATAAAATCTTCTTGATTATAAAATACATATATTCCATTTGGTTTATTTACTTCTGTTGCCATCTTAGCAATAGTTTTAGTTTCACCAATTCCAACTGATAAAGGTAAATTAAATTTATTTTCTAATTTCTCTTTAAATAATTTTGCAAATTTATAGATTTCTTTTCTTTTTTCTTCTTCTGTTTTTATACAATATTTTTTATATCTTTTTTCTAATACATCACTTATATCAATAAAACCCTCATCAGATGAAATATAATCAGTAATTAAAAAAAAACGAGTTATATATTCTCGTATCATATATCCGATTGAAGTATAATAATCAACTCTAGGTTTTACAACAATCAAGTCATTACATTTTTTCAATGCTGCTGTTGTTGTCATTGTTGACATAATACCATATTTTCTCGCTTCATAACTAGCTGTTGTTACAATACTTTTTCCAATTACTATTGGCTTATTTTTTAATAATGGATTATCTCTTTGCTCAATACTAGCATAAAAAGAATCCATATCATAATGTAAAAACATATTTACTCCCATTATTTTATAATAATCATTAAATTTAGATTTAATAATAAAATAGTTAAATTTAATTATATATTATTAATAAATTTTTATGTTTATCATAGTTTGTTATTTAAAGTTGTTTAATATAGCTATATAATAATAATTATTATTTTAATTAAAACTTATAAAAACTTTCTTTACATAAAAAAAGTATAAAAAAATTTGGCAACTACCGATTTTCCCCATTACTGAGTATCTTAGGCGTGTATAGGCTTAACTTCTAGGTTCGGTATGGAACTAGGTGTATCCCTATAGCTATTGTCACCAAATTATATAGTTTGGCAGATACCGATTTTCCCCATTACTGAGTATCTTAGGCGTATATAGGCTTAACTTCTAGGTTCGGTATGTGACTAGGTGTATCCCTATAGCTATGT
>PDWI01009409.1_pt1 | contig 11240 bp, 8 predicted proteins | sample 1430891 | NCBI WGS metagenome assembly PDWI01 (sample SAMN01162508, study PRJNA174530) | Oral metagenome, whole genome shotgun sequencing project. | biome: Marine environment; feature: Marine mammal; material: Swab sample of the gingival sulcus; isolation source: swab sample of gingival sulcus... | reverse complement strand
ATATAGAGTTTGGAGGGAGATTTTCAGCTATAATGATTGCTTAGAAAGAAAACTTAGCTCCAAATAAAAAAAAGAGGGTGTGCCGTTTTGACACACCCTCCTCTCGTGATTGCTTAGGATTAGAAGAGTTTGGAGATAAAATCCGAAGAAAGGATTTTAAGAATACCTTGTCCTGAAGGGCTAATAGCTTTTTCTTCACAAGCAAATAGCTCTGTTAAAAGAGATACTAAGCCTTTATCTGTGGTAGGGTAGGTACTTCGATTTAGGATAGCTATCTGCTTAGATAAAAGCTCTGCTAAGAATAAATCCTCTAAAGAAGCATCTCTATTTTGTGCTTCGTGTAATATCCTTTGTAAAATAGAAAGCTCTTGTCCATGAAGCATCGTAGGAGCTTCTACAAGAGATAGGGAGGTTTTTTCACTGTTAAAGCTGAAACCAAAGCTTTTGAGTTGTCCCCTTAGCTTATGCAACAGCTCTACTTCTGTGTCTGTTAGCTTTAGTTCTTCAGGAAATAGCAAAGAACTTATTTCAATCTTAGCTGAAGCAATCTCTTTCTTATAGCGTTCGTAAAGGACTCGCTCGTAAGCAAACTCAATATCAATAACTAAGATTTGTTCTTTTGTTGTCAGTAATAAGTAGCGTCCTTGGAAGAAACAATAGCTTTGAGCGGCAAGTTCGCCCTTAGTATTTAGAGGAATATCTTCTATTGAAATCGGTTTTAATAGATTTTTTTCTTGCCTTAGTGTATCTCCAAACAAATCTTCTTTGGGTTCTTCTTTTTCTACTTGTTTTTGAGAGATGTTGAGCCAATCTATAGACTTTGAACTTGTTGTCTTTGGCTGAAAGCGATGTAAGGTTCGATTAGAAGTTTCCTTTGCTGATGAATGCGTAGATGAGCTATTACTGTCATTAAAGCCTATACTTATTGCCCCTTTATTCATTGTATTACCCAAGAAAACATGACGACGCAAAACAACTTCTTGCTCTGAGTCCTCTTCCTCCTCTTCTTCTTCTGTTTTATAGCCATCAACTGAAGGTGGTATATTTACCGTTTGTTCATTTGTAAAGTCGATAGTTGGCAGAACAGCATTTGCACTTAGAACACTACGGATAAGTGTTCGTAAGAATATCTCAATTAGTTCCTCATCAAGAAAGCGTACGTCTGTCTTCATGGGACTAATGTTTACATCAATAGATTCTGGTGCTACCTCAAAATAAATAAAATAATTAGGTTCTTTTTTGTCTCCGTCCTCAGAAATGAAATAAGGCTTAAAGGTCTGAACAATAGCATTCTTAAAGAAGGCATGCTCCATGTAACGATTATTTACAAAGAAGAACTGATTAGCCCCTTGCTTCCTTGCACTATCTGGCTTGCCGATAAATCCATTGATTTTAACTTTTGGATTCTCAGAGTGAATAGGAAGAAGGTCGTTGCGTGTTCGTTTGGAACTAATTGCTAATATTCTTTCCTTAAGCGTACTAATAGGTAGATCCTTATAAAGGTTTTGGGCATGATGCAAAGATATGGCAATTTGCGGATTAACCAAAGCAACCCGATTAAATTCTCGCTTGACATGGCTGTAGACACGATCAATGGACATCTTGGTGAGTTCTCTACGACGAACAGGATAGTTAAAGAAAATATCCATAATCACAAAGGTTGTACCCTCAGGACATACACAGCTCTCAACAGATTTAATGTTCCCCCCTTCAATACAAACCTTTGTGCCAAGTTTAGAGCCTTTCGGACAAGTACGCATCTCTACCGAAGCAATTGAAGATATGGCATTAAGAGCTTCTCCTCTAAAACCCATCGTATGCAGGCAATCAAGGTCTTCTACGGCTCTAATCTTAGACGTTGCATGCCGCTCAAATGCCATGCGTGCATCAGTAGGACTCATTCCTTTACCATTATCTGTTATTTGGATTAGGTTACGTCCCCCCTCTACAACACGAACTTGTATCTTTGTAGCTCCTGCATCAATGGCATTCTCAAGAAGTTCCTTAACGATATAAGACGGTTCAGGAACAATTTCTCCAGCAGCAATTTGATTTGCTACACTTTCTGGTAATAGCCTTATTATATCACTCATCTAAATACAAAATACCAAAGCACGAAGCCCATAAACATTAAAATAAGAAGTAATTTTGTCGTTCGACGAGAACGTTCCTGAGCTGTTATACCATCATCATGCTGACGACGAATATGTTCCGTCCCTAAATGAAAAGACCCACGTACTCTATCCGAGAAGCCTAACGCAAAGTTATCCTCTTCTGTTTCGTTTTCTTCCTTTATTGAACATTCTCCTTCTATCTCTCCTGAGCGAATCATTTCGTCTTTGATACGTTGAACTCTTCTTTCGAGTTCTTCTTTTCTCGTATCAAAGTATATGGGTTTGTGTTCAAATCCTTTGCTTTTTCTTGGTCTGAAAAAGGATTGTATAGCCATAGTATCTTTGTATAATCTTTTATTTCTTCGGTATCTTTCTTCTTTAGTCGTAGAACATAAGTATAATCTACCTTTTTATCTGCATTAGCTTCAAGTAGTTTCTGTAAAGCTTCTGCTTGCTTTTGCTTAATCTCGGCCTGTTCTTTCTCAAAAGTTTCATAGGCTTTAAGAGCTGCTTTGGCTCCGCTAATAGAGGCTAAACGCCCAAGGACTTCTTCCTTATCTGCATTGACATTGTAAGCTCGTCCAATAACATCAGAGGGGGTGCGAGGTCGTTCTGTCGTCTCCCAATGAAAGTTCTCTAAACGACTCTTAGCTCCTTTCAGTACATGTGCCATAGGGTAGAGCTTACCATCAGCCTTCCCCAACCAACGGACTTTATCAAGCTCTCCATTTGCATTAAAATAAGCTGTCATATCAGAGCTTTTCATATTATTCATGCCACTATACTTTCCCGTCTTCTCATCTTGCATAAAGCTAATAGACTCTACTGGCTTGGCAACATCAATACGCTGTAATAGGGAGTCTTTGAACCAAACACGCATACTGCCACCACTCATTTGATTGAAATACTTTGGTAAGTCTTTAAGCTGTTCCGTAGAAAAACTATTACCTAATATATCAACGTAGTCAAGTTGCTTTTCCCTGAACTTGAAGACAATTGTATCTCCAACGACTTGGCGTTCCTGCTTCCACATAATTGGTTTGCTGTAGAGATAAAGCATAGAGTCTAAGGATAGATAAGTCATAGAGTCCGACATTGCTTGTGTGTCATATCTATAAACTCGAACTCTATGATAAGCTCTAATCTCACGCATAAGGCTATCCATACCCTTATCCTTATTACGAAGGTAAATACTATCAGGCATAGGAAAGCTTAACATCTCGAGCGTATCTGCTCCTATGTAGAGTGAGTCCTTATTACTATAATCAATAATATAAGCACGAGAAGTTGCAAAGGCATAATGTCGCTTATTATCAAAAAATCCATAATCACCATAAAGGTTTGACTTTTGAACTGTATCAATAAGTTCCATGTTACCAAAAGCTTCCCCAGACTTTGCATTACCATCAAAATAGATAGAGTCTCCGATAAGCTTGGTACTTCCTGAAGTTAGTTCAGAACGATCAAGTAAGATTCCTACATCTTTATTTAGATCATATATCCCTTTACGAGAGACAATTGTTCCAGAGTCTGCTTTTATTAAACTTTCCCCCTCAAAGCGTCCAATACGGCTTTCTGTATTATAGTAGAAGTTATCCGTAAATAGATCTGTACTATCATTATGTAATACTACATTTTCATGGAACTCAGCATCATTTGTCTGAGGGTGAAACTCTCCATAGTTTGAGCTAAGTGTATTCTGCTCATCAATAATAGTACCGCCGTTGAAGTAATAACCAATATCTGTTATTCGGTCATAGTCCAAGCTATCTGTAAATAGTTTGGTTGTTGGGTTTTCCAACATAACCTCTCTTCGGAGCTTGGCAATTTTAGTCTTTCCATCATAGTAGAGATGTTTAGCATACATGTTGACGCTATCTCCTTGTTTCAGCTTGACATCTCCAAAGGCTTCTAAGCTCTGGTCTTTCTTTCGTAAGTAGGCACTATCACAGCTCATCGTAGCATCTCCATGACGGAAGACAACATTTCCCTTGAGACATTGTGTCCCTGTAGGTAGAGAGGTGTTGAAGTATAACAAATCTGCATGTACAAGTTTGATACGTGTCTCTTTCTTTTCTCTAAGACTATCGGAAGGACTTGCTGTAGGTATAAAATAAGGGAAGGAGGACTTTGCTTTTGGCATAGCCCTCAATCCCATAGCTGCACTACCTAAGAAAAGGAATAAGTAGGCAAATGTTTTGAAGTTTAACTTAGACTTCCTTTGCATTATTTCTTTTCCTGAACCCAACCTGGATAACGGAACTCACAATCACTATAACGTACTCTAATAACTATAGGGGTTTCTTTTTGCTTGCGACGAATCCAGCGGTTAATCTCTGTTTCTTTCTTACGAGCTAAGGCAAGCTGCTTTATTGTCCTATAATCTGTATTCAAATTAGCTAAATGCTCTGAGTGTACTGCTCTTAAGAGAATAAGAGCAATAAATTCCTTACCATTACGCTGTTTATAGATGAAAGGTTTAGATATTTCACCTTCCTTAAGTGTGTAGGCTTGTTTTGATATATCTTGTGGTAAGTCCTCATAGCGGAAGAATGCTGAACCAAAGAACTGGCTCTCTTGATTCTTATTGGTCATAAGCCCTCCACTATTACGACTGTCCTTATCATCAGAGCAAAACTGTGCGGCATCATCGAAAGAAATCTTCTTCTCATCAATCGCTTTTACAATAGAGTCCAAACGTTCTGTTGCTTTAACTAAAGCTTTTTCGTTGGTTTCTGGACGCATCAAAATATGCCGAAAGTTAACCATGTCCCCACGCTTCTCTATAAGTTGTAATATATGGTAGCCATCTTCAGTCTTAACGATGGGAGAAACTCGTTTGCTATCATTTAAGCCAAAGACAATATCAGCAAAGTCTGCTTCGAGAGAACTTCTTCCAACAAAACCATACTCTCCCCCCTGTAAGGCTGTCCTTCTATCTTCAGAATATAGACGAGCTAATGTAGAGAAATCTTTCTTTCCATCGTTAATGGCTTCACTGAAAGAACGCAGACGATTCTTAATTCTATCTATCTCCACTAAATCTATTTTTGGTTCTAATGTAATAAGCTGTACCTCAATGGTCTGTGGAATATAAGGTAAACTGTCTTGTGGCAGAGAATTGTAGAAATTACGAATTTCAGATGGCGATACTTGAACATTCGTTGTTATCTTAGCTTGCATGGAACGTACAATATCACTATTGCGGATTTGTTTACGTTGATCCTCTCTTATTTGGCTAAAAGGCTTGTTGAAATATTCTTCTACCTTTTCTTTTGAACCCAACTCTCTTACTATATTTTCCATAGTAGCCTTTACGTAGAATTCAACCTGAGCATCATTAGCCTCAATACTGTCAATTTTAGCCTGATTAAGAAAGAGCTTCTGAACGGCAATTTGCTCTGGAATAAGGCAATCAGGATTACCTTCAAGTTTAACACCTTCACTCTTCATACGCATCTTTTGAGCTTCAATGTCTGATAGCAATATAGGTTCATCTCCTACTAACCATACAACTTGATCTACAATATTCCTCTGAGCCTTAAGGCTTGAACTAAAACCTCCTAAGCTTAGATAAACTAAGGCTAATATTATTATTCTTTTGATTATTTGCATTTTCTCATTTACTAAAATAAAAATCCTACGCTACATGAAATTAACGTAAGATTTTCTGTATTATTATTTAGTTTGCCAGCTCGGAGAGGAACTTAATACGCACCAAGCGAATCTCTTCTTCTGGATATTCATTCCCCAACTCATCACAGGCAACATCAAGGGCATCTGTCGTTGATTCACGGAAATATTCGTATATGTCTTCAATATGATCCTCATCAACAACTTCTTCAATAAAGTAGGAGATATTGATACGAGTACCAGAGAATACAATTGATTCAACCTCGGTGAGTAAGTCAAAGAAATCTATACCCAATCCTTCTGCTACATCATCTAAAGCTACTTTACGATCTATTTGCTGAATGATAGCAATCTTCATCTTATTTTTCTGGGGGACAGAGCGAATACGCAAGTCCTCTGGACGGTCAATCTCATTATCTTTGACATAAGTCTTGATAAGATCCAAGAACTCTTGTCCATAACGCTTAGCCTTACCTGCTCCAACTCCAGGGATATTTTGTAGCTCTTCCATCGTTATTGGATAGAAAGCTGACATAGCTTCAAGTGAAGAGTCTTGAAAGATAACATAAGGTGGTACATTATGTTTAGTACCCATTTTCTTCCTTAGAGCTTTCATCATCTTAAAGATTGTATCGTCTGTTACACCTCCTCCAGAAGATGACTCTTTCTCTTCATTAGTTTCTTCATCCTCATCACTCTCTATAATCTTAAAGCTAACAGGATTAGTTATAAACTTTTTCCCTTTAGCTGTAATTTTAAGAGTTCCAAAGGTATCTACTTTTTTTGTAAGATAGCCATCAATAATAGCTTGGCGTATGACATTTGTCCAGACCTCTTCATCCTGTTCTTGTCCTATGCCAAAACAATCTAACTCATCATGCTTAAAGTCTTTAATAGCAGATGTTTCTTCACCACAAAGCACCTTGATGATATGCTCAGTGTCAAACTTAGACTTTAATGTCCCAATGGCTTCCATTAGGTTTAATAACAATTCTTTTGCTTCCACTTTCTTCTTAGAGGATAAACAATTATCACAACATTTACAATTTTCTTTCTTATACTCTTCGCCAAAATAGTTCAATAGAAACTTACGGCGACATATATCACTTTGAGCATAATCTGTTGTTTCTCGTATCAATTGACGAGCAACATCTTGTTCGGAGAGAGGTTTGCCCTTAAGTAGACTCTCCATCTTCTTCATATCTTCAGGGCGATAGTAGGCAATACACAAACCTTCACCTCCATCTCGTCCTGCACGTCCTGTCTCTTGATAATATGCTTCCAAGCTCTTGGGCATATCATAATGAATAACATAACGTACATCAGGCTTATCTATTCCCATGCCGAAAGCTATCGTTGCTACAATTACATCAACATCTTCACTAAGGAAGGCGTCTTGATGTTCTGAACGATCTCTTGCTTCCAAGCCTGCATGATAGGGGAAAGCCTTAATGCCATTTAGTTGTAGAACCTCTGCAAAGGTAGTAACCTTATTGCGACTCATGCAATAGATGATACCACTTTTTCCTTTATTTTCTAAAATAAATTTAATAATATCCTTGTCAACTTCCTTTGTCTTAGGTCTTATCTCATAATTTAGATTCTCTCTATTAAATGAACTCTTAAAAATATGGGCATCTTCTATTGCCAAGTTTTTTAAGATGTCTTGAGCAACCTTAGGTGTTGCTGTTGCTGTCAAAGCAATCAATGGACGAGGAGAAATTATTTCTATATTCTCACGGATTTTGGCATATTCAGGACGAAAATCATGCCCCCATTCTGAAATACAATGAGCTTCATCTACAGCGTAGAAGGAAATCTGAACAGCTTGCAATAGTTCAACTATTTCTCTTGTTCGCAAAGTTTCTGGAGCGATATACAGTAGTTTTGTCTTACCTTGATGAACATCTCTCTTAACTTCTTCAAGGGCAGGACGAGAGAGTGTTGAAATGATGAAATGGGCAACATTATCTGAGCCATATAAACCTCGTACTGCATCAACTTGATTTTTCATCAGTGCTATAAGTGGAGATATGACTACTGCCATACCATCTAAAAGCATTGCAGGAAGCTGATAGCATAGGCTCTTTCCTCCTCCAGTCGGCATCAAAACAAAAGTGTTTTTTCCTTCTAAGACACTATTGATGATAGCTTCTTGATTGCCCTTAAAAAGGTCAAAACCAAAATGCTTTTTCAGTGCTTGATTAAGCTCTTGTTTTCCGACTTTCATTTCTCTATTATTTTATTTGTAGCAATAAGCTAAGCTTCTACTTTTATTTGTTTTTCGGCATAAGCCTTATCAATAACAAATTTAGACCCAGCTTCAGGCATCTCAAACATAGCATCAATCATTATTTTTTCAACAATTGAGCGTAAGCCTCTTGCACCAAGTTTTTGTTCCATTGTACAAGATACGATAAAATCAAGAGCTTCGTCTGTAAATTCAAGGTCAACCTTATCTAAAGCAAAAATCTTCTTATACTGTTTGATTACGGCATTCTTTGGTTCTGTCAAAATCATTCTAAGAGTATCCGCTGTCAGAGGCTCTAAGTGAGTAATGATGGGTAGGCGTCCAATGATTTCAGGGATAAGACCAAAACTCTTAACATCACGAGCATCTACATAACGCAAGAGGCTCTCTTCATGTTCCAAGTTATGCTTCTTGGCTGACTTGTCGAAGCCAACGACTCTCGTATTCAAACGCTGTGCAACCTTACGTTCAATACCATCAAAAGCACCAGCACAAACAAAGAGTATATGTTGCGTATTAACTGGTATCATCTTTTGATCAGGGTGTTTACGTCCTCCTTGTGGTGGTACATTTACGATACTTCCTTCAAGGAGCTTGAGCAGTCCTTGCTGAACGCCCTCGCCACTTACATCACGTGTAATTGAAGGATTGTCCCCTTTTCTTGCAATCTTATCAATTTCATCAATGAAAACGATACCTTTCTCTGCTTTTTCTACATCATAGTCTGAAGCCTGTAATAAGCGTGTTAAGAGGCTTTCAATGTCTTCTCCTACATAGCCAGCTTGTGTCAATACAGTAGCATCTACAATTGTAAATGGTACATTGAGCATCTTGGCAATAGTCTTAGCGAGTAGAGTTTTCCCCGTACCAGTAGGTCCAACCATTAGGATATTACTCTTGTCAATCTCCACATCGTCTTGGTCATCTTTTGATATAAGACGTTTATAGTGATTATAGACAGCAACTGACAGGTAGCGTTTTGCTGCATCTTGACCAACAATATATTCATCAAGATGGGCTTTTATTTCTGATGGACGTGGTAACTTATCAAGTTTTAGTCCCTCGTCCTTCTTGCCAACAAGGTTACCACCTCCTTTTTGTAGCTCTTCACTTTTGAGGTATTCGTCGAATACTTCGTGAACAGCTTGCATACAGAAGAAACAAGCATAAGTACCTGCTATTTCTCCAGGGAGTAAATAACCGCCAGCTTGTTGATTTCGCCCACAGAGGCTACATTTCTTAACTCTTGCCATTACTTAGTCTCCTCTTTATCTCGTCCTAAGACCTTATCAATCATACCATACTGAAGGGCTTCTTCTGCAGTCATCCAATAGTCTCTATCACTATCACGTTCAATGTCTTCTATAGAACGATGGGCATGATTCGCAATAATACCATAAAGCTCTTTCTTTACTTTTAAAATTTCTCTCGCTGCAATCTCAATATCACTTGCTTGCCCTTGAGCTCCTCCTAATGGCTGATGTATCATGACACGAGAGTGGGGGAGAGCCATACGTTTACCTTCTGAACCAGCGACAAGTAGTACTGATGCCATTGAAGCTGCAATACCTGTACATACTGTACTTACATCACAAGAAATATATTGCATAATATCATAAATACCATAACCTGCATAAACTGAACCTCCAGGGCTATTGATATAGATTGATATGTCAGCCTTTGGGTCATTACTTTCTAAGAATAGTAACTGTGCTTGTATAACGTTAGCAGTATAATCATCAATACCAGTTCCAAGGAAGATTATTCTATCCATCATCAAACGAGAGAAAACGTCCATTTGTGCAACATTAAGCTGACGTTCCTCCATAATAGTAGGAGATATATAGCTGTTTTGCAAACTTGTATAGCTATCAAGGGCAAGACTATTTATGCCCAAATGCTTAGTTGCGTATTTCTTAAATTCACTATTCATTATACTCTAATATCTTTTCATACTTTTTTGTAAATACTTAGACGATAGTATTCTCTTTTCTATCAAGCTCCTTCGTCTACTAAACAAAGATAATGATTATTTCCTTTCTCCAAAGCTCCTACATGTCTACAGATTAAAAAGCTTAGACCTATTATCTTAATTTATTCTAATCTTTTTGACTCACTCTTATAGGAACTTTTTGATGAGCTGTATGGCTCTTTCGATGAGACTATCCTTTCCTTGTTCTATGTCTGACTTAGATAGTTTAACTTCTATGTTTGGTGCTATTCCTCTTTCTGTTTGCTGTCCTTCAAGATCTAAAGTTTGTGTTGATGAATAGCGAACCTTCCAACCATTAGGTAATTCACTTGACATGGGTAGCCCCCCTCCTCCTCCAGTTTTCCCTCCTAATATTGCTACTTGCTTAAGTCCTTTCATCTTGAGAATAAAGTCATTTGCAGCACTATAAACTCCTGTATCTGTTAGAACCACAACAGGACGTCCCCAAATCCCATATTTTCCTTTTTTAGAAACTATTTTCTGTTGTTCTGAGAAGTCATTATGACCTTTACCTATCTTGTGCCGTGTATAGCCAACGAGACGGTCTTCTGCCGTGAAGAATGATGCAAGTCTATCACTATTAGACAGACTCCCTCCTCCATTATTCCTTATATCAATAATAAGGGCTTTGCATTTCCCTAAACGAGATAAGGCAGATATGATATTATTTGTACTTATAGAGCGATTAAAACTTGAACAGCGAATGTAGGCAATACTATCCTTAGTATGATGATTGTAATTCAGTTGTTTATACAATAATCCTCCTGCTATCTTATAGTCCTTACCCAAGTATTTACTAATAAGATTAGCTCTATAGTAATCTTCTTGATGTTTACTCCACTTGTCAAAATAAGCATAGTCAAAAGGACTGATAAGATTAACGTGTCCATCATTTAGTTCGCTAAGGAGCATAGACATGATATTAAATAGCGAGTCGCTGCTAATTTTCTCACTAATAAGTGGGCGATACTTATTATACATGTCTTGCCATGTACTATCTTTGGGGAGCTTCATGTCAAGAAAGGCATAACGCTCATCAATAATCCGCCATAGTGCATCATAGTTTTCTAAAGGTTTCTGATTAAATTCATCTTTAGTACTACATGCAAATAGCAGAAGAAAACTTATTAAGCTTAAGAGTAAGCTACTTACTGGTCTTTTAACTTTTAGAAGCATAGACTCTCTGGGTTTGATTGAATACTTTCTTTTTCACTAAGAGGTAGAATATAGCGTGTTAGTCCAACAAAGA
>PDWI01009408.1_pt1 | contig 11240 bp, 5 predicted proteins | sample 1430891 | NCBI WGS metagenome assembly PDWI01 (sample SAMN01162508, study PRJNA174530) | Oral metagenome, whole genome shotgun sequencing project. | biome: Marine environment; feature: Marine mammal; material: Swab sample of the gingival sulcus; isolation source: swab sample of gingival sulcus... | reverse complement strand
GAACTTCCCCTCCTCGATGCTCGCCCGCAAGCTCGCCCCGGCGCTGGCCGCGGGCTGCACCATGGTGGTGAAACCCGCGAGTCTGACGCCGTTTTCCGGTCTCGCCTGGGGCAGACTTTGCGAAGAGGTGGGCTTTCCGCCGGGGGTGGTGAACATTGTCACCGGCTCCGCCCGCGCCATCGGCGGCGCCATCATGGCCAGCCGCGATGTCCGCAAGGTCACTTTCACCGGCTCCACCGAGGTCGGCAAGACGTTGATCCGTCAGTCGGCGGACACGGTGAAGAAACTCTCGATGGAACTCGGCGGCAATGCGCCCTTCATCGTCTTCGACGACGCTGACCTCGACGCCGCCGTGGAAGGCGCGATGATCGCCAAATTTCGCAACATGGGCCAGACCTGCGTCTGCACCAACCGGTTCTTCGTTCAGTCCGGCATCCATGACGCCTTCGTCTCGCGGCTCGCGGAGGCCACCGGCGCGCTGGTGGTGGGCAATGGCGCCGAGGCGGGGGTCGAGCAGGGGCCGTTGATCGACGAGGCGGCGGTCGGGAAGGTGGAGGCGATGATCGCCGATGCGGTGGAGAAGGGGGCGCAGGTGGTGACCGGGGGCAGGCGTCACGGAAACGGTCACACGTTCTTCCAGCCCACTGTTGTCACCGGCGCAACGGCGGAGATGATGTTCGCCACAGACGAAATCTTCGGCCCGCTCTCGGCGGTGTTCCGTTTCGAGACCGAGGAAGAGGCGCTCGCCGCCGCCAATGCCACCGATTACGGCCTCGCGGCCTATGCCTATACACGCGATCTCGGCCGGGCCTTCCGGCTCAACGAAGGGCTCGCCTATGGGCTGATCGGCATCAACGCCGGCCTCATCACCACGGTCGAAGCACCCTTCGGCGGGCTCAAGGAAAGCGGTTTCGGCAAGGAAGGCGGTAGTCAGGGGCTCGCGGATTATCTCGACACCAAATACACCGCGATCGCGGGGCTGAGGCTGTAGCGCGGGGTGGCAAAGGCCCGACGGGCGGGGTGGTAGTGCATTTTTGGCGAATTTGGGGCGAATGCCGGGATTTGCTTCAACTATGCGTTGCAGGCTGCTGAAAACAAAGAGGAAACCACTGTTTCCAGACCGGAAATCCGGCTGATCCTGGACGCTCTCCGGTTTCTGGTCTCTGGCCTCCGGTCTCTGGGGGCCGGACCACCGCCCGACCGCAAAAGACCCCGTGCCGCATGGCCACGGGGTCTTTACTCTCGCAGGTTTCGTCGGCCGGGACCGTCCTCAAACGCGCCGGGTCAGCGTTTCGCCATCTGGGCACGTTTCTGTGCCGCAATCCGGAACGGCGCGTTGGCGGCGCCGAAACCGGCGTAGCGCGGGTCGCGCTGGACGATCTCGAAGAACATGCCTTTCGCGAAGGTCCGGCTGTAGAGCTGGAAATATGCGCCGTCCATGTCGCGGTCGTAGAGGATGCCGCGTGACTGCATCCGCTCGATCAGCCCGCTGGGGAAGTCGAACCGGGCGGCGAGGTCGGCGTAATAGTTCTGCGGCATCGGCAGTGGTTCGAAGCCGCGCTCGGCGAGTTCTGCCGCGGTGGTGAAAATGTCGTCGGTGGCGAAGGCCACATGCTGCACCGAGGCGCCGAAGCCCGTCGACAGGAACCGCCCCGCCAGCGTGCGGTTGGAATCGGCGCCGTTGAGCGTGACCTTGAGGCCGCCGCCGGGGCTCTCGACCACCTGACTGCGCACCAGCCCGTCGGGGTCGAACACATCCATCATCGGGGTTTTCCGCATGTCGAAGGTCGAGGTGTAGAACAGCACCCAGGAGAGCATGTTGTCATGGGAGACGGTCTGGTTGTGGTGGTCGATATGGGTGATCCCGGCGCCCGCGGGGGCTTTGGCCGGGGCAGCGAAATCCCGCTCCCAGATCCGTCCGAGCCCGCTGCCGGCGTCGACGAAATGCAGCACCGAATCCGAAGGCCCGAGCACCGCGGGCAGGGCGCTGACGGCCTCACCCTCCGGCGCCTCGCAGGGTTTCGCGCCAAGGGCGAGAGCGCGGCGCATCGTGGCTTCGGCGTCGTCGACCGCGAAGCCGATGTCGCAGATACAGGTGCCACGGGTCTCGAAAGCCTTGCCGGCATGGCCCGCCGGGTCTTCGTTGACCACGATCCGGGCCTCGCCCTGCTGCCACAGCGCCGCCGGTTTCGCGCCGTGGCTTCCGGCCTTCTCGAAGCCGAGCGCGGCGAGCAGCGCCTCAAGCGCGCGGGCCTCCTCGTTCTGGCTGGCAAATTCCATATAGGCCACGCCCTGCGCCTTCGCCCGGGCGGGGATCGGCGGCAGGTCGACCGGGATCGAGGGTTCGGCGCGGCGCACGTCGTCCATGGTGGCGATGATCGAGCGGTAGCCGTCGAGCGCCACCTGATCGGTGCAACCGCCGCGGAACTGGTCGTTGAAGATTTCCAGGCTGATCGGCCCGGTGTAGCCGGTGGCCATCACCGCGCGCATGAAATCGGTGCAGGCGAGATCGCCCTCGCCGGGCATGTTGCGGAAATGGCGCGACCAGTAGAGTACGTCCATGTCGAAGGCGGGGGCGTCGGCAAGCTGGACGTAGCAGATCTTGTCGCCGGGGATCGAGCGGATGGAATTGGGGTCGATCTTGCGGGCGAGGGTGTGGAAGCTGTCGAGGATCAGGCCGATATTGGGGTGATCGGCGCGGCGGACAATCTCCCAGGCATCGCGGTGATCGTTGACGAAACGGCCCCAGCTCAGCGCCTCATAGCCGACCGACAGCCCGCGCCGGGCGGCGCGTTCGCCCAGCTCGTGGAAATCCGCCGCCGCCCGGTCGATCCCGCCGAGCGCCGCGGGATGGACCGAGGAGCAGATGCCCATCAGCTTCGCGCCGAGCGATTCCATCAGATCGAACTTGTGTTCGGCGCGGTCGAAAGCCTTGGCGCGCAGGGGTTCGGGCAGGCCCTCGAAATCGCGCAGCGGCTGGAACATGCTGATCTCCAGCCCGTGATCCTGCACCCGGGCGCGGAAATCGGCGGGCGAGCCGTCGAAAGCGATGAAATCCTGTTCGAACAATTCGATCCCGTCATAGCCGGCGGCGGCAATCGCTTCGAGCTTCTCGTCGAGCGTGCCGGAGATCGAGACGGTGGCGATGGATGTTTTCATGGCGTGCAGGATTCCTTGTTTCCAGTCCCCGGTTTCCGGTCTCTGGCGCCAGATCACGCGAACAATCTGGCATTTGTATGATGCCGGGGCGGCGCGGCGCTCACCGCGTCATGCGTCGGGACATTTCGGCGGCGAGGGTTTCGACATTGGGGGTGCAGAGCATCGTCAGATGGCCGCCCGGCACGTCGACCAGTTCCCAGCCCGCAAGCGCCACCCGGTCCCAGCCGAGGCCGCTGTCGAGCGCCGCCTGGGTGTCGAAGAAATTCTGGTTCGAGCGGTAGACGGTGAAGGGCACGTTCAGCGGTTTCGGGGTGTAGCGCGACACCGCGAGGTCGTTCGAAGCGATGAAGTCGCTGCCGGTGCGGATCGGGATCGCCCCGCCGGTTGCGGCCTGATCGCGCATCCGTTCGGCGATACGGGCATAGCGCATTTCGTTGATCCGGTTGTGGATCGCCTCGGGGATCGCACCCGCGCCGCGGTTGTGGAGCGTGCGAAAGCCCGCCCAAAGCCAGCGCAGGCCCCGGTGTGCGGCGCGTCCGTCCGGCCCGTCGGCATCGAACAGGGCGAAATGGCCGATCTCGCGGCCCGCCCGGTGCAGCCTCCAGGCGAGTTCCCAGGCGAAATAGGCGCCGAGCGAAACAGCGGCGAGATGCACCGGCCCGTTCGGGTGGAAGGTCTGGATTTCCTCGAAATAACGTTGTGCGATTTCCTCGACGCCGACCGGCTTGTCGCGCGCCAACGCCCCGATGGTGACGCCATAGACCGGCTGATCGGGGCCGAGGGCTGCGGCGAGGCTGTTATAGTAGCTTTCGCGCCCGCCGAGGATATGCACACCGAACAGCGGCGGCTTGCGGCCGGTGGGCTGGATGCGGACGATGTTGCGCGGCTTGGTCGAGCCCCTGGCGACCACACCCGCAAGGCCGCGGGGGGTGGGATGGTTTTGCAGGTCGATGACGCTGACCCGCTGGCCGAGCTTCACCTCGATCTGCCCGACCAGTTCGGCCGCGAGCAGCGAATGTCCGCCGAGGTCGTAGAAATCGTCTTCCGCGCCGACGTTTTCCACCAGCAGCACCTGTCCGAACAGCCCGGCGAGGTCGCGTTCCAGCGTGGTCATGGGAGCCCTGGTCTTTGCCGGCGCCGGGCGGCCCGGGTCGGGCAGGGCGGCGAGGTCGACCTTGCCGGCCCCGGTGCGCGGGAAGTCGTTCACCTCGATCAGGCGCGGGCGCATCGCCGGCGGCAGTTCGGCCTCGGCCACCGCTTTCAGCCGGGCCATGTCCACCGCTTCACCGCCCTCGGCGATCATCGCCCAGGCGAGCAGCCGCGCCGCCGGGGTGCCGGCGTCGCGCAGGCCGGCGAAGATTCTGAGGTTGGGCTGGGCCTTTTCGAGCACCCGTTCCACATGGCCAAGGTCGATGCGGAAGCCGCGCATTTTCACCTGCCGGTCGCTGCGGCCGAAGAAGCCGAGCATGCCGTCGGGGCGCCATGTCGCGCGGTCGCCGGTGCGGTAGACGCGGGCGCCGGTTCCGGGTCCGGTTCCGGTATCGGCGCCGGGTTCGGGGCGGAACGGGTCGTCGAGGAACACTTCGGCGGTCTTTTCCGGCAGCCCGTGATAGCCCGTCCCCACCGAGACCCCGCCGATCCAGAGTTCGCCGATGGCGCCCTGGGGCGCGAGGCTGCCATCGGGGGCGACCACATAGGCGCGGGCATGATCCGCCGGGGTGCCGATCGGCACTTCGCCCTCGGGCAGCCGGCCCTTCGGCTCGAAGAAGGTGACGGTGATCGCGGTTTCGGTGGGGCCGTAACCGTTGAGCAGCCGCACCCCGGGGGCGGCGTCGAGCCAGTCCTGCACGATCGCCGGATTGGCCCGTTCGCCGCCGATATTCACGAGGCGCAGGCTCTCGGGCAGGGCGGTGCCGCTGGCGGTGAGATAGTCGGTGGCGACGTGGAAGAAGGCGGTGGGGAAATGCAGCACGGTGAGGCCGAGCGGCGCGATTTCCTCGAAATACTCCGCCCCCGAACGCGCCGCCTTGTCGCTGCGCAAAACCAGCGTCGCGCCCTGAAACAGGGTGGGCATGATCTCTTCGAGCGAGAAGTCGAAGGACAGCGACATGAACTGGAACACCCGGTCTTGATGGGTGATGGCGAACAGCCGCGAGATTGCCTGCGCATGGCCGACCATCGCCCGGTCGGGCACCACCACCCCCTTGGGCTTGCCGGTGGAGCCGGAGGTGTAGATCACGTAAGCCGCACCCTCGGGGGCGCGGGTGACGGGGGTGAGGCTGTGGGCGGGTTGGCCCGTGTCGGTCGTGTCTGGGGCGTCTGGGGCGTCTGGGGCATCGGGGGCGACGATCTCGACCCCGCGGGCGGGTGGCATGGTCCGTGAGATCACCAGCCCTGTGCCGCTGTCGGCGATCATATGGGCGATGACCGCATCGGGATAGCCCGGATCCACCGGCAGAAAGGCCGCGCCGGTCTTCAGCACCGCCAGCATGGCGATGAAATAGCCCGGCGTCCGGTCAAGATGGATCGCCACGATCTCCCCGGGGCCGGCGCCCTTCGCCTGCAACAGCGCCGCCAGCCGGTCGGAGGCGGCGTCGAGCCCGGCATAGCTCAGCCGCTCCGCCGTGCTGGTTTGATCGCTTGCGGCCGCATGCGGCGCGCTGGTTTGATTGTTCGCGGCCGCTCGCGGCGCACTGGTTTGATCGCTTGCGGCCGCTTGCGGCGCGCTGGTTTGATTGTTTGCGGCCGCTCGCGGCGCGCGGGGGGCCTGCTCGATGGCGATGGCCTCCGGCGCCCGCGTCACTTGTGCGCGGAAACGGTCGAGAAACCCGATATAGGGGTTTTCCTGCTCCGGCGCGCCGAGGGCCAGAAGCGCATCGCGTTCCGGTCCCAGCATGTCGAGATCGCCAAGCCGTGTCTCCGGGCTGGCTCCGGCGATCGAGCTGAGCAACCGGGCAAGCTGGTCGAGCATCAGCCGGGCACGCTCGGGCGGGATCGCCGCCGGATCGGCCTCGATCTCGAGCCGGAGCGCCGCGCCGATGCCCACTTCCAGCGACAGCGGCAGGTCGATCTCCGACAGCAGCTCGGCGCTCTGCCCTTTGGCGCCGTGCCGCGCTTCCGGCCCTGCCCGGTCGAACAGGCCGCTCACCCGGCCCCGGTCGAACATCACCACGGTGTCGAACAGATAGCTCGCCCCGTGCAACTTGCAGAAGCGGCGGATCTCGGCGACCGAGACCTGTTCGAAAGGCCGCATCGCCCGGGTGTCGCGGTGGAGCGCGGCGATGCTTTCGCCGAGCGTGGTCGCGTGCCCGAGCCTCAGCCGCATCGGCAGCGTGTTGAGAAAACACCCCACTGCGCGGTCGCCCCCGTCCAGCAGGGTGCGGCCGGCCCCGGTGACGCCGAAAACCACGTCACCGCTGTTGTTCCAGCGGGCCATCATCAGGCCCCAGGCGGCTTCGATCAGATTGTGCAGGCTCCCGCCACAGCGCTCCGCCATGTCGGTGATGCGCCGCGTGAGATCCTCGTCGAGCACCCGGTTCAGACGCAGCACGCGCGCGCCAGTGGCGGGCGGAAGCGCCGAAGACGTCAGGGCCGGCACCGGGGCCGGCAGCGGGGCGGACATCGGGGCCGGAAGGGCCGCCCGGGCGAGGCCACGCGGTTCGAACCCTTCGAGGTAGCGCGCGAAAAACGGCGCCGCATCCGGTGGGGCGGGCGCGCCGATCGCCTCGCAGAGCGCCAGCTGGGCCTCCGGGCTCTGGCGCGGCGAAAGCGCGGCGCCCGTGTCGAGCACGGAGATCAGGTCTTCCAGCACGATACCGACAGAGGCGCCGTCAACCAGCGCGTTATGCACCGTCCAGACCATGACGCTGTGGCTGCCGAGGCGCAGCAGCGTCACCCGCCAGGGCGGGGCGGCTTCGATGTCGAGCCCGCGGGCGCGGTCCTGGTCGAGAAAGGCCTTGAGCGCGTCTTCGCCGGACAATTCGCGCGCCGCGATTTCTACCGGAACCCTCTCGGCGACCCGCTGCGCGGGCTTTGCCCGGCCGCGCCATGCGATGGTTGCGCGGAGCGCCGGGTGCAGCGCCACCACCTGCTCCCAGGCCGCGGCGAGGCGCGCAACCGCAACTTCGCCGTCCCATCGGACGATGGCCTGCTGGAGGTTGACCCACGGCTTCTGGCCGGGGATGCTCTCATAGAACATCCACGCCTGCATGGGCGTCAGCGCAACGCCGTTTCCCGGGGCAATCTTGCGGTTCGTCATGGCCTTTCGGAGCGAAATGGTCGGGCGCGTCGCCGGTGGTTATCATTCTGGCCCATGTTCTGCACCAACCGATTGGCAAATCAGGGGCAATTTTTCGCTTATTCTTGCATGATTGTGGCAGGAATATGTGCAATCGCCGGAGAGAATGGCGGTTGTTTTCGGACTGAAAACACGCGCTTTTCCGGAACCGCCCCGGGCTCATCGGCCTTTACGGGGTGCGCATTGCGGCCCGGCGCGTTCCGGCTGTCGCGTGGAAAAGCGTGAAACCGATGCGCCCTTTTGCGCATTCAGCCTCGTCCACCGACCACCCGCCCCTCTTCCCCTTTTTCCTGGGTAAAATACTCCGCAGGCCCCGGGGCATGGCCGGATCGGGGTTTGCACATGGTTCCCCGGGTGTTTGCGCGGTGTCTGCGCGGCTCAAAACCTCTTGCGACATGGAAGGCCGCGCCGGTTCCTTTGCTCCGCCACGGGCCGCGATCTGGCAAACGGCTGCGTCCTCCGGCAGACCCCGCCCGCCGCCTGATCTGGATCAGATACAAGACCGGCACCGCGTGGTTCATTGTGGGACGATCCCTTCCGGAGCGAGCGAGTCCCGTGCGTCTGACCACCCGCACCAATCTGGCAATCCGTGCGCTGATGTATTGCGCCGTCCATCGGGCCCGTGTCACCCGCTCGGCCGAGATCGCCCGGGCCTGCAATTCCTCCGCCAACCACCTCGCGCAAGTGGTCCACACGCTCCACGCCAACGGTTTCCTTCATACCACCCGCGGCCGCCTCGGCGGGGTCAGCCTTGCCCGCGCACCGGCAAGCATCAATATCGGCGAGGTGTTCCGGCTGTTCGAGGCCGATACGCCCTCTGCCGAATGTTTCCAGCCCGAGACCAATACCTGTCCGCTCACCCCCGCCTGCAGGTTGCAAGCCGCGATCGGTCAGGCGCTCGATGCCTTCTACCAGGCGCTGGACGGCGTGACCCTCGAAGATCTGGTGGGGGGCAACAGCGCGCTCGAAGCGCTGTTGCAGGGCGCCGATGGCGAAGGCCGGGCTCTTCGCCCGGGGACGACAGACCGCTTGACAGGGGCCGGAGGCGCGGGCAGATCAAGCGGCGATGATGCAGCATCGCTTCCCCCCTGCCTCCGGCGGCACCCCGGACCCTGACGCCCTGCGGGCGCGGCTCGGGGCGAAACCCCGACCGGCGCTGTTCGCGCTCGCCGCGCGGTTCCGGACGCTGTCGCTCAGTCAGGTGCCGGTGCTTGCGGCGGGCTGGCTCGCGGCGGAGGCCGGGCAGTTCCGCGCCGATGTCACCCTTGCGGCCATGCTGGGGGCGGGGGCGATCCAGCTTGGCACCAACCTGTGGAACGACGCCGCCGACGCGGCGTCCGGCGTTGACAGCCCCGACCGGCTCGGCCCCCCCCGGATGGTGGCGCTCGGGCTGCTCGGCGAGGCGGAGGTCAAACGCGCGGCGCTGGCGAGCTTCGCGCTGGCGGCGCTCGCGGGGCTGTGGCTTGCCCTCACCGGCGGCTGGCCGGTGGTGGTGATCGGACTGGTCTCGCTGCTGCTCGGCTATGCCTATTCGATGGGGCCGCGCCCGCTTTCGGGGCTGCCTTTCGGCGAGCTGCTGGTGATCGGGTTTTTCGGCCTCGTGGCTGTCTCGACCGCCGGCTGGCTTCAGGGGGTGGACCCGCTCGCGCCGCGCACGCTGTTGCTCGGCCTCGCCATCGGCCTGCCCGCGGCCTCGGTGCTGATGCTCAACAACCACCGCGACCGGGTGCAGGATGCCCGCGCCGGACGGTGGACACTGGCGATCGTGATCGGCGAAACCGGTGCGCGCGTGGCCTATGTGGCGGGGCTCGCCGGTGGGCTCGTCTGCACCGCCGCGGTGACGCCCACGCCCTGGCTGGCCGTGCCCGCGGCCCTCGGGCTCTGGCTCGCCGCCGATATGGCCCGCCTGCCGGTCTCGGCCCGGCTCAACGCCCTGCTCGGCCGCACCGCGCTGTTCCAGATGGCGCTGCTGGCGGCGCTGGTGCTCGGCTGAGGCCCCGGCGGACGCTGGTCTTTCCGCCCCTCCCGCCTTTTCCGGCCTGTCCGGCTCGCCGCGGGCGCCGTAAAATCACCAAGATTTGGCTCCAATTCAATGCGCCAGGCTTTGCTAGGAAAGCTCTGCTTCGCCTGTGAAGCCCTGCGGGAGTGAGTCGCCGGACGGTCCCGGTCCCTGTTCGGCACTGTTGAACAGCTGGATTTTCAAACCGGCAGAAATTGAAAATGGAGAATACGCATGGCTAGGTTTTTTGATACGTTCGGAATAGACCAGAAAGAATTGACGTTCGGTGAGCTTTACGAGTCTCCCGTATATGCATCGGCGACCTCCGTCGAATTCCGGGAGGATGTGAATGAAACCCATTATGATCGGCAGTATCAGGATGTTGTTGAAATCATTGAGGTTTATGATTCCGGGTCAACAAAGTTCGTTTTCGGAGGCTACGATCTGACGGTCGATGCGGAGGGCAGGGTAAACGGTGGCCGGCTGACAGGGATGATTCAATATGAGCAGGAGGGGGAGGAATGGGTTGCCGTTTTTGCCCTGCAGGATTTCGACATCGACGCGGCGACGCAGTACACTGTTGGCCTGACGCCTGATCAGGAAGATGACCAACAGCATTTCAACAGCATTATTTCCGGTGCCGATCTGTTTCAGCTCAGCGACGAGGACGACAGGGCCTTTGGCGGCGGCGGGGCGGATGTGATGTACGGCAAGGGCGGTGGAGACATGCTGGGCGGCGACAATGGCAATGACAAGCTCTTCGGCCATCAGGGTTCAGACCGTCTGGAAGGCGGCAATGGGCACGATACGCTCTTTGGCGGCATCGGCAATGACGAGCTTTACGGAAACAATGGCAACGACCGGCTGATCGGCGGCTATGGCAAGGACAAGCTGCGCGGCGGCCTGGGCAAGGACGCGCTTCACGGAAACAATGGCGAGGACTTGATGTTCGGCGGTCAGGGCAATGACAAGCTCTATGGTGGCCGCGGCAGCGACAAGCTGTTCGGCGAGGATGGCCATGACCGGCTGGAAGGCGGGGGCGAACGCGATATCGTGTTCGGTGGCAAGGGCAATGACAAGCTTTTCGGAAACCTTGGCAACGATCTGCTGTCGGGCGGTTTCGGCAATGACAGGCTGTTCGGTGGCTATGGCAAGGACAAGCTGGTCGGCGGATATGGCAAAGACCGGCTGTTCGGCCAGGGTGGGCAGGATGTGCTCGAAGGCAACGGCGGCGACGATCGCCTGTATGGCGGGGCCGGGGCTGACCGGTTCGTCTTCGCCACCGGCGACGATGCCGATGTGATCCTCGATTTCGACGCGGTGGGTGGGGTCCACGATATTCTGGACCTGTCGGGCCTCGCCACGGTCACCGATTGGGCCGACCTGCGCGACCATCATTTGCAGCAAGCCGGCGCCAATGCGGTGATCGACGGGTTGAACGGCGATGTGGTGACGCTCGAGGGTGTGAATATCGCCGATCTCGACGCGGGCGATTTCCTGTTCTGACCGTTCTGGCCTGCGCGTCCGCACGGCGCGCAGGCTGAAACAACGGGCGCGGGCAGTTCGGCCATGTACCTTGGGCGGGCGCCCGGTTGCGCCGCGCATGGGGCGGTAACCGGACCGGCCGGCGCGTTACCCTCTCTCCGAGATCTGAAGAGGCGGGCGTCCTTCTGCATGCGGAACGAGAGTCCATTAGTCCGGAATACCGGACTAAAGCGCCCGACCTTTAACCTGAGACATATCCGGCAGCCCTGAAGTAGTTCCAGCACTCTTCCGGAGAGAAGA
>PDWI01009407.1_pt1 | contig 11241 bp, 12 predicted proteins | sample 1430891 | NCBI WGS metagenome assembly PDWI01 (sample SAMN01162508, study PRJNA174530) | Oral metagenome, whole genome shotgun sequencing project. | biome: Marine environment; feature: Marine mammal; material: Swab sample of the gingival sulcus; isolation source: swab sample of gingival sulcus... | reverse complement strand
CCCTTTACAAAACTTCATTTTTAAATCTAGCTCTTTGTTACACAAACTAAGGCAACTTTTTTACATTTTAAATGTAACATATGTTTGATTATTCAAGACAGAAGAATTTAAAAATAAAGATAAGCTATATACTAGCAATATTAAGTATGCTAAAATGAAATATATGTGTAAATAAAAGTAATAGTTAATTAATATAAATCAAAAATATTGTGTTATAATAAAAAAGGGAGTGTAAATGAAAGATATAAAAAAAGCAAAATATGTTAGGGTTAATGATAAGTATTATAGTTTGTGTATAATTTTATTTGTTAATATGCTTATTGTAGCGAATATATGTGCTACAAAGTTAATACAAATAGGGGGATTAGTTTTTGACGGTGGTGCAATCACTTTTCCGATTACATATATTTTGGGCGATGTAATAAGTGAAATATATGGCTTTAAGGCGACTAAAAAAGCTATTAAGTTAGGCTTTATGGTTTCCTTATTATCAACTATTATATTTTTATTAGTTGCAAAAGCACCCCCAGCGCCGAGTTATCAAGGTCAAGCAGCTTTTATGTCTGTTTTAGGTTTTGTACCTAGAATAGTTGTAGCGTCGCTTGTTGGGTATTTGTTTGGCGAAGGGTTAAATTCTTATGTACTTGTTTCTATCAAAAATAGGTGGGGAGAAAAGCGTTTATGGATTAGGCTTATATCGTCTACTATTGTTGGAGAACTTGCAGATACGGTTATTTTTTGTTTTATAGCTTTCGCGGGTGTAATAAGTACGGCGGAGTTTATAAATTATGTAGTTATAGGTTACATCTATAAGGTTTTAGTAGAAGTCTGCCTATTACCTATTACATATAAAGCTATTGAATATATTAAGAAAAATGAACCTAGTTACAATGAAGATTAATAAAAGAGAGAAGAGATATGGCTTTTAAAATAGAAAAAAGATTGGAAAATAGTTTAGCAAGAGTTGGGGTTATTGAAACGCCACACGGAGAAGTAAAAACTCCTGCCTTTATACCTGTGGGCACGAAGGCGACAGTTAAGGCAGTTTTGCCTGAAATGATGAGAGATTTAGGGGCTCAAGCAATTTTATCTAACGCTTATCATCTATACTTGCAACCGGGACCAGATATTTTGGATAAAGCGGGCGGTTTAACTAAATTTATGAATTGGGGTGGTCCTACATTTACAGATTCGGGGGGATTTCAAGTCTTGAGTCTTGGTTCGGGTTATCAAAAGATTTTGTCTAAAGAATTTTCGGGGTCTGATAGAGCAGATAAAGTGGTATCGGGAAATAAAGAAAGACACGCCTATGTTGATGATGACGGAGTAACTTTTAGGTCGCATATTTCGGGTGCAAAATGTCGATTTACGCCGGAAGTATCTATGCAGATACAACATCAACTTGGTGCAGATATTATGTTTGCATTTGATGAACTTACTACGCTTTTAAATTCGAGAAAATATCAAGAAAAGGCTTTAGAAAGAACTAGATTGTGGGCAATTCGCTGTTTAAGAGAACATAAAAATTTGACGATAGAGAGAAAAGACAAACCCTATCAAATGCTTTTTGGCGTTATTCAAGGTGCGCAATATGAAGATTTGCGTAGAAAAGCAGCTAGAGATTTATCAAGTATGGAGGTAGACGGTCAAATGTTTGACGGTTTTGGTATAGGTGGAGCTTTAGAAAAAGAAAATCTAGGCAAGATAGCACGCTGGGTTAGTGAAGAACTTCCTGAAGACAAGCCAAGACATTTATTGGGGCTTAGCGAACCTGACGACATTTTTGCGGGGGTTGAAGCGGGTGCTGATACTTTTGACTGTGTAAATCCGTCTAGGGTTGGTCGAAATGGCGCTTTATACAGTCCGTACGGAAGATTTAACATCACTAGGGCACAGTTTAAAGATGATTTTAATCCGCCTGTTCCGTATTGTGAGTGCTATACTTGTAAGAATTATACGGCATCTTATCTAAATCATACACTTAAAGCTAAAGAGATGATAGGTTACACTTTGGCGACTATTCACAATGAGTATTTTACTGTTAAATTGGTAGATAAAGTTAGAGAATCTATGTTAAACGATACATACTATGATTTTAAAAAAGAATTTTTAGATAAATTTTATGGCGATAAAACTGCACTTGAATGGAGAGCATCTATATATTAAAAAATTAAAGGTAAAAGTATGAAAAGAGTTTTTAATAATTTTAGAAAGCCACAAGGTTTTTTGGGAAGTATAATCATTTTTTGTATGAATATATTTCACAAACCATTTAGTAAGTGGTGTCTATCTTTTTTAGATATTAAAGATGATTTTACTATTATTGATTTGGGTTGTGGTGGCGGTAAAAATGTAGAAACTTTTTTAAAGTTATGTCCAAACGGTAGAGTTGTAGGCGTAGATTTTTCAAAAGAAAGCGTTAAGCGTAGTATCAGTCTAAATAAGAAAGCTATTGATAACGGAAAATGTCTTATTGTAAATGAAAATGTGGCAAACATTAATTTTGATTTTAAAGCAGATTTAATTACCGCTTTTGATACTATATATTTTTGGACAGATATAGAAAAAGTTTTCTTAAATATCTATAAAACCCTTAAAATAGGCGGAACTTTTGCTATTTCTAATGAAGATATAGACGGTAGTTTTGCAAAATTTGTTGACGATATGGTTATTTATAAGCCTACATATATAGAAAGTTTACTCAAAAATAGCGGTTTTAGAACAGTTAAAACTATAAAAAATAACAAAAAAGGTTGGGTAATTATATTGGCTATAAAATAAATTTGTAGTAAACATAAAGGTTTTAAATTATGAAAAATATAGAAATGTCTGTAAACATAGCGGAAAAAGTATCTAAGGCTAATGGCGTGGCTTATTATGTAGGCGGTTTTATTAGAGATAAGTTAATGGGTCTAAAATCTAAAGATTTTGATATAGATATTGAAGTACACGGAGTTTCAAAAGAAAATTTATATAAAATTCTTGAGAGTATAGGAGAACCTATTAATATCGGAAAGTCTTTTGGAATTATTTCCCTTAAAAATTATAATATAGATGTTTCTATGCCTAGAACGGAAACGAAGGTCGGCAGTTTGCATACTGATTTTGAAGTTTCTATTGATGAAAATATGGGGACATACAACGCTACAAAGAGAAGAGATTTTACTATAAATTCTATAATGCAGAATATTTTAACTGGAGAAATTATTGACCATTTTGGCGGTGTTAAGGATATAGAAAGTAAAGTTATTAGGCATATAAATGATAAAACTTTTTCTGAAGACCCTTTGAGAGTACTTCGTGCTTGTGGTTTTGCATCTAGGTTTGATTTTAAAATTCACGAAACAACTTTGAGTTTTTGTAAAAATATTGATATAACAAAATTATCTAAAGAAAGAATATTTTTAGAAGTCGTCAAAGTTTTCAAAAAGTCGGAAAAACCGTCTATATTTTTTAGAGAGCTTGATAAAATAAATCATTTATCTTTTTGGTTTAAAGGATTATATGATAGTAAAAACCTAGCTTTTAATAAAAATATCACTCTTTTTGATCACGCTATGCTTATGCTAGATTTTGCAAGCGGTTTAAAAGATAAGGTAAATGAACCTATTAATTTTATGTTTTCCGTTTTATGTAATGATTTGGTTAAAATAAGTGGTGATGAAAAAATAATTATTAGTTTTTTAGAAAGGTTTACAGATAATAAAAAACTAATAAAATATGTAGAAAATATGGTTAATTTAAGTGGGGAAATAGAATATAAATCTAACTTAAAATCGACCAATAAAATTTTTGATCTTGCATTAGAGCCTAACGATTTAATATATTTATATATAACTATTAATTTAGAAAATGAGTATATTGAAATAGAGAATTTTTTACTTGAAAGACTTAAAATTTATTATGATATAATGAGTAAAGATTATATAACGGGTTATGATTTAATTGATTTTGGTATAAAAAGGGGAAAAAATTTTAAAACTATTATGGCTTATGCACATAATCTTAAACTAGAGGGTGTAGACAAAGAAACTGCATTGAAACAAACGATTTCTTATGCTGAAAATTTAGACGATTAAGGAGAGTTAATCAAAAAAATGGGGAAATATTATGAATAGCGAAATAAAAAATTTAGATAATCATTTTTTAGAGTCTATTAGTGTTTTACTTACAGAATCTAGGAAAAAAATTAAAACTGCTATAAATTTATCTATGGTTTATACTTATTTTGAGATAGGTAAAATGATAGTTGAAGAAGAACAAAAAGGCAGTGATAGAGCTAAATATGGTAAATATGTTATAGATGAATTATCTAAACATTTAACAAGTGAGTTTGGTAAGGGATTTTCGGTTAGCAATCTTAAAACTATACGTAGATTTTATATGGTATATGCAGATAAAAGTTCAATTGGGCAAACAGTGTTTGTCCAATTTAAAAATCATCCCGTAACTTCTACTGGCAGAAAATTTTTTCTTAGCTGGTCTCATTACATAAAACTTATGAGAATTGAAAATATAGACGAACGAAATTTTTATGAAATAGAGAGTGTTAGAAATAATTGGAGTCTATCGGAACTAAATAGACAGTTTGATACTTCACTTTATGAAAGATTAGCAATTAGTAGGGATAAGGAAAAAGTAAAGGATTTATCGACTAAAGGTCAAATAATAGAAAAGCCTGAAGATTTATTAAAAGAGCCTTATGTGCTTGAATTTTTAGGACTTCCTGAACTTGCATCATATTCGGAGTTTGAACTAGAAACTAAAATTATAGATAACTTACAAAAATTTTTGCTTTAATTAGGCAATGAGTTTGCTTTTATCGATAGGCAAGTTAGAATAAGCTATGAAGAAGAACATTTTTATATTGACCTTGTATTTTATAATAGGATTTTAAGGTGTTTTGTCCTTTTTGATCTTAAAATGGGTAAAATCAAACACCAAGATATTGGACAAATGCAGATGTATGTAAATTATTATGATAGAAAGATAAAATTAGAAGATGAGAATGATACAATAGGCATACTTCTTTGCAAGGATAAAAAAGAGTCTTTAGTAGAAATGACTTTGCCAAAGGATAATAAGCAAATATTTGCTAGTAAGTATCAAACTGTGCTACCTAGCAAAGAAGACTTGAAAAAATTATTAGACGATTAAGGAGATAAAATGTTTGCTAAATCTATGGGGATTATAACTAGAAATAGTGGAGAAAATCTTGAAATTTTAGTGATTTGTCATACTGCAGACGGTTATAAACTAGCGGGCGGAACTATTGAACAAAATGAAACTCCCGAAAAAGCGTGTTTAAGGGAGATTGGAGAAGAAACGGAGATTTTTGACGTAGTTATTACAAAAAAACTTATTGAAAGTAAAATACCTTTGAAAGATGATGAGTACTATGTAAAAGCTAGTTCTTATTTATTTTCAAGGCCTAATGATATTTCTTTTAATTGGGCAAAACTTCCAAAAGGTGTTAGAGTTACAAAAGAAAAATCTTTAGACGAGTATTCGCAGGTTGTTTTTACAGAGTATGAAAGTCTTAATTCTAAAGATATTTCATATCAACTTATGGGCTTTATTTTAAATGAAAACTTAACTAAAGACGCTAAAAGATTTACTTATCATTTAACTGTGAATGAAAATGTTAAAACACAAAAGTGCATTATAAACGACGGATTTAAGTATGAAATTAAGTGGGTAAAGGCTAAAATATTTATAGATTATCTAAATAAAAAACCGTGGTTTAAAAGAATTTATACCACAAGTGAAATGAAAACTATAACTAATTATATTTTGTCTTTATAATTTTAAATTTTTATTATTTTATCGCAAATTGTTTTCAAATCGTCTTCGTCGTGCGACACTATTATTGATGTCATTTCAAGTGTTTTAAGTATGTTTTTTATATCTATTCTCATTTTTCTTTTTATATCTGCATCTAGTGAACTAAAGGGTTCGTCAAATAATATTATGTCGGGACTACAAATTATAGACCTTGCTATTGCTACTCTTTGCCTTTGTCCTTGACTTAATTCGTGTGGAAATCTATCTATATAATTATCGATTTCAAAGAGTTTTGTTATTTTTTCTAGTTTTTCATTTTGCGCTTTTTTAGGTAATTTATCTATTCCAAATAGTACATTTTTTTTCACAGAAAGGTGTGGAAATAATGCAAGTGTTTGGAATATAAAGCCTACATTTCTTTTGTATGTCGGCAGATTATTTACATTTTTTCCATTTATAAAAATTTCTCCCTTTTTCACTTTTTCTAATCCTGCTATTAATCTTAAAATAGTTGTTTTTCCCGAACCGCTTTTTCCTTTTATGCCAAGCGATACCCCTTTTTCAACGCATAAATTAAAGTCTTTTAAAATCAAATTATCGTCATAACTAAATGTTAGGTTATTTATTTTTATCATTTATAAAATTCCTTTCTAGTACTAAAACGCACAAAATGCAGATAAAAACTATTATACTACTAGGTACATACGCGGCATTTGGCATTTCGTTTGCCATATAATAATAAATTTCCATTGATATGGTTCTAAAGTTAAACGGACTTAAAGTGAACGCTAAAGTAAGCTCTTTGAACACGTCTAGCATAATTACTATAATCACAACTTTGCTAGTTTTTAATAAAAAATAAAGGTCTATTTTGAAAAAAGTTTTTATTGGGTTTTGCCCAAGTGTGAACGCTGTTTCAAAGATTTCTTTATTTATTTTTTTATACATTTTTTCAAAATTGTTAAACGAAAGTGCCAAAAATTTAAAAGTTAGTCCGATTATTAGCACCAAACTTGTAGATGTAAATATGTATTTTTCATTTACATATTTTAATACTGGATTTATTAATAAGTCTAGTTTGAAGAGTATAGAGTAAAGTCCTAAAGCTAGTATCATAGACGGCATCATATATCCCAAATTGGAAAATATGGCAAGTTTTTTTTGGTTATCTTTTTTTAAATATTTAAGCATAGAACTTATAAACATAGATATAATTAGTATTAAAATTATAACTGTTAAACTTAACATAAATGTTCTAAATGTCGTTGTAAAAAGGTTTCTTTTAAATAAGTATTCGCTATTTTTAATCGCAGTTTTTAGAATTTTTTGAAAGGGGAGTATAAACCCTAGTGATATTATAAGTGTAAAAAACGTGTAAATTACAGTTTTTAACCTTGTGTCTGTTTCAAATAGTCTTGCTTTGTGAGTGTTTGTGCTTTCTAATTTTACTTTTTTTCTTAAAGTTTTTTCTATGTGTAAAATGAAAGTTATTATTATGATTAGAGTCAATGCTAGTTTTGCGGAAGTTGAAGTGTCTGCGCTAACTCTCCACGCATCGTTAAATGCTCTTGATAGGGTCAAGGTTCCGTAGTATTCACTCACTGCAAAGTCGGACAAACTTTCGTAAATCACGAATAAGGTTGATGAAAATATTATGCTTTTTGAAAGCGGAAATATAATCTTGTAAAATACTCTGAAATTCGATAATTTAAGCGTTTTTGCAACTTCTATGTAATTTTGTAGATATGCTTTTAAAAATGCGTAACTTGCTAAATAAACATAAGGGTATAAAAAAATTGTGTATATAAATACTGTGCTATTCATTGTGAAATCGTTTTTAAGTACAGTTTCTAGTATAGGGATTTTATCAAACAAGTCTGAATAAACATACGCCCCTACATATATTGGTATGCTTAAAGGCAGTATAAATAATAAATTTATAAGTCTTTTAAACTTAAATGAATAAAATATCATAAAATAAGCGCCTATAAATCCTATTAACGCACTAAAAAAGCCGACTTTTACTATGAGTTCTAGGGTGTTTAGCGTGTATTGTGATAATGTACCGCTTTTTATTATAAAGTTTAGGTACTTACTATTAGGTTTTAGTGATAAAAGTATTATATTTATGTAAGGTAGAGATAGGCAAAATACAACTATCACAAGTATTATTTTAAGAACTTTTATAGTATTTAATTTTGTGTTCATTTTATCTCCTAATAAAAATTTGCATAATAAAAAAGTAAGACATTAATCTTACTTTTCTATTATACTACACTACATTATTTTTATAAACTATTTTTTGTCCCATTTTGCCTTTGTCATTATTTCAAGCGCTTTTGCGTTGTGTTCTCCAAGTTTGCTTAAATTTATGTTTTGCTCTTTAAGTTCTTTTATATTTTGGTTATCTAACCAAGATTTTAATAAATCTGACATTTTAGCTTTTGGATTTACAGGGAACTCATAGTTTGCTGCTGAAAACTGTTCTTGTTGAGGAACTTCTGATAAAAATTCCATAAATTTAACTGCGTTTTCTTTGTTTTTAGCATTTTTGATAAGTGCTATACCGCTTATGTTCACGTGTACTCCGTTTTTGTCTTGGTTAGGGAAGTATATTCCAACAACGTCAGCTACGCCGAAATATTTTGAATCTTTTTTCTTATCGTTTACTAATTTTCCATAGTAGTATGAGTTAGAGATTGCAATATCGCCCTTTTTATTTTTGATAGCAAGCGCTTGATCTCTGTCGTTTCCTTCAGGTTTACGTGCCATTTTGTCAGCTATATTTTTAACCCATTCTGCAGCTTTTTCTTCGCCCAATATTTCTACAAATGATGCTACTAGAGATTGGTTGTAAATGCTTGATGAGCTACGAACTAAAATTTTCTTATCCCATTTTTTGTCGTTTGCTAAAGTTGTGTAGTCTAAATTTTTAAGGTCGTCTTTAGAAACTCTTTCTTTAGAGTAAAGCATAATTCTTGCTCTTTTAGTAAGTCCGAACCAAAAGCTTTCTGCATCTCTATATTTTTTAGGAATGTTTGTATCTAAAACTTTACTATCAACTTTTTGTAAAATTCCCGCAGTTTTAGCTTTTGCAAGGTTTCCAGCGTCTGCAGTTATGAAAAGGTCTGCTTGTACATTTTCGCCTTGACTTTTAATTTTTTCTATTAAAGCGCCGGCTTTCTTTTCGTTTACTACATTTACTTTTATGCCTGTTTCTTTAGTAAATTTTTCGTAAAGCGCATCGTCGCTCTCATAGTGTCTTGTAGTGTATAGGTTGATTTCGCCTGATGATTTTTTATCATCAGTCTTTTTGTCATCTTTTGCAGGCTTTTCTTTTTTAGTGTTTTCTTTTGTATCTTTTTTAGCGGTATCATCTTTTTTACCGCAAGCACTAAATGAAAAAGCAACTGCTAATGCCAAAAATATATATAATATTTTTTTATTAAACATAAATAAAACTCCTTATTATTTTAATTAAATCTAGCTTAAACTAGATTGACTAATGCTACAATCTATAGCGAAGTTAGTCTATCATAAAACCAAAAAAATGTAAAATAAAAGAATATTAAATATTTTTAAATCTTATTTGCAGATTTTGATTAAATGGGAAAATTATTTTAAATATTTCTTTTCTATTCCTCTTATTACTTTTTCCCCGTCGTGAAGATTATTATCTTTTAAATCTTTTAAACCTTCAAGGATTAGTTTATGTTCATCTAACTCATCCCATAATTCTTGTATAGGTCTGCTCTTTTGTCCGTCTTTTAAGTATTCTTCATAAGCTTGATTTGCAATAGCTATATCGTACTCATCTTCAATTTTTTCTTTTACTGTGTCTATAATTAATTTGTTTAGTGAGATTTTATTTTTTTTAGCGTAATCTCTAAATAGTTTTTCATTTTTCTTGCTTAAATTTATTGTAATAGTCATAAAAAATCTCCTTTTATATTAGTTATTTAGGAATGTTAATCTTTTTTATCTGTTGTAATCTTTTTAGCTTCTTCTTTTTCTATCTGTTTAACACTTGTTTTAGGAGTAGGTAAGTTTTCGGGCATTGTTCCGCCTAATTCTTTAATTGTTTGTCTAACTTTTGCACCAACTTCATAATGTGCCTTATTAGCTTCGTTTTTATTTGATATTTTTTCTCTTCTCAATTTTTCATCAGTTTGTGTTGCTCTAAAAAGGTTTGCAGCAAGTTCGGTACTACCCATATGGTCTAAAATATGTTGGCTTTTTTTTAATCCTTTTCTATTTTTTATATCCTGTGCAGTTTCGCCGCCGTACAAACCTTGATAACCGTGATTTTGAAATATAGCATATTCAACACCTTTATTAACACCTGCCATTTGTGCAGCTTCAGCTAGTGATTTATTATGTTTTTTTAGTTCGTTTCTAATAGATAATCGTTTTTCGTTTTCTGAAAGTTCGTTATAGTTTTCTATAAGCTCTTGTTGTCTAGTTTTTATTGCAAAATAAGTTTGACCCAAAGCTATAATTTCTTTTTTGGGGTCTGCGTTCATTACTATAAGGTAACAAGCGTATCTTGAAAGATTATAGTCTAGTACTTTTCTAAATCCGCCTTTTCCTATTTCTATCATTTTGTTGACGTCAACAAAATGATTTAAAACATTGTTATTACTAGATTTGCACGATTGCTTAGCTTTTTCTATTGATACATTAAAATTTCTCCATTCAGTATAACCTAAAACTTTTTGTAATTCTCTAGCTTTCCAATATTCTTGTCCATATTCATTGATATGTTTTATATTTTCAAATATAGTTTCGTTATAATTTTTTATGTTATTCATAATTTTCATCTCCATAATAACAAAATTATTTTAGCTTTATAATCAAGAACGGGTTGTAATTTTCACTTTTTCATTTTAATTCCAATAAATTTTATAAACTTTTATAAATATATTACGGATCTTAAATATTTCGCATATTTTTAGCTCATTTTATAGGACCAAATTGTAGTTTGTTTTTAATTTTATATTATTTTTGAAAAAATTCTCCCCCCCCCCTATTCCAAAATTGGCTTTTTTGTGTTATAATCACTTTTATATCTGTGTTTTGTTTTAATGTCTGTAAAATTGAATTTACGATTTATATAAAACTGATATTAATTTATATTGTGTTTTGCAACGAAGTGTTGTGTAGTGTAAAAGAAAGGGGAAGTTTTGAAAAATAAACGATTTACATTTAAGCGTTGGCATAAGTCAGTAGTTTCAGTAGTACTGTCTGCGGCGCTATTAGTAGGTAGTATAGCGCCTGGGCTGAATGCTTATGCGTTAAAATCTACCAAAAAACCAAAAGAAAATAATTCTTTGGCATTGTATAAAGGTGCGATAATGCCTTTTGCTGCGGGTGGTCTTTTGCCTGCGGATGATTTGTTTCAAGAGCCTGTAAGCGGAGAAATTAAAGACAGGTTACAGAGGCAGATTGTTTGGGCCG
>PDWI01009406.1_pt1 | contig 11241 bp, 8 predicted proteins | sample 1430891 | NCBI WGS metagenome assembly PDWI01 (sample SAMN01162508, study PRJNA174530) | Oral metagenome, whole genome shotgun sequencing project. | biome: Marine environment; feature: Marine mammal; material: Swab sample of the gingival sulcus; isolation source: swab sample of gingival sulcus... | reverse complement strand
AGCACGATGCGTATCCAGGTCGTTGGTATAAAAAACATCCAGATTCCGGCAAAAGTTCTCCAAAAACAGGGAGGAAGCCAGAATACCATTGCCAGCATCAACATCGAAGCCGGCCTGCCCCATTCCTATCTGGGCAGCTCTGTAGAGACCTTCACCCGGGTGCTCAACGAGTCTCTCGTTGAACTTTCTGTTCCCAGCTTTAGCCGTGTTCTCAAAGAGATCCAACAATCTCTCCACGCAGAAACGGCTCAATTAAAAATGGCATTTCCCTATTTCCTGGAGAAAAAGGCACCAGTCAGTCAAACTTCTTCTCTGATGGAATACCACTGTGCCTTTTCAGGAAGCGTCGGAGACAATCAGGACCTCATCGTATCGGTCACTGTGCCGGTAACTACACTCTGCCCCTGTTCCAAGGAAATCAGTAAGGTAGGCGCCCATAATCAGCGAGCTGAGGTCGAATTTCAGGTTACCATGAAGCACTTTCTCTGGATAGAAGACCTCATCGCGTTGGTCGAACAATCAGCATCATGTGATGTGTATGCCCTATTAAAACGCCCCGATGAAAAATATGTCACCGAACGGGCCTTTAACAATCCGATGTTCGTCGAAGATGTGGTACGTAAAATCGCCGAACAGGCCTTGGCCCATCCCGATATCGACTGGTTCTCGGTAGGAGTGGAAAGCTTTGAATCCATTCATAACCACAATGCCTATGCCTATGTGGACAGCACCGAAATTCTTAAAGATCGTCCACACCATACACGTACACCCGCAACAAAGCCGACCCATGTCTCATAAATACACATCATGTTCTGCGCAGAAAAAAACAATTTTCACCAAAAGATCCACAGTGCTTTTTGCAATACTCTGCGGCCTTCTCTGCTCACCGGGCTGTACGCACAAAAGTACGCACAAAAGAAAAATGCTCCCAGCCACAAAGAGCATCCCCATACTGCAACCGGCAAAAAAACAACCACCTCGAATAACAGCAAAATCAAAAAAAAGATATAGTAACAACACTGTAACGCAGCGGCTCAATGCCTTTTACAGAAAATGGAAAAACACTCCGTATCGCTATGGCGGGATGTCACACCGAGGCATTGACTGCTCAGCCTTGATTGTTGTCGCTTACCGGGATCTTTTTTCCCTGGATTTACCTCGTACCGTCTCACAACAGGTAAAAGTTGGACAACGTATCCCTCGCAGTTCCATGCAGCCCGGTGATTTAATCTTTTTTAAAACCGGATTTTCACAAAAACACGTTGCCATCTTTCTAAAAGGCCAATCCTTTCTCCATGTCTCGGAAATCAAGGGTGTCATTATCTCCCGCCTGGATAATTACTACTGGAAAGGACGCTTTCTGGAAGCACGCAGGGTTCTTTAACCCTCGAGCCGGGCCGTCGTCTCTTGGCGGGTCATCGCAGCTTTTATAATCCGAAAAACCTCACGAAGATAACGCCTGTTATGGCTTTTTACATAAGAATAAACTGCCCGGCGTAACTCTTTTTCCTGAACCCCGGGTAAGGTCTCTAATAGCAGTGGAATCTGTTCACTCTCCCAATCAGGCTCCCACGGAATCTGATATTGCAGAGCCTGCTGCGACGCAGCCATCGCCTCATTGACCACCGCATCCCGTAGCCGCTCTGCCTCGTGAAACTGTTGGTTCGCTCGCAGTTGCGATCCTTTGCGTTTTTCAAGAAATTGATAAATGGGTTCAAGAGGCTCTTCGCGCATCATCTTGGCCACATATTTGACCTGCCGTTTTCGGGCACCTCCCTTACACTCTTGAGCTATCTTGATTTCCTCTTTTAACGCCTCACTGCAACAGAGTCCGGCCAACTCAGCGCCGGAGAGTTCCACAAGAGCCGCAGCAATCTTTTCACCATGCTTATGCTGTCTCTTTTTTTCGCTCTTACTGAGATATTCTGTCATTGTTTCTCACGCCTCTCATATCGAAAAAATTTACTCTTGCTCTGTATCATCGCACAAGACGACAAGCGATGCTTCATAGTCTTCAGGAGGAACCAGACCCAAAAGAGTGCAGAGCGTCGCCGCCACATTGGCCAATCCCTCAGAACCTTTTGCCACCGAAACAAAGGTGTTGCTCTTCGCATAATCCTTGATAATACAAGGCACCGGGTTCAAGGTATGAGCCACCATCGGAACACGCGTCCCATTTTTCTCAGTCCACATGCAATCGGCATTTCCGTGATCGGCACAGATAACGGCAACCCCCTGCGCCTTTTGCAACGCCGTAAGTATTCGGCCAAGACAGAGATCGACGGTCTCCATCGCAATACGGGCAGCCTCGAGATTTCCGGTATGACCAACCATGTCTCCATTGGCAAGATTGGCCCGAATGAACTTTTCTTCGCCGCGTTCAATGGCAGCAATAACCCTGTCAGTAATCTCCGCCGCCTTCATCCAGGGCCGTTGATCAAATGGTACCAGATCCGAAGGGATCTCTTCATAACGCTCCAGATTTTCATTAATATATCCAGATCTGTTCCCGTTCCAGAAATAAGTCACATGCCCAAACTTCTGGGTCTCGGACACAGCATAGGAACGCACCCCGGAAGCACAGAGATACTCGCTCAATGTTCTGTCGATATTTGGAGGTTCCACCAGATAATTTTTAGGAATTTCAGCATCGCCATCATATTGCATCATTCCTGCATAATAAACTTTCGGAAAACGTTTTCTTTCGAATGAGGAAAACTCTTCTTCCTCAAAGGCTCTGGAAATCTCGATGGCCCGGTCGCCACGAAAATTAAAGAAAACCACCCCATCACCGTCTTCGATGGTACCAACAGGCTGCCCCTGGTCTGCGACAACAAAACTCTCCATATACTGATCAGTGATTTCCGGATCTTCCTGATAATAGGTCTGTACCGCCTCCTCTGCGCTGGAAAAAATGCGTCCCTCACCAAGGACATGGGCCTGCCAGCCCCGGGCCACCACATCCCAATTCGCATTATAACGATCCATGGTGGTCGTCATCCGGCCCCCTCCTGAGGCAAGACGATAATCCCGTCCGGCAACACTATATTCTTTGAGTCGTTTTTCCAGAGGAACGATATAATCTAAAGCAGTTTTTGGCCCGACATCACGGCCATCGAGCAGGGCATGAACCCGCACCCTCTGTACCCCGCTTGCCACGCAGCCATCAAGCAGAGTGTAGAGATGCTCAATATGGCTATGCACATTGCCATCGGAAACCAACCCGATGAAATGGAGTGTTCCCTCATCGGCACGGCGTAACAGCTCTTTCCAAGCCTTGCCACGAAAGACCCGGCCTGAAGCAAGGGCCTCGTTGACCAGTTTTGCTCCCTGAGCAAAAACCCGGCCACTCCCCAAAGCATTATGCCCCACCTCGGAATTCCCCATATCCTTTTCAGAAGGAAGGCCAACGGCAGAGCCATGAGCCTTGAGCGAGGCCACCATGTTTTCAGCAAGCAATGTATCAAGAACCGGAGTGTTAGCCAAATATACCGCATTGCGGGCATCATGTTCAGCCAAGCCGACTCCATCCATAATAATGAGCAATACCGGACCAGAAAATGAGACATACCCTTTTGCAGAAGGTAATTGTAGAGACATGAGTTCCGTTCTCCAATGTAAATAAAAGACTTAAAAACCTCGAATAGCCTTTCTCTAAGGCAGCCTTTCATCAAGTACCATTTCTTTACCTGTTATCGCAAGCTCCGCACCAGAAAAATCATTTTCAGAAAGGTAAACATCACAACACACAAAAGTCATTTTTTGTCATTTTAAGAAATTTTAAGGAAAAAGACAGGGCCTTTTTCGTTTCTATATTTGATGAACTCTGGTATTATTAAAAGAAAGAGGTATTGCGTCTTCACCTCAGACGACAGCAACTTCCAGGAAGAATACCCAAAAAAGATCATCACATAGAGCAATAGAATCTCAAGACATATGGAAACCCGGTTTACACTTCCACATCTTCATCTCCTGGTCCCCCCAGGCAGTGTTGATTTTTTCAACACCTTATTACAATCTGGCATGGAAATGATGAGGTGTTCCGGGGAGATAATCGGCACACTACTTGCCAGACGACCAGGATTCACTCCCAAATATCACTCATGACCACATCTCAAATAAAAGACATGCTGGGCCGTACCGGCCTGAAACCAGTAAATACAGCAAGGGCATTACTGCTTGAAGCCATTAGCCCTTTAGAACGGGAAAGCATGGAGCTGCCTCTTGATACAGCGTTAGACCGTGTTATCGCCAAAGACATCATTGCCCGAGAGGACCTCCCCCCCCAGCCTCGTTCCGTCATGGACGGCTTTGCAGTACGAGCCAGCGATACCTTTGGTGCCAGTGCCGCAATGCCCGCCTATCTCAAAATTTCTGGCCAGGTGGAAATGGGCGAAATCCCCGAGGGACAAGTTGAACAGGGCCAATGCTACCGTATTCCCACCGGTGGATTCCTGCCGCAGGGTGCTGATGCCGTAGTTATTCTCGAAGATACTGTACCAGTTGACGAAACCACCATTGAGGTGATCCAGGGTGTTGGCTCTGGAACCCATATTATCAAGGCTGGAGAGGATATTGCCCACGGTACCGTAGCAATCCCTCGTGGCCAGAAACTCCGGCCCCAGGATCTTGGTCTGCTCGCAGGGCTTGGTATTACCACCGTACCTGTGCACCCCCGTGTACGAGTTGGCATTCTATCCACTGGTGATGAAATCATCTCTCCTTCCGAAACCATGATGCCCGGAAAAATACGTGATTGTAACGCAACAACCCTGGCCGCCCTGGTGCGTCGCGCAGGCGGTGAACCGTATAATTACGGCATTGTCAAGGATACCCGAGAAATATTTTTCCCCGCCCTTGAAAAAGCTGCCGCAGAAAACGATGTGGTGCTTTTTTCCGGGGGAAGTTCCGTAGGAGTTCGAGATCTTGGGGAACAGGCCATTGAGGCCCTTGGCCCTCCAGGCATCTTTTTACACGGCGTTGCACTAAAGCCAGGAAAACCCTTGCTCGCAGGCTTCTCAGGAAAGACCTTACTGTTCGGTCTTCCTGGCCACCCCGTATCGGCAATGACCTGTTTTCAACTTTTTGTAGCTCCAGCCATGAAGAAACTCTCTGGAGAAACACTACATCCCGAAGTCCCCACAGCAACAATTACAGCCCAATTGAGCAGAAACATCAATTCCGCTGCAGGACGACGTGACATCATACGGGTACGTCTCGTTCACGATCAGGAAAGCAAACTCCTTGCCGAACCAATTATCGGAAAATCAGGAGCAATATCAACACTTTCACGGGCAGATGGTTATATCATCATCGAAGAAGACAAACAGGGCCTCGCCCAAGGCTCTCTAACAGAGGTTTTTCGATACCTATGAAGCAACAGAACGTCTATATAAGCAACACACCGCTCGATAAAGCCCAGGAACTCTGGTTTTCGGCACTCAGCGACTGTGGTTTTTTCTCAAAAGAAAATAAAGAGAAAATCGCAGTCGATGATGCCCTTGGCAGAATCACTGTAGCCCCGGTTTTTGCCGCCTGCTCTTCACCTGCCCACAATGCCGCAGCAATGGACGGCATCGCTGTTTTTTTCAGTGACGTCAGCAATGCCAGTGAGGCATCTCCGGTGATTCTTCATCCAGAAAGATACCAGCGGGTCAACACCGGTAACGCAATACCCGATAGGATGAACGCCGTGATCAAGAACGAGGATCTCCATTTTCTTGACGACAATTCCGTACAGCTCCACACTCCGGTCGCACCATGGAAACATGTGCGTACCCTCGGCGAAGATATTGTCGCCACCGAATTGATTCTTGCCGAAGGACAGACCATTCGGCCAATTGACCAGGGAGCCATGCTGGCCACGGGAGTCACTGAAGTGGAAGTTGTACGAATCCCGAAGGCCGTCGTCATCCCGACGGGTAACGAACTCATCGAACCTGGTCAGGAACCACAACCAGGTGAAATTATTGAATTCAATTCCCGAGTTCTTGCAGGATACCTCACCACCTGGGGCGCAGAAGCAACACGCGCCACACCGGTATCCGATGACCCGGTCAGCCTCGAGGAAACACTGCTCCAGGCAGCCAAGGATAATGATTTTGTAGTACTTAACGCCGGAGCATCTGCAGGAAGCTATGATTTTAGCGCGATGGTACTGGAGAAAATCGGCACTGTCATCGTTCATGGTGTCGCCATAAAACCTGGGAAACCAGTTATTCTGGCACTTGTCGGCAACACCCCGATCATTGGCCTTCCCGGCTACCCGATATCAGCAGTTCTCACCATGCGTCTGTTTATAAGAGATATGCTGACCCGATTACTCAACAGAAAACCTGATGACTTTGGCCATGTCAAAGCCACATTATCACGACCAATACATTCTGCGATGGGTGTTGACGAATTCGTCCGCATCACCCTGGGCAAGGTTGGTAACACCCTGATGGCAACACCAGCAGGCAAAGGTGCCGGATCGGTAATGTCGATGGTGCGGGCGGATGCCCTGCTCACCATTCCCGCAGGCAGCGAGGGCATTGGAGCCGGAGAAACTGTTCCCGTGGAACTTGTCCGCCCCCAAGCAGAAATAGATGCCACCCTGGTTATCATTGGCAGTCATGACAACATTCTCGACATCCTGGCCAATACCCTGCACAAACAACAGCCAGTAATACGAGTTTCTTCAGCCCATGTCGGATCGATGGGCGGCATTATGGCGATACGCCGGGGTGAAGCCCATATCGCAGGTACCCATCTTCTTGATGAAACCACAGGGGAATACAACATCCCCTTTATCAAGCAGCTTCTTCCCAATGTACCTCTCCAGCTCATACATCTCTGCTATCGGGAGCAAGGCCTCATCGTTCCGCCAGGAAACCCAAAAAATATCAAGGATTTTGGTGATATCGCAACACGAGGTCTCTCCTTCATAAACCGTCAATCAGGATCTGGAACCAGGTTACTCACCGACAAAGTGCTCAAGGATTCCAAAATCAACGTCTCCAGGCTTCCTGGTTATGAGCGCGAAGAATATACCCATATGAGCGTTGCCGCAGCCGTAGCCAGCGGCAATGCCGATGCCGGGATGGGCATCAAAGCCGCAGCCACCGCGTTAGGGCTTGATTTTATTCCAGTCGCCGAAGAGCGCTATGATTTTATTGTACCCAAAATTCATGAGGCAGACCAAAAGATAATTACAACCTTAGACATCATCTGTAACGATGAAACGTTTCAAAAACGCATCCTGTCTCTTGGCGGCTATAGCCTTCGAGATACGGGAAAACTACTCTATCAACAATAATAATTTCCCCTAAATATCAGGGAAGTAACGAGTCTCTCACAAAGGAGGAAAACTATGGCTGATAAAATTTTTCGTGTCAATATGACGACTCTCACGACCTCTATTGAAGAAGTTCCTGCGGATTGGGCTGGTCATGGAGGCCGCGGCTTGACATCGACTATCGTTGCCGCTGAAGTCGAACCAACCTGTCATCCGTTAGGACCCAACAATAAACTTGTTTTCGCCCCAGGTCTTCTCAGCGGGACCTCGGCAGCAAACTCTGGCCGTCTTTCCATTGGTGGGAAAAGCCCCCTTACCGGAACCATCAAAGAGGCCAACAGCGGTGGCAATGCTGCCCAATATTTTGCCCGCTGTGGTATTAAGGCAATGATTATCGAAGGCCAACCCAAAGAAAATAGCTGGTACAGCCTGGCGGTTACTGCCGACGGCGTAACCATTAGCGAGGAAACCGAACTGATTGGCAAAGGCAACTTTGACGTCATTGCTGCCATTGCAGAACGTATCAACCCGAAGGTGAATGTAATTACCATCGGCCAGGCAGGAGAATTGAAACTAAGCGGTGCCAATATTTCCATCAAGGATCCCCACGGAAACCTGCGTTCTGGAGGCCGAGGTGGTCTCGGTGCGGTTATGGGTTCCAAAAAGATTAAATTCATCACCGTTGATCCTGGTGACGGCAAGGTGGCCATTGCTGACCCGGAAAAATTTAAACAAGCAAACCGCACTTTTATCAAATCGCTGACCAGCCATCCAGTCACCGAGACCCTGGGACAATACGGCACCAACTGTCTGGTGAATATTATCAATGAAGCAGGCGGTCTGCCCACGAAGAACTTTACCCAGGGGCAGTTTCCCGATCATGACAAGATTTCTGGCGAAACCATGTACGATATCATCAAGGAACGGGGCGGCAAACCCAAGCATAACTGTCACCCCGGCTGTGTGATCCAGTGTTCCCAGATATACAACGATGCGAAAAAGGAAAGATTGACCGCAGGCTTTGAATACGAGTCAATCTGGGCCATGGGGGCCGACTGCTGCGTCAACGATCTGGATCTTATCGCCAAAGCCGATCAAATCATGGACGATATCGGCATCGATTCCATTGAGACCTCGGTGGCCATGGCCGTCGCCATGGAAGCAGGTGTTCTGGAATTTGGTGATGGCGAGGGTGTCTGCCGCATCCTGCGGGAAGAGGTCGCCCAAGGCACCGAGCTGGGTCGTATTATCGGAAACGGCGCCTATTCGGTAGGAACCACCTATGGCTTAACCCGCATCCCGGTCGTAAAAAAACAGGCTATCCCCGCCTACGATCCCCGAGCCATTAAAGGGATTGGCATTACCTATGCAACCTCAACTATGGGTGCTGACCATACCATGGGCTATACCATTGCCACAAACATACTTGGTGTCGGCGGCTCGGTTGATCCATTGAGCAAAGAAGGTCAGGTCGAACTTTCCAGGAACCTGCAGATTGCGACTGCAGCCATTGATTCTACCGGAATGTGCCTGTTCATTGCCTTTGCCGCTCTTGATAATGAAGAATGCATTCCGGCAATTGTTGATATGCTCAATGCCCGTTTCGGTACCGCCCTCACCGGAGATGATGTCACAAATCTTGGCAAGTACATCCTGAAACTTGAACGAAACTTCAACCAGAAAGCAGGATTTAACAATGCCGATGACCGGCTTCCCGAATTCTTTTACAACGAACCAATTGCACCGCATAATGTGGTCTTTGACTTCTCTGGAGAAGAAATCGACAGCTTCTGGGATTTCTAATGAGAATTACGGTAAAACTCTTTGCCACCTTCCGGGAGCATCGCTTCATCAAACAGGAATGTGATGTCCCGGAAGCAACGCAGGTCGGAACCATTGTTGATGAGCTGAAAATTGACCGCAACGAAGTCGGAGTGCTTATGGTCAATTCACGACACAGCTCGTTTGATGCCACACTGCATCCTGGAGACATCCTGGCAATCTTTCCAGTGATTGGCGGTGGATAGTATCCATCGCTAATCATAGCCACTACAGAAAGTATACCTTGCAGGCAATCTTTATTTACAAAAAAACTCATTTTTTGTAGAATTCATTGTCTAATATGAAAGCCTTTCTGTCCAAAATCTATCATAAACAACAAGAAATTGAACACATCCTGGCAGGAGCCGGACAACGTGAACCACCAGGGCACTTATCCCACTTGCGGAGTTTAGAATATTATGTAATGGCACCTATGTTTTCTTTTGACACCACCAACAACGGGCGCAATGCAATCTGGGAAAAAATTAAAGAATACCAATTGCATGCTGCCAACGACGACGCATTAATTATAAAGCTCAACAGCCTTATTGCGCAACATGGGGAACTTGCATCCTCTCTTATCTGTAAAAATTTCACTTCGCTTGATCTCTCCCCACAGGAAAGTTCCAGACTCTGGAAAAAGGCCATAGCACACAGTGAAGAGATGCGTCGAAGACTGAACAGAGATGTGAGTATCATCACTGCAATGAATGATCTCCTTGATCTCTTGGGAAAAAATGATATTAAAAAACAAATTATTGAGACTCGAAAACTCGAAAAAATTCTGGCAAACACGACAAAAGATAGCCTTACCGGACTCTATAACCGAACCTATTTCAACGAAATTTACCGTCAACAGGTACATTTTTCACAACGTTATCAGAATAGCCTATCCATTCTTTTTCTCGACATTGATAATTTTAAACACATCAATGATACCTATGGCCATGCCATAGGAGATTCTGCGTTAAAAACTGTGGCCTCTGTTATCAATGCCACTAAAAGAAATAGTGATATCAGTGCCCGGTTTGGGGGAGAAGAATTCATCCTTCTCATGCCTCAAACAACGAGTAGCAATGCCTGCCTTGTCGGAGAACGTATCCGTAAAGAAATCGAAAAAACCTCTTTTCTATGCAATGGCAAAAGATTTCACCTTACCATCAGCGGTGGAGTCGCCTCTTCACCACAACATGCCCAGACAGCCGAAGAACTTATAATTATGGCAGACAGTGCTTTGTATCTCGCCAAAGGTGCTGGCAAAAATACCATTCGTAAATTTAAGGAAGAAAAACGCCGTTACCTGCGCATGCCACTCTGTGAACCTATCATTGTCCAGGAACTTGACTTCGAACATAGTAAAAGCTACTCAGGGATCAGCAAAAACATCAGTATGGGTGGTATGCTCTTTCAATGCCCAAAGGCAATCCCAACAGATACTCTACTCAAACTTAGCATTCCTGTTCACAAAACAGATCCGTTATTCCTTATTGGTCGAGTATTACGGGTGAACAAAACCAATGAAAAAAACTTTGATATTGGTCTGTCAATTTCCTTTCAAGAAATGGCACAAAAAGCCAACAATGAAATTGCCAGCTTTCTCAAAGCAGAGCATCCAAGGACACCTCATCTCATATCAAACGTCCAGTAAAATATACCATCTGCCTCATTCCAAGAGCCTTGTATACTCTTCTACAGAGCACTGCAGCCTGCGCATTTTCAGCAACTCAAATGTTTTCTACCAGACACCCATGATTTTTGACGATTTTTTACCCACTGTTCCTCACCAGCCAGGGGTCTATTTGATGCTCAACAACCGCTCCAAGGTCCTCTATGTTGGCAAGGCTAAAGATCTTTATAAACGTCTCGCAAGTTATGCTGGAATCCAAGACGCCGCAGCCCATAACAAAACAAGGATCATGCTCACCAAGGTAGTGAAAATTGACACAATTATCACCCATACCGAAAAAGAAGCCTTAATTCTTGAAGCATCGCTGATCAAAAAACATAAACCCAAATACAATATTATCCTCCGCGATGACAAAAACTACCCTCTCATCAAAGTCACCGTTCAGGAAACATGGCCCCGGGTCTTTATGACCAGAAGAAGAAAAAAAGACGGTGCCAAATATTTTGGTCCATACGCC
>PDWI01009405.1_pt1 | contig 11241 bp, 9 predicted proteins | sample 1430891 | NCBI WGS metagenome assembly PDWI01 (sample SAMN01162508, study PRJNA174530) | Oral metagenome, whole genome shotgun sequencing project. | biome: Marine environment; feature: Marine mammal; material: Swab sample of the gingival sulcus; isolation source: swab sample of gingival sulcus... | reverse complement strand
CTTTACTATCTTGATAGCGACAACCCGGTTGGCAAATGGGGACTTAACGCCACAAGAGCCTATATTGTCGGTGCCCCGGCAATGCTGGTGGCTCAACGCTTAACCGGCGCATCCCGCCCCGATGAAGACCCCGATCAGGGTTCCGAATGGCACCCTTTCAATGATAGCAACGGCGTCAGCGGCCATGCCTTTATCGGAGCCGTTCCCTTTATAACCATCGCTCAGATGAATGATAATACCGCCGTTAAGGTGCTTGCATATCTTGGCTCAACCTTTGCTGCCTGGTCAAGGGTTGACGACAGTTCGCACTATCTCTCTCAGGCGGTACTTGGCTGGTATATGGCCTATGAATCAGTAAATGCCGTCTTTACCACAAATCAAAAAGAGCATAATCTTGCCATTACTCCAGTGATTGATAAAGATTTTTATGGTATGTTCCTCTCCATGCGCTGGTAGAGGTGAGAATAAAAAAAGGGGGGGGATTTACCGCCCCCTTGCACGATGTTTCTTTAGGCAAAAAACATCTCTGGTACTCACCAAAATAGTCCACTTTTTTCTGTAGAAATCGGTAAGTACTTATAGATGAAGAACAAATTTCTCCTTTTTATACTGATTCCCACCATCGGAAATCTTCTTTTTATCGGTCTCTATTTCTCCGGGATAATTGAACTGCAGCAGCTTGTTGCACCAAAAATGGAGGGGCTTTATGAACCTTCGGCACGGGAATTTGGCATAGTTGAACAAACACAAAATATTTTGCTGCTTACCGGGATGATCGTTCTCCTCTACGCTTCAATAAAGCGGAGGATTCTACTTGAAAAGTGTTTTTTTGCCTGTGGTGCCGCTGTTATGCTGCTTCTCTTTCTTGAAGAGATTGACTATGGGCTTCATTTCGCTCACTACTTTTTCAACAACACCATGGAGGTTGTCCGTTTTAACTGGCATAATCAGCAGACATTTTCCGATAGGGAAAATGGACACTACCTCAAACAGGCCAGCGATATTATCTGTATTATCTGGTTTTTGCTTCTCCCGATGATAAAAGCAAAAGTTACCTTTCGCCCTCTCAACTCCATAGTGCCATGCCGCTGGTTCAGTGCCGCTCTGCTTCTCTCATTTATCTTCTCCTCTGTTGCCCACTATCTAAACGAGCAAGGATTCGGCATTATCGATAATCAACAGGGGCTGCTTGATGGCAATATCTCTGAATTCAGGGAGACCTCGACCTACTATCTCTTTCTGCTCTATGCGCTGCAGCTTATAAAAAAAACCGATTTCAAAAAAGGCTAACCCTCTTTTCCAGCAGTTGTACAATATCTCCTGCTACCCGTTGTGATGCCCCCGGCTTCCCCAGAGCCGCCTTCACTGCAGCAAGCCCATCCTCCATCTGCTGCCGCTTCTCACCATCATCAGCATCACCATCTGCAAGCAGCGGCAATATTTCCGCTGCAATCCGTTCTGCAGAGACTTCATCCTGCAGAAGCTCCGGCACAATCTTTCTCCCTGCAACCAGATTGACAAGGCTGAAAAAATCGATTTTTACCAACAGCTTACCAAGCATATAGGTGAGCTTTGCAAGACGATATGCCACCACCATCGGCACCTGCAGTATGGCAAGCTCCAGCGTTACTGTACCGGAAGCGGCGATAACTGCGCTACAGGCGGCCATCGTTTCATAGCGGTCATCCTCCATAACAACAATTTCAATCTCTTGTTGATACTCCTCCAGCCCCGCCTGCAGAAGATCATCTTTTGCAATCGTCGATGCCTGAGGCAACAAAAAAACAGGAGCTTGCGCAGAATTTTTACTAATCAACACCGCCGCCTGAAAAAAGATTGGCAATAAACTTGCCACCTCCCGCTTGCGGCTGCCCGGCAGTAAGCCGATATATTTTCGCGCAGGATCAAGGCCTTTCTCGGCCAAAAATTGATCCCGACTGCAACGCACCGCAACACTATCCAGCAGGGGATGCCCCACATAATGGGCGGCAATGCCATGCTTTTTATAAAAAGGCTCCTCAAAGGGGAGAATAACCCCCAGCCCATCCACCCGCTGTTGCAGGGTCTTTACCCGACCACTGCGCCATGCCCACACCTGCGGGCAGATATAGTAATAGACGGGGATGCCAAGTTTTTTGGCACTCTTTGCCAGCAGCAGGTTAAAATCGGGCAGATCGATAATGACCAGCAGATCAGGGTGCCGTTTGTGCAGCGCAGCACGCAGGGTTCGTTGCGCCCGGAAAATATCTGCACCACGAGCCACCACTTCCACCACTCCCATCACCGCAATTTTCTCTGCATCAAAGAGAATCTCTACCCCGGCTCTCTCCATCTCCTCTCCGCCCATACCGTAAAAACGGCATGACGGCAGCAAGGAGTGCAGTGCCTCAACGAGGCGGGCACCATGCAGATCGCCTGATGCTTCACCGGTTACAATCATTATTTCAACAGGTTTTTCCGACACTGAATATCCCACTTATTTTTTATCAAAAATACAAAAACAGCCTAAACAAGCCTCTATCTGCTCTACACCTAAAGGGCTTCTCCTTATAAAAAAAGATGATACTATCCCTTTCCCGTTTTTTTTGCAAAATCTATTATTTTTCGATATGTTAGCAAAAAAAATCCAAACGATAAAAACTCCACCCGGATAAAGAGCACAGATGAACAGCCCCTTTCTCTTTCTTGGCCGCCCTCTCTCCCCCCTCTATGCTGCAGCGATGCGACTGCGGGAGACCCTCTATAGCCGCACTATCCTTGCCAGCGAAAAACCTGCGGCACCAACCATTTCAGTGGGAAACCTGGTGCTGGGTGGCACGGGAAAAACACCGATGGTGCGCTATCTTGTCGAGCTTTTACAGAATAGCGGCTGCAACCCCGCCATCATCAGCAGGGGCTATAAGGGGAAGGCAAAAGAAACGATCAATGTCGTTGCCAGTGGAGGAAAAGTTCATCTGCCGCCGCAAGAGGCTGGCGATGAACCCTATATGCTGGCAAAAAGCCTGCCGGAGACAATGGTGCTCACCGGGAAAAAACGGATATATCCTGCCAGAAAAGCGGTTGAAATGGGAGCAGACTGCCTAATCCTTGATGATGGTTTTCAGCATCTCGCCATACAGCGAGATGTTGATATTGTCCTCTTTGATGCCGCCTACCAGGCAGGCAACAGCCGCCTGCTCCCTGCAGGGCCCTTGCGAGAACCGGTTACCGCCCTGCGCCGGGCAGACTGTTTTATGCTTACCGGCACCACAGAAAAAAACAGGAAACGAGCTGAAAAATTTGCCAAACTGCTTGAGAAACGCTTCCCCGCAATACCGGTATTTTTTGGTGAACGCAGCACTCTCTCTTTTTATAACATAGACGGAAAAGCCTGTACCGGGCCAGGGGGTAAGGTTCTCGCCTTTTGCGGCATTGCCCAGCCGCAACGATTTGAAAACAGTCTCAAGGAGGCAGAACTTGACCTGCAGGAGTTTATCACCTTTGCCGATCATACCTCTTACTCTTCCACCCGGATAGAGAGAATCGAACAGAAGGCAATCGCATGCGGGGCAACAGCTCTTATTACCACCGAAAAAGATAGTGTAAAACTGCAAAATCTCCCCTTTTCCATACCTCTTTTTATCGCAGGTTTTACCATGAAAACAACTGAGGATTTCCCGCAATTTTTACAAAATCACCCTGCGCTCTCACAACTTTTTTTTAAGGGTTCCCTGAATAATTCTGCATAGTAGTTGCCAATCACAATCTGCTCTGGTATTGTTCTGCGCAATACTTTTATCTCCCCTTGAAATGGGCAGCTATCCGCTCCTCTAGGGGGGGGGAGAATGGGCAGGACGGGACCGCTTATTTTATTGCATTATTGCACTATGGCGGCACTGTTCAAGGAAATCATCACTGATAACATGTAAGCACATAACTGCAGCAAGGGCTGCGGCATCACTACAAGGAACTTCGGAAATGTTTTCACCATTTTACGCTTTATTTGGCTGGCTCTCAAATGATCTGGCCATAGATCTTGGTACTGCCAATACGGTTGTCTATGTCAAGGGAAAGGGGATTGTATTGCGGGAACCTTCTGTTGTGGCTGTGCGTCAGGAAGGGCGCATGAACAAGGTGCTTGCTGTTGGTCAGGAAGCCAAACAGATGCTGGGAAAAACCCCTGGCAATATCACCGCCATTCGCCCAATGCGTGATGGGGTTATTGCCGATTTTGAGGTAACAGAGGCGATGCTGCGCTATTTTATCAAAAAGGCGCATAACCGCAGAGCTCTGGTTCACCCGCATATCATCGTTTCTGTTCCTTCCGGGATTACCCAGGTGGAAAAGCGGGCGGTCAAGGATTCTGCCATGTCTGCCGGGGCAAGGGAAGTCTATCTTATTGAGGAGCCGATGGCTGCTGCCATTGGTGCCGGCCTGCCAATTACCGAGCCAACCGCCTCGATGATTATTGATATTGGCGGCGGCACCACAGAGGTGGCGGTTATCTCGCTTAAAGGCGTTGTTTACGCAAAATCTGTACGAGTGGCAGGCGACAAGATGGATGAGGCAATCCTGCAGTATATCAAACGCCAGCACAATCTTGCCATTGGTGAGCGTACTGCCGAGCTGATAAAAACCAGTATTGGCAACGTAATGCCTGAAGAGCCATATGAAGAGATGGATGTCAAGGGGCGCAATCTCGGTACTGGCGTACCAATGACTCTTAGAATCACTTCTGAGGAAATTCAGGAAGCCATCATGGAGCAGGTTGATATAATCATTGATGCCGTGCGGGTTGCTCTTGAGGTTACCCCCCCTGAACTGGCAGCCGATATTGTTGATAACGGCATTGTTCTCACCGGTGGAGGTGCCCTGCTGAAAAACCTGGATAAGCGACTGGCTGAAGAGACGGGGATGCCGATCATCGTTGCAGACGATCCACTCTCTTCGGTGGTTATGGGGTCTGGTCAGGCACTAGACAGCCTTGATATCTTGCGGGAAGTTGCGATTGACTGAACAGTCTGCTCCAGTTTTCGACAGGCACCCCCTTAAACACCTCCTGTTTCCGTGGTACGAAAAAGAAATACAAGAAAGAGCAAAAAAAATCGCCGCTCCTTCTTTGCGTCTTTGCGCCAGAGGGTTCTTTATGCCATTTTGCTGATTATCGGCCTGCTGCTAATGGGTTCTCTCTTTGGCAGCAAGTTTGGTACTCTACATCAGGTTACTCTTGATCTGGCGGGTTATCTGCAAAGCGGGGTTACCCATGCCAAAAGTAAACTCTCCGGTCTAAAGGAGAGCTATATCTCTGGCTGGGCACTGCAGGAGGAGAATCAGCGCCTGCAAACACTGGCAGATAAATACCTCGCCGAGCTTGGAAAATATCGAGAGTCATACCTGCAGGCAAAAGAGTTTGAGACTCTGCTCAACTTCAAAAAACAGCTTAATGTACAGCCCGTTGCCGCACGGGTTGTCGGCAAAGAACCCTCCTTCTGGTGCAAGACCATCATTATTGATCGAGGCCGTGCCGACGATGTACTCGAAGGAATGACCGTATTTGTCCCCGCAGGAATCGTTGGCCAGGTAATCCACTCCGCCGAACACTACTCAAAGGTGCTGCTTGCCAACGCTCCCAGCAGTGCCATTGATGCTCTTATCCAGAAAAATCGTACCAGAGGTATCTTGCAAGGCGCAGGAGCAAAGGGGTATATACTTAACTACGTGTTGAAAAATGTTGATGTTGCAGAGGGTGATTATATTGTAACCGCTGGTATTGGCGGAATTTTCCCTACCGGAATGGTGTTGGGAACCGTCTCAGAGGTACATGCAAAACAGCGAGGCATGTTTCAGGAAATTGTTGTCCGCCCGGAAGTCGATTTCCAGAAACTGGAATATGTTTTTGTTGACCCCACTGACCGCAGAAAGATTATTGACTCCATAAACAATGCCCCTCTCTGGCAAAAGCCATGACCGCCTTTATCTTCTGGCTTATAGGCGTTGCTACCATTATTGCTCAAACCTCCCTGCTTCAAGGGTTGCCGCAGTGGTGTAGTCGACCGGACTTCCTCTTTATCCTGATGGTATTTGTTACCTATCGCCTCACCTGGATACCAGGTGTTATTGTAGTTTTCTCACTAGGCTGGCTGATGGATGTCATCTCCGGTATCCATCTTGGCTTTGCCCCTCTTATCTATCTGCTTCTCTTTGTTGCCCTCAAGGTTTTGAGCTATGGCAATCCACTCAAGGAGTCAAACTACCAGATTCCCCTGCTTGGTGCCGCCTGGCTCGCCGGACAATTCCTTCAGCATATCACTTTCTCCTTCTGGCTGGATCAGATGGTACCAGACTGGCAATGGGGGCAACATCTTCTGGACGTTATCCTGCTGATGATTATTGCAATCCCGTTATTTGCTCTTTATAATAAATTGTTTAGCGTTCTGCAGAGACGATAGCATCTCAGAACAACCCCATAACAACCAAAGAGCAACAAGAAAAGACCGTCAGCCATACTTCTTGCGACGCCAACAAAAAAGAAGGCTCCCAAGCCTTTCCAGATAAAAGACTCCATGAAACTCTCTTCCAAACTCCCCGGATTCAACAAGACAGACTATGATGTGATTGAAGAGCATGACGACCTGGCTTTAGAATTGCTGCAAAAAAGGCTCTGGGGTGCAGCACTGGTCATCTTTCTCTTTTCTGTAGCAATTATTTTGCGGCTTTGGCATCTTCAGGTAATCAGTGGTGATGAATATAAAAACAATGCCCAAAAAAATCGGGTGCGCAGTCGCAAGATTGCTCCGCCCAGAGGCCATATTCTCGACCGCTTTGGTCGGGAAATCGTTACCAACCGCCCCTCATTTAATGTAACCATTGTCAAGGAAGACTCAAAAGACATTACCCAAACGCTAAAAAAACTTGCCCCCATCCTCGGTATGAAAGAGGAAGAACTCTGGGAAAAAGTGCGCCTTTCTGCGGGCAACCCACACTACTATCCCATCGTCCTCAAGGAAGATATCGACTGGAAGACCCTCGCCTATCTCGAATATCACAACCGTCAATTTGCCGGAGTGCGAACCGAGGTTCAACCAGTGCGTGTTTATCCCTATACCGACCTAGCGGCCAATATTATTGGCTATCTTGGCTCTATCAGCAAGAAAGAGCTTAAGGAGTCGAGTGAAGAAGATGCCTATGAAGGTGGAGATCTGATTGGCAAACGGGGGCTGGAAAAACTGCGGGAAAAAGACTTGCGGGGAGAAAAGGGAAAAAAGCTAAGCGAAGTTGATGCCAAAGGCTTTGAGCAGAGGATGCTGGAAGAGATAGAGCCAATGCCCGGCAGAGATATTCAACTGACCATTGATATCGATCTGCAGCGGGTTGCAGAAAACTTTATGGCTGCAGGGGAAAGATCTGGGGCGGTTGTCGCCATTGAAGTAAATACGGGAAGGGTTCTTGCTGCGGTCTCGGCACCATCGATCCATATCAACGATTTTGTTGGCGGCATTTCCAGCAAAAAATGGCAGGCACTGCTGACCAACCCCAAAAAGCCTCTGCTTAACAAGGTTGTGCAGGGCAGCTATCCGCCAGGTTCGGTCTATAAGATGATAACGGCACTTGCCGGACTATCAAAAAGAGTTATTAACGAAAAAACAGAGATTTTCTGTCCAGGTTACTACCGCTTTGGCAACCACACCTATCGCTGCTGGAAACATAGCGGTCACGGCAAGGTAAATCTAAAACAGGCCATTGCCCAATCCTGCGATGTCTATTTCTATCAGGTTGGTCAGGCAGTGGGGGTGGATGTACTGGCAGATTTTGCCAGAAGGCTTGGACTTGGGCAAAAAACTGGCATTGAGATGGCATACGAAAAATCGGGGCTTGCCCCCACACGGGAATGGAAACAGCGGGTCAAAAAACGGCGCTGGCAGGATGGGGAGACCCTCTCGGTTGCCATTGGCCAAGGCTCCAATCTGGTTACTCCTCTCCAGGTAGCGCAGATGACAGCCGCCATTGCCAATGGAGGCACCGTCTATCGCCCACAGATTGTGGAGAAGGTGATTGATCCCGGTGGCAATGTGGTGGAGAGTTTTCAGCCGCAGATCGTCCGTGAAAACAAGGGAAATGATTATTTTTTCCATCTTATTCAACAAGGGATGACCGAGGTGGTTGAGGGGAAACGGGGGACGGCACGCAAGGTTCGCATAAAAGGAATTCCCATTGCCGGGAAAACAGGAACTGCACAGGTGGTCAAGGTTGCTCAATATCGAGGCCTCAAAGATGAAGACATCCCCTATAACTATCGGGATCATGGCTGGTTTACCTGCTATGCCCCTGCAGATAAACCCCAGATTGCAGTGGCTGTGCTGGTGGAGCACGGCCTGCATGGCAACTCCAGTGCAGGGCCTGTTGCCCGTGCAGTTTTACAACAATACTTTGCCGAAAAAATCAAGCAAATTGAAACCACAAACAACTAAACAGCGAGAGATATGTACCGGATAGACCGCAGACTTATTGAACATTTTGATTTTTTCCTTCTACTCCTTATTATTTTCGTATGCGGCATGGCATTGTTTAACCTCTATAGTGCCTCAATGCCGCCCAAAGGCTACGGAATGCCGCCCTATATGAAACAAGGAATCTTTATGGGAGGCGGTCTGCTGCTCCTTTTTATTATCTGCAGCTTTGACTATAAACATTTCCATTTTCTCTCCTACCCAATCTATCTCTTTGTTATTGTTTCACTTTTGGCTGCCAATATTATTGGTGCCACCGCAGGAGGCGCACAACGCTGGATCCATCTGGGATTCTTTAATTTCCAACCATCAGAAACCGCCAAACTTATGCTGGTAATCAGCCTTGCCAGCTATTATGCGAGAAAAGAGAAGCAGGATGGCTACTCCTTTATTGACCTGCTAACACCGATGCTGCTCACCGCCATTCCCTTTGTACTGATTCTTATCCAGCCCGATCTGGGAACAGCTTTAATGCTTGGCATCATCTTTGTCTATATGACTATCTTTGTGCGCCTGAAATGGTCTACCTATGTTATTTCGGCAATACTGGTCTCTATTCTCGGGGTGTTTGCCTGGATGAAGGTGCTAAAACCCTATCAGAAGCGGCGGGTAGAGACCTTCCTTAACCCCGAAGCCGACCAGATGAACCAGGGGTATCAGATCGCCCAGTCAAAAATCACCATGGGCAGCGGCGGCTGGACGGGCAGCGGCTATATGCAGGGCACCCAGGGGCACCTCCACTTCCTGCCGGAAAGGCATACCGACTTTGCCTTTGCTGTATGGGCTGAAGAGTGGGGCTTTATCGGTAGCATGTTCTTCCTTGGCTGCTACTTCGTATTACTGTTTTGGGGGCTTTATGTCGGCGTAACGGCAAAAGACCGCTTTGGCACCCTGCTCGCCTATGGAGTGGTGATGCTTATCTTCTGTCAGGCGGTAATTAACCTCTTTATGATTATGGGCTGGCTGCCAGTGGTGGGTATCCCCCTGCCGCTGGTCTCCTACGGTGGTTCCTCTCTGCTTACCACCATTGCAGCACTGGGGATTTTATTAAACGTGCGGATGCGCCGCTTTCATCCCTTGCAGAGATAGGAAACTGCATCCTTATCAGCTATGGGCAATAACCAGCTCCGCCAAAGCCCGGATAAACTCTGGCTTGGTATTCAGCGATGGACTGGAGGCAAAGGCCATGCCATACTCTTCTGCCATAGTACGATAGAGCATATCAATCTCATAGAGGGTCTCAATATGGTCGGAGACAAAGCTGATGGGTACCATAACCACCCCCTTATATCCCTCTTTTGCAACAGTTGCCAGCATCTCTGGGGTCGATGGGGCAAGCCACTCAACCGGGCCACTGCGAGACTGATAACAGAGCCGTCCTGTTATGCCGGTTAGTGCCTCAATTCCAGTAATACTTTGTTGGAGATGCTCCACATAGGGGTCGCCATCTTCCACAAAGGAGACGGGCAGACTATGCGCCGAATAGACGACGGCAATATTTTCTACCCCTTGTTTTTCAAGTTTGCCGATCTTTGCCAAAATTCCTTCAGCCACCACCTGCAAGTAGGTTGGCTGCGCAGGCCATGAATCAATAATTTTCAGGGGCAAATCTACATTACGACGGGCAAGCTCCTGCTGCAAAAATTTTACCGATGATCCGGTAGTTGCTTTAGAGTATTGTGGATAAAGCGTTAAGGCAATCAACCGGGTAACGCCCTTTTCCTGTAATATATCAAGTGCTTCAGCAGGATAAGGGTACCAATAACGCATCGCCATGGTTACATAATAGTTGCTCTCTGGCTGTAATTGTTGTAACTGCCCGGCCAACGCTTCTGCCTGAGCAGCGGTAATTTCGGTAAGAGGAGACTTCCCTCCAATCTTACGGTAATTTACCGCCGATTTTGGTGCCCGCCGCCAAGCGATAAAGGTGGCAATAAATTTCTGCATAAATGCAGAGCCCAGCCGGATAATATCTCGATCGGAAAAGAGATTGTATAAAAAAGGGCGTACTGCTTCAAGGCTGTCTGGCCCCCCCATATTTAACAGGATAATGCCGGTAATTTCTTTTCGCATGGTACTGCTCCATCTGGTATTTTACTCTTTATTATTTTTCTGCGTCTTCACTCTTTACCATAAAAAAGCCCAACTTCCCATGACCACTTCAGCACCATACCGCACCACCGCCCTGATGAAGAGAGAAAACCAGACAGAAGCGGCAATACATAAAAAATCGCAAAAAATCGCATCGAGCCTGCTCAAGATGCAGCAAGTAAGAGAGGCAGCACATATCTTTATCTACGTTCATTTCCGTAGTGAAGTGGAGACAAAAGAACTTATCACCACCCTCCTTAAAGCGAAAAAAACGGTGAGTGTTCCCCTCTGCTACCCGGAAAAACACCTTATGGAGGCAATCGCCATAACCGACCTCAACCAGCTTATGCCCGGTGCCTGGGGGATCCCTGAACCACCCCAGGAAGTAGCTCGCTGCGCCAGCGTTGATCCCGCCGCAATCGAGCTGATCATTATGCCGGGGGCAGCCTTTGATTGCCATGGGGGGAGGATTGGCTATGGCGGCGGCTTCTATGATCGATTTGTTGCACAAGTACCACAGGCGCAGCGTATTGCCCTCGCCTTTGAGCTGCAGCTATTTCCCCGTCTGCCCCTTGAATCACACGACCAGTTGGTAGATACCATTGTAACGGAGAGAAGAATTATTCCTGCAGGCAGAGGAAAACTTGTCAATTTCTCCGCTGCC
>PDWI01009404.1_pt1 | contig 11241 bp, 8 predicted proteins | sample 1430891 | NCBI WGS metagenome assembly PDWI01 (sample SAMN01162508, study PRJNA174530) | Oral metagenome, whole genome shotgun sequencing project. | biome: Marine environment; feature: Marine mammal; material: Swab sample of the gingival sulcus; isolation source: swab sample of gingival sulcus... | reverse complement strand
TTTAGTAAACGATTGTGAATGCGAAGGCAGCAAAAGGTGTAATTGCTCCGAAGCCGAGCATCAGTTGAACAGACGTACTGAATTTGTTATTAAGAAGATTGAATAGGTTTAAAATTAAAAATTAAAAGTTAAAAATTAAAAGTTAAAAAGAGGGACGCTGTAAAAGTTTTTGTTGATTTTTTTACTGAATTTTTATTATATTTAAGCCCCCAACAGGTGATGTAACTTGTTGAGGGCTTTTGCTTTTTTGGAAAACAAAAGGCGTATCTTCTAAATACGCCTTTTGAAACTTAGTACTAATTTTTATTTTTCAACACTCAATTATTTAATTGCAAGCCTTGCCGTCGTTTCTCCAACTTGCGGTTTTGTCTTTTTTCCACTTTTTCCCTTTTTCTGTTTGTGCATCAGGATTAAAACCTTTATCTACTTGTATGCAAGTTAGTTTTGGGCAATTAGAGGCATCAAAAGCATACTCTTTCTCATCGTTATAAGGATATTTAAACTGTTTGTTGTTTCCATTTGCTACACTTAGTTTTTCTAAATTGGGATTACCATAGCACCATAAAAAAGTTAATTTCATATTTTTACTTACATCTAAGGAAGCTATTTTGTTTTTTGGACAATACAACATTTTTAACTGTTCATGTTTACTCACATTTAACGATGTTAATTGGTTATTACGGCAATATAACTCTTCTAATTTTATATTATAGCTTACATCTAATTTTGTTAGAGGATTATCAGAACAACTCAAAATTTGTAAATTATTATTATTACTTACATCTAATGAGGTTAATTGAGTTTTTCCACACCATAATTTTGTTAAATTATTATTTTTACTTACATCTAATTTTTTTAGTGGATTATTAGAGCAACTCAAAACTTGTAAATTATTATTTGTACTTACATCTAATGAAGTTAATTGATTTCCATAGCACATCAAAAATTCCAAATTAGTATTTTTGCTTACATCTAATGAAGTTAATTGATTTCCATAGCACATCAAAAATTCCAAATTAGTATTTTTGCTTACATCTAATGAGGTTAATTGATTTTTATCGCACATCAAAAATTCCAAATTATTATTTTTACTTACATCTAATGAAGTTAATAGATTGTACGAGCAAACTAAAGAATCAATTTTCCCATAAATGGTGATAGTTTGTTCTGAAACTGAATATTGATTTGGCAATCCCAAAATGCCAAAAGTTTTAACTTCTTCGCCTGCATCTTTCGTTTGGTTACTATTTAGGTCTATCCATATATGCTCTTTGTTCGCTGTGTTGGCATTAACCCACAAACTTATTGTTTCTCCTTTGGTTTTGGCAGTGGTCATAGTTATATAAGTGTTTTTATTATCAAAAGCATTATTGCTCCAATTTGATGCGTCATCTTTTTTCCATTCCGGTTTTTCGTTAGGATTAAAACCTTCATCTATTTGTATTGTAGTAAGTTTAGGACATTTAGTGGCATCAACCTCCATTTTCGCATTGTTTCCGTTCGCAATGTTTATCTTGCTTAAATTAGAACTTTCTTTACAAGATAATAATACTAACTTGGCATTTTTACTGACATCTAATTCATTGATTTGAGTTTTATTGCAATACAGTTTGCTTAATTCTACATTTTTGCTTACATCTAACTGTGTTAGTTTATTGTCGGAGCAATTTAATTGTTCTAATACAGTATTTTTAGTTAAATCTAATGCTGTTAAGGGATTGCCGGAACAATATAATTCTTTCAATTTTGTGTTTTTACTCACATCTAACGAGCTTAATTGATTATTGGAACAATCCAAATATTCTAAACCCGTATTGCTGCTAACATCTAATGTCGTTAATTGATTATCCTCACACTCCAATCTTTTTAACCCTGTATTTTTGCTTACATCTAATTGTGTTAGTTTCGATTTTGAGCAATACAAAGTATTGATTTTGCCAAATACTGTGAAAGTTTGTTCAGAAATGAGATATTCTTTTATACTTTGTTTGCCAAAACTTGTAACTTCTTCGCCCTTGTCTTTCGTTAGGTTATTATTCAAGTCTATCCATACCCCCGCCTTATTGGCTTCGTCAGCACCTAACCACAATTCTATTTTTTCGCCTTTTGTTTTGGTGGTAGTCATTTCAATATACACACCCTTTTTCTCTTTTTTAGGTTTGTCTTGTGGTTCGTCTTTTTCTTTTTCGCAGGCAAAAAACATTGCCATTAGCGACATTAACATCATAAAAAACGTAATTTTTTTCATATCTGTAAAATTTTAGGTTTACTCCTCCAATTCCCCAAAGTAGTAAGATTATAAAATTTAGTATAAATAAAAAAGCGTGGGAACTGTTAATCTTATCTACTATTGAGGTTCTACCAAAACCCATGAGAACAAATAAGAACAGCCCACGCAGGGAAGCGTGAGCATTCATCTTATTCCTCTGTTCCCATTTAAAATTTGGTAGATTTCAATAGTACGAGAATAAGCTAAACGCTTTTTATTTTAATATGTATAGGTTATATTTTTTCTATAATTTTTGTGATTTTAATTTTTTTAACAATGTTAGGTAATACTTTGCCACAATTGACGCTGCAAATATATAATTTTTTTTTATAATCTGAAAAAAAAATATTATTTTTTGTATATTTAAGTTTTATTAGTAAATGCAATTTTTAGGCGGAACAATATATAATTTTTCGGAAAAAGGGGGGCTATTTCAATTTTACTCTTGTTGTTTATAACGTGTTTTGGGAGATTAGTTTTAACTTTCCAGCGGACTAAATTTAAGTTTACGAAAAGTATCTTTTAAAAGGTCTTTTCTTATCTTGTTTATATATTCATCAACCAAAACTTTTTGCAGTTTCTCACTTGATACGTTAGTGAAAAATTTACCGTTCTTAAAATAAGAAATATTTCCTGTTTCTTCTGACACTACAACTGCCAATGAATTTGTAACTTCGGTTATGCCCAATGCCGAACGATGCCTAAGCCCGCAATGTGCAGGTAATGAGCTGCTTTCAGATACAGGCAATATGCAGCCGGCAGCTATTATTTTGTCTTTAATCACTATTACAGCACCATCGTGTAAGGGCGAATTTTTATAAAATAGACTTTCTAACAGTCTATCGGTGGTATCGGCATTTATTAGAGTTCCTGTTTGCTCGTAGCTATCAAGATTACTATTGTCGGTAATGACGATTAAGGCACCTGTTTTAGTTTTAGCCATATTAACACATGCCTTAATTATACTATCAACTTTTACCTGAGGCGGTTGTTTTATAAATTTTGCAAATATATTTTCTATTGATAAATTAAAATTAGACAAATATTCAGAATATATAAGTATAAAAAAACGTCTTATTTCAGGTTGAAAAACTATTATTATTGCCAGAACACCAACACCTATAAATTGCCCTAAAATAGTGCTTAATAATTGCATATTCATGGCTTTCACCAAAGTCCAAATTAGATAAATACCAATTATAACAGTGAAAATATTAATAGCCACAGTTCCTCTTACCAATTGGTAGATAGAATAAAAAAGATAGGCTACTACGAGAATATCAAGTAAATCAATAAATCCGAAATTAAGAAAAGCCATTTACACATTTATTTATTAAGCAGAGTTTTTTAGTAATAATACGGAAGACGGTTGCTTACTTCGGTCTTCCTACTGAATTTACCTATGAAAAAAATCTGTATTATTAAGAATTTTGTTTAATTGTAAAGGTGCGAAAGAACCACCACTCTTTTTCCAAAAGAGAGGTGGTTGCGTTCTTTTTTTAACTTTTAATTTACCAATACTCCGTTATATTTTTGTAATTGGCTGATAATTAATATTTTGAAAAATAAACTTTTTATTATTCAATGTCTTGATTATCAGTAATATAATTGTTAATTGTTAATTGCTAATTGAACGGAGTGTTGATTTACATTATTAATAATCAAACTCATACCACGATTTGAAATCCTCTTCTTTTTTACGCGGGCAATGTTTATGAAAAAATTCGCCCTCATGTTTTTCAAAATAGTAATCTTTGCTCCATTCCTCTATATTTTCAACAGTTTGTTCAAGAGCATCGCAAATAGTTTCTAATTCCTCATTTGTCATGGTTGGGTGTACCGACAAACGTACCCAGCCGGGTTTTAAACTCAAATCGCCTGAATTAATTTTATCAGTTATCATGTGCGATGTATCTATATCCACATTTAGAAGAAAATGCCCGTAAGTGCCTGCACATGAGCAACCTCCTCGCACTTGAATGCCAAATCGGTCGTTAAGCAATTTCACTATTAAATTGTGGTGTATTCCCTCTACGTAAAACGACACCATTCCCAATCTATCTCGGTGTTGTTCCGATAAAATTTTCAGTCCGGGTATTTTGTTAAAACGCTCAAACAAAACGTTCATCAATTCTTCTTCACGTTGATGTATATTTTTGGTACCCATATCTTCCTTTAATTTCAAGGTAAGAGCAGCGCGTATTGTTTGCAAAAATGAGGGAGTTCCACCATCTTCGCGAGCCTCAATATTGCCTACATAGCCAAATTCTCCCCATCTGTTTGTCCATGTAACCGTTCCTCCTCCCGGATTGTCCGGCGAATTATTGCTGTATAATTCTTTGTTAAATATCAAAACTCCGGCACTACCCGGACCACCAAGTGCTTTGTGTGGTGAAAAGAATACAGCATCTAATTTTTCCATTGGGTCTTCGGGGTGCATATTTATATCTACATAAGGAGCTGATGCTGCATAGTCGGCAAAACAATAGCCGCCGTTTTCGTGCATAATTTTTGCAAGTTCGTGTATTGGAGGTTTTACACCTGTAACATTGGAACAAGCTGAAAATGAGCCGAATTTGAATTTTCTACTCTTATATTTTTCAATAACCTTGCGTAAATTATCGGGTTTTACCATTAGGTTTTCATCGGGTTCTACCACCACTACTTCGGCAATAGTTTCAAGCCACGAAGTATGATTAGAGTGATGCTCTAAATGAGTTATAAAAACTACCGGCTTTTCATCTTTGGGCATTTCGCACACTTCGCACATTTTGCGGGCACGTTCGGGTATTTTCAAACCCAAAATTCGTTGAAATTTGTTCACTACTCCCGTCATTCCGGCTCCGGCAGTAATTATAATGTCGTCTTCGTTTGCATTTACATGTTGCTTTATCATCTTGTGTGCCAAATGATAAGCAAGTGTCATTGACACGCCTGTTTCGCTTGCCTCAGAGTGTGTGTTGCCCACCAACGGACCGAAAAGGTCTTTCATTTTGTCCTCTATTGGCGCATATAATCTTCCACTGGCAATCCAATCGGCATAAATGATTTTTTGTGTTCCATAGGGCGATTCAAAAGTTGCATTTATACCTATCACATTTTTTCTAAATTTTTCAAAATATTTTTCTAATGTCTCCATTTGGTTAAAATTAAGAATGTGTTAATTCACGTAATATATTTAAAACTAATAAAGAATAGTCCGTGTTTTATATTGTAATTCGTCATTCATTAAATTATTTTGGTGCCACTATGTATAGAAACACACCAATAATAAAAAACAAAATATTCGGTATCCACACTGCTAATAGTGCAGGCAAAGTATTTGCTTTGGCAAGTTCTGTAAATACTTGCATAAACAATATGTACAGAAAACTCAGGGCAATACCTACCGCTATGTTTAATCCTATTCCACCTCGTTTTTTGCGAGTGGATAAACTTACACCAATTAGCGTAAGAATAAAAGTAGAAAATGGGAAAGCCAATCTTCTGTATTTTTCAACTTTGTATGCTTCCAAATTTTCGTCTCCTTTCATAGTTTGCTCGGCTATAAATACTTCCAGCTCGTCGGCATCAAGAGTTTCTATTGATTTCAACCGTCTTTTAAAATCTTTGGGCAACATATTTAAAACGGTGTCTAATTTTTGACCTTCTATTATTTCATCTTTTGTGCTGTCGTTGCCGTAATTTCTTATGTAATAGTTCGATACTGTCCATTTTCTGGCGGTGGTATCCCAATTTATTCGGTTTGAAATTAGCTTTGACACTAATTTATTATCTTCAAATTTTTCTAATGAAAATTGGTAGCCTATATTTCTATGGTTGTCGTAGCTTTCGAGATAGGCATATACTCCGGGCAGCAACTGTTTGTGTACGTTTCGCTTGGTATATCCTCTTGCTCCATCAACGTATTTTAGTTCAAAATCAATTCTAACTTTGTTGGCGTTTGGTATAACATAAGAAGTTAGTAATAAGGATATTATAGCCAAAATTAGCGATGAGTAAAAATACGGCAACATTAATCGGTGGTAACTTACTCCGCTACTAAGAATAGCCACAATTTCGGAATTGGCAGTTAGTTTTGATGTAAAAAATATAACCGATATGAAAATAAAAAGCGACGAAAATAAATTCGCAAAATAGGGTATAAAGTTGATATAGTAAGTAAAAATAATTTCGTGTAAGGAAAGATGATGCTCTATGAAATCTTCGATTTTTTCAGCTAAATCGAAAACTACAACTATTGCCAAAATTAAACTAATAGCGAAGAAAAATGTTCCAAGAAATTTTTTGATTATGTATAAATCCAAAGTTTTTAAACCTAAGAATTTAAGGATTTTATCTATCATATTTTTTTATTAACGAATGTATTTAAAATTTTTCTATTGCTCTAAAAAAATGGTGAAATTTATTAATGTTCGGTTATTTATGCTTTCCTTGCATCATTACAACTTTATTTTCATGGTTGAAATGAACATATATGTTTGGTTTACAAGTTATTGTTTTGTCTAAACTGTTTAATAATTGTTCTTTTTTTGCAAATATAGCTTTGCGTATATTGCCATTTTTGTAAAAAAATATATATGTTCCGCCTTTTAGTAATCTACGTTTATCTTGTATGTAAATATTTTGATTGGTAAGCAATTTACATGATAAAATTGAACCATCATCATTAAAAACTGTTTTAGAATCTTTACTAACAATTATTTTTTGCTTCGTAGCTGTCCACAAATTTTGGTTTTCGCATAAATAGCCTGATATAATATTGCCGGCTTTGTTGAAAACTACTCGCGATTTACCTTTGAAAGGCAACAGTCGTCTGCCTGTCCACAAGTAAGTGTTATATATTAAATTTCCCGCTAATACCTTTCCATTTTTACCTATTATAACTGTTGTGTCCCCCATGAAATTTATTTGTCTATCGGCGGCAATTAGCAGGCTGTCATTATGTAAATGTATAGTATCCTGCGCCCAAAGACGAGGCATAAACACCATTAAGCATGTAATAATATAGAAATTACGCATGGTAATTTTATTAATTGAATGTCGCAAAATTAGATGAAATTTTAGTTATTAGCAAGCATATACTACAATTTTTTTAGCGAAATAAGCTCTTTTACTTTTTTTAGTACCTTAAATTCGCAGACTATTCGGTTTTTTATAATAGCAATAGATAGTATGATTTTAGATTTTACCGAATAATTTAAGTTTTATTTAATATTTAATAAAAGTGGCACAGGATTTGCTTTAATCTTTTAAAAGTAAATAAAGCATTACAAAATGTTTGCTTTGTTTTTATAAAAGTAAAATTAAATAAATATTTATACATAAAAATTTAAGTCATGAAAAACTATCTATTACACAATTACAATTTTTTATTAGTAGCATTATTATCATTAACCGTTGCATGTTCAAAGCCCAGTGATTTCCCTGTTTATTCAGAGCGTGATATGTTATTGGAAAAACCGGTTAATTTAGGTTTCGAGCAACTTGTTAAAGAGGTTAAATTTAAGAATTTACACATGTTAGGCACAGTTAAACGTGGTGGTGTATATGGTCAGCGTACTTATGGAATGATACTCAGAAGTTTAAGGTTTCAGAATATAACGAGAAGAATAGAAAGAAAATATAATTTGCCCAAAAATTTGTTATTAGCAATGATTATGCAAGAGTCGGGTGGGGTAGATTTATTGCCCAATAGTAGCGATGATGGCGGCATTGGTTTAATACACATGCAACCTCAGTTAGCAGAACAATTTGGTTTGAGAACATACAAAAATTGCAAGAAATTGGTTTGTAAAAAGCACGGCAAAGAGTTGCGTAAATTAATTATTGCCAACAAATATGATAGAAAAAAACTTATAAAATACGACGACCGTTTTAATCCTGTATTGAATATTGATGCTGCTGCCAGAATGCTTTTATATTATCGTTCAGGTAAGCAAGTTAAAGAAACTCCTTTAAAAACAGCGATTTATGGATATGCCGGACGTTATAATTACGAAAAATACTACAAAAATGTAATTATGTATATGAAAAAATTAAACGACAAAAAATTATTGAACGACATTAGAAAAGATTTTAATAAGCAAAATCCAAATCTTACCGCTAACGGCAAAAGAATAGGTTTTGGAGGTTACATTAAAATACATCAAAAACAAAATTTTAATTATGGTCTAAAAAAATTGTAATTGTTAATAAATTGATTGTAATGGGGGAGAACAAATGAATGCTTCTTATTTTCAATGATTTAAAATTATTTTGTGCGACCTCACAGTTTTTTTTAACTGTGAGGTTTTTTCAACTCACTTCTTTTCAAAAATATAGTTTAATACTATATTTTTACCTAAATTTGGGGGGGGTGCTTTGTAAAATATTTATATCAATATCAAAAAAACAACTTTGGCAGAAATATTAAAAATCCGATTATTAATGCCGAAAATGCGCCTACTAACACCGCCGATGCCGACAAATCTTTTATTTTTTTAATTTTATCATGTTTTTGAGGCGAAATAAAATCTGCAATATTTTCTATTGCCGAATTTACTATTTCCAAAGATATTACAAGCCCAATTGACAATATAATTGCCAACCATTCGCAGGTAGAAATATGCAATATTACGCCCAAAATAATTGCAATAATAGCTGCAAATAAGTGAATACGAGCGTTATGCTCTTCTTTTATAAGAATTTTAAAACCATTAAAAGCATAGCTAAAACTCTTTAATCTTTTTTTTATTGAAAATGATGATTTATCTGACATAATAAAAGCAGTATAATAGCTGGTAAAGAGAACAGTAAGACTACCAAAACTTTATGGCACTTACAATGTGTTTTTAATTTATTGAAAATAAAAAAAATAACAGTAAAAAATCAGCAAATTTCACAAATCTTCCTCTTTTTTAACTTTTACCTCTTAATTTTTCATTTTTCATTCCCCAAAAATTAGCTTGAATAATTATGCACACTATTAGCCGCCGATGGAAGATAATTAATACCAAACCAACATATCAACAATACCACAAAAGCCAAGCTAAGCGACCACAAAGCCCAATTGTATTTCTTGGTTTGATTATAGCGTAAATGAATGTAAATCAGATACATAAACCATGTTAGGAAAGCCCAAGTTTCTTTCGGGTCCCATGTCCAATAATGCCCCCACGCCTCTTTTGCCCAAAGTGCGCCAAACAGCAAACCAAAGGTAAGAAATGCAAAACCTACATAAACCACATCGTCGGCTTTTTTCAACAATGCCATTGGCGATTTTTTATTAAAAACCAACCAAATACCTTGCAAACCAATCAACGAAGATGCCGCCAATAAGGCATAGCCAATTATGTAAACTATCACGTGAGGCACAAACCAAGGGCTTTGCAATGCGGGCATCAATGCTTGGTCGTAAGTGTCAGGTTTTAAAAGGTTTATAAACATGAAAACCATAGTCATTACGATACTGTAATACAACATCCAATCCATTTTCCACCTAAAAAACAAGATAGAACCCACAACCGACAAAAAAAACGAATACCACAATCGTGTTTCAGCCAAAGTTCGCATCGGAGGTCGCCCCAAGGTTATCCACAGCCCTACGTTAAATGCCAGCATCAAACCAATACCAAATATCAACAAACTATTTCTTACTATTTCATTGCGTTTGGTAATGCTCAACCAAACCACCAAAATAAAAGTAATGCTCACAGCAACAGTTATATACGGAAAAACTAACCAATCCATTTTTATTATTTTATTTACGCAAGTTAAGAATTAAAAATGAAGAATGAAGAATGAAAAAATGAGCAGGACTTTTTTGTCTTTTGTAAATCACTGTAAATAAGTTTATTACAAATTTTAGCTTTTTTTGTAACCGCAAAGAACGCAAATTCCCCTCCTTTGGAGGGGTGCCCGCAAGGGCGGGGTGGTCTATCAGCGGTTAATTTTATTATTTTACCCAAAAATCATTCTTAATTTTTCAACTCTTAACTCTGAATTTTTAACTTTTAATTTTAAATTTTTAACTTAAATTAATTCTCTACTACTCCCTTATTTTTACCAAAAAACACAAAATAAATTGCTCCCAAAATTAGCATAACAATACCAACATATACGAAAGGCAGCCAAGGGTCGTAAACCAGCTCTAAAATACTAAGCGTTGAGTATTTTCCCATTTTATCATCGTAGCCTGTTTGGTAAATTTTCCAATCCTTATATTTATATGGTTTATTAACTTCTATAATGCCTTTATAGGTCTGATTATCAGGTAATTTTATGCTAACTTTCGAGGAGTATTTTTTAGCTTCCGGTTTTAATAAACTTACAATAAACTTGTTCGATAACGACGTATTTTGAGGCGCAATCCACGGATTTCCGGCGGTAAGCCATTTATGCCTTTTTATCTTCATTTTGTCCTTAGCAATTTCAATTTTTGCCGATGGCAGGCTACCCATAATGCGACTTTCGATAAACTCAGTATTTAATTTTATGCTCGATTTAAAAAACTTTTCCACCCTTATCGTCCAACCGTCCACTTTCATGGTCATATTTTCCGACACGGTTTTAGGATTATTTTCATTACGCAGAGTGTGCAAATAACCCGTTTTCATATCAAAAATCCCTATTTGAGGCGGATATTCCTCCATTATAAAATCGTGTAATTCTATGGTAAACGGCACATTTTGCTTCACATTATTGTGGTCGTAGCCAAAATTTACGCTTTTGCCCTCGCGCACATACACATATATTCGCTTCATATCGCTTGCGCCAAACGATGCCGCCACTATCACTATCCACAAACCGGCATGGTTGATGAAAAATGCAATATTTTTAAGTTGAAACGATAATTTCAGCCGTTTGTAAATGGTAAAAGTAAGCACCAATAAAAAGTGAAACGACACCAGAAAATAAGCCCACGACTTGGTAATATGCGTAAAGCCAATGCGCGTAATCAACGACTGCGGGTTGTCCTCTTGCGGAATAAA
>PDWI01009402.1_pt1 | contig 11242 bp, 10 predicted proteins | sample 1430891 | NCBI WGS metagenome assembly PDWI01 (sample SAMN01162508, study PRJNA174530) | Oral metagenome, whole genome shotgun sequencing project. | biome: Marine environment; feature: Marine mammal; material: Swab sample of the gingival sulcus; isolation source: swab sample of gingival sulcus... | reverse complement strand
AAAGTCCTATATTTGATGATGAATTTGAGAAAAGTTATTTTGAAGAAATTTCTCCTCAATTTGAAATCATTGATAAAGATGCAAATAGAAAACCATTTAGTATTAGACAACAAAAAATAATTATTCTTTTCTTAAACAGTGCCGAAAAAACAATAAAAGAATACAATAAAAACTCAACTCAATCCAAAGAAACAATTGACCTAATACATAAAACAAAACGATTAATAAGTCAAGAAACAAAAAGTAAAGTTATTGATAGAGTTAAAAAAATTATTGCAAAAGGATATAAATTAGGATTAGAAGTTGGAGAAAAATTATTAATTGATTTTACTGTAGAATTTGCTAAAAAACTACTTTTAGAATAAATAAAATATTTTGCACCTTTAATAAACAAATACTAAACACTCAAAATGAAAACAAAAACAACAAAAGTAATTTTATACGCTTTTTTTCTGTTACTTTTTTCTTGTTCTTTTAATAAAAGCAAAGAAAAAGAGCATATTGTACAAGAACAACTCAAAGCACCTTTACTAATAGAAAAAGATTTCTCTGTCAAGTTTCTAAAAATGGGTTTACCCTACTCGGAATTTAATAAAATCAACACGATAAATTTCCAAAAACATCGGTCAGGTAGTTTGGGTTGTGGAGATACACAAGGCTTTGAGCCATTGTGGTCTTCTCATATAGAGCTTACCAATGATACTCTAGGTTTGCAAATAGAATTTCTCTGTGAATGGGAGGAAAACAGTGAAAAACAAGAAGAAAAATTGACCAAGATAATCTTAAACAAAAGTGGAACAAAACTTTACAACAACATAGAAATTGGCAAATCAACCCAAGAGGAAATTATCAACCTTTTAGGAGCACCAAAACAAAAGCAAGACTATTTTATTAAGTACAACCGAATGGGCAAAAACATTCTTTTAGGTTTTAACGATAACGCTATCCTAAGTTGGATTACCATTCAGAACAGTAATAATGAGCAAAAATAGAATGTTTACAAAGAGTAAGATGTATTTGACTTCACCAACTTTTAACTATGTAAATTTAAAACTAATTACCCTAATTTTGCCCTCTCTTTTTTCTCATCATATTTCCATTGGAAACGATAAGAAATTGTTGCAATAATAAAATAGACAATCGCCTGTATCCACAATCCGGTCGTTTCAAAAGCAACTTGCTGTATATTCGCTCCCATTGAATTGATTTTTAAATAGCCTTGTACACCAAGAGTACTTGGAAAAAGCATTGAAAATACTTTCCAAAAGCCTGTAATATTAGATTGTGGCCAAGAAACACCACTTAAAAAAAGTAAAATTACTGTTGATGACAACAAAACAATCATTCCTGCCTCACGTGTTTTGATAAAAACTGCCATAGCAATAGAAAAAAATATTACTGCAAAAAGAAAAGGTATCATTAGTCTCATCACATCCATTGGGTCTCCCAAATGAGGTAATTTAAAAATATGGGGAATAAACAACAATACATATGGAACAATCACAATATAAAGTGAAAAGTAACAAAGTGCCTTTCCCAACAACATAGAATAGAATTTCTTAGGGTGTTCGCTTTTCAATACATTTCTATCTGTTCTCACTATTCCGGCACCCATTGTAATACCGAAAAAGAGCGTTTGATGGATAATTAAAATCAAAAGAACAGGCAGTAAGAAACTCGCAAATCCCATTGAATTATTATAAAATATCGTTCCTTTATATTGATAAGGTTTAATAGAGGTTTCAGCTACTTGCCCTACCCTACCCATAGCGTTGAGTTTCTTGATTTTTATCTCTTTATTGGTATTGAGAATAGTTAAATTTGTTCCCAATAACATAGCACGATAATAAAGGAAACTACTCATATCAGAATAGATAGAGATATGTGCTTGTTCGTTTCTATTGATTTTGGTGCTAAAATCTTCAGGAATAAAAATGGCTCCGTGAACATTTCTACGATAAAAAGATTCTTTAGCCTGTTCCAAATTGTTACATTTCTCTACAACTTCCAAATGAGGTGTTGCATTTATTTGAGCAATTAGTTTACGAGATTGTACGCTATTCGATTTGTCAATAACTGTAATTGGCATATCATATACCGTTTCATTTTTATAAATGGAAGAATAAAGTATAGGATATGCAATTGTAGCCAAAAGAAAAATAGCCACTAAACCTGAATCACGAAAAACAAAACGGTATTCATCTACCATCACATATATAATTCGTCTTATCTCTTTTAATATATAAGATAAAATCGTTTCTCTTTTTTTCTCTTTCATCTAATTTTTTATTTAATTTCCATAATTCTAATCTGTTTGGAAAGATTTCTATATACTACAAATGGTAAAAACATAAACAACATCAAAAATCCATAATAAATCAATGAATAGTTGATAGGTGCTCCATTTAATGCTTCATTTACATATATCTTAAAATAATATCGAATAGGAAAGAAATTCGCAAATATCTGCACACGGTAAGGCATCGCTTCTATAGGGAAAGTAAATCCTGCAAAAGTCAATGAAAAGATAGAATAAAACGCTCCTAAACTAATTGCATTTTTTATATCTGTAAACAGTCCAATAATAAACAATCCTATGGCTTGTGAAGCCAACACATACAAACCGGTAGCCACCGACAAAGAAAAGAAACTACCATTCATCGGATAATGCAAAAGTCCATACAGTAAAATATTGCTTAACAATCCTAAAAACATAAATAAGAATGTATAAGGCAACATTTTTCCGATAAGTGCTACAAAAGGCGACTTGTTAGCAGCAAGGTACCAACTTTTGGTTGTTTTTTCTTTGAATTCAATACCAATGCTAAATATTGTGAGCATAATAATAATAATTTGCAATACACCCGGTAGCAATACATTCAATAAATAAATGCCATAATTGGTATAAGGGTTGGCTATTAAATGTCTATCTACAACTATCGGCTGAATAATGGGCATTGTGTTTTCACTTCCAACAATTCCTTTGGAATGTAATATACGTTGTTGAATATATCCAAGTCCCAATTCATTGATGTAGGTCAAATCCTTGTATGCCAAAGAACCTGCCACCAAATAAGCATCATTCACGTAGTAGTTGATTTCCGGCTGACGACCTGCTAACAAATCTGCTTCTAAATCTTCGTGAATATCAATAATAGCATAAATTTTCCCTTCCTGCATCGCTGTTCGTGCCTCTCTAAATGAAGAATATTGATTCACAATATTAACACGTGGCAATGCATCAATATTTCTCAACATCGTTCTCGACATATAGGAATCATCGTTATCCACAATACCAATAGGCAATTCTTGTGGTAATCCCTCGTCAAAGAATGTGAGGAAAAACAGATAACTGAATCCCATCACAAACACCGATGCCAAAATATAAATAGGATTGGATAATATCCGCTTTACTTCACGTAGAAAAGTACGATTTATGTCTTTTATCATCGTTTTATCTCTCTGTTTTATTTATAAATAATGAGTTAAGTTGTTTTCTTGTTAGAATTATTTACGAACAACAATCACACTCATTCCCGGACGTAAATTTTCCACTTTTTGAGTTGGTTTGGCCCTTACCTCAAATGTTCTTACATCAAAATCTCCTGTTGTTTTGGTCGCTTTCCAAGTAGCGTAAGATGCCAACGCTTTGATATAACTGATTTTCACTTCTTGTTTTGAGTTTTCAAGAGCAGGAATTTCTACATTCATTGTCGCACCCATTTTCATATCTTTCAAATAATCTTCACGAACATTGAACGAGAACCACATATTATCCAAATCAATAATATTCATTATTGGTGCACCTGGTCCTACCAACTCTCCTTGTTTGGGGAAAATTTCTGATATCTCTCCCGAAATCGGTGCAACAAGTACTGTTTCTTTCAGATAGGCTTGAACCTCACTCACAGCTCCTCTCGCTCTTTCAACCAAAGCACGAGCAGCTTCTTTATCTGTGCTGTCAGCACCATTTTTAGCCATATCATATTGGGATTTAGCAGCAGCAGCTTGTGCTACAGCAGCTTGGTAACGTGCTTCCACTTCATCTCGTTTTTGAGCCGAAACAACTCCTTTTTTGTAAAGACGTTCAATTCTATCAAACGATTTTTTGGAAATGTTAACGCCTACTTTAGCTTTTTGCCACATTTCATAAGCTCCTTGAATTATCTCTTTACGAGCCCCTTTTTCTGCTTTTTTGTCTTGTGACAAAGCAGCACGTTCGGCAGCAGTTGCTTGTGCTAATTTTGCATTGATTTCAGGACTATCTAAGATAACCAATGTATCTCCTTTATTGACAAATTGTCCTTCTTCTACCAATAGCTTATAAATACGTCCCGGTATTTTTCCCGATACACGAGTTTCACTCACTTCGGCAGAACCTTGAATCACTACAGGTTGAGGTTTATAAATAATCCAACCGATAACAAAAAGGATAACTACGACTATAATGAGTCCAATAAGTGATATCCATAAATTACGAACATTTTCTGATATTTCTTTTTTCATTTTAAGTATAAAATTGAGTTGTTATTTTTTAATTAATCTGTTTTTATTTAGTACGTAAAACGCCCATTGATTTTTTCAAATACACATTGTTGAGTTTTAATTCTACCAACGCATCAATGTGTTCCGATTTAGCCGACAACCACGCTGTTTGTGCCATTAAAAGGTCGGTAGAAGTAATCACTCCTTCCTTAAATCCTTCTTGAGCGTAAAATAGATTTTCTTCTGCTACTTCGATGTTTTTTCGTGTGGCTATCTGTTTTTTAGCACTCTCTTTTACTTTGTAAATATTTTGGTTGATTTGTAATTCTATTTTTTCTTTTGCCTCTTCCAATTTCCACTTAGCAATTGTATTTGCCGAACGTGCCGCATTCAAAGTAAAAATCTTTTCACCAAAATGAAAAAGAGGAATTTGAGCCGTTACGTTGAAAGTAAGCATTCCTCCAAATTTCTTCTCGTAACCATTGAAAGAATTGGGATTAGAAATCAAATAATTTCCTGTCAATAAGATATTTGGTAAAAATCGAGAAAATGTGATTTTCTTGTTTGATTCGGTAATGCTTTCTGCCAATGACAACATTTTCACTTCAGGACGATTAGCAAAAGCCTCTTGCATTTCTATTTGAGGTACTATCTCTTCCTTATTTTTCAAATCAATATCTTCCAACTGTATCGATTCTGTTAATGGTAACCCAAGCAATTGGTTTAATGCCATTTTAGAAAGATTCAAACCATTTTCTGCTCTTGTCAATGTAACATCTGCTTCGTTTAGTTTTACACGCACCTTTAATAAGTCCGCTTTTGTAACAACACCCTCTTCCTGCATCATTGTTACATTGCTGTCTAATTTAGCAACTAAATTCTTGTATTCTCTCGCCAATTTCACTTTATTAGCAACGGAAATAACACGCCAGTACGCCTCATCAACATTGACGATTAGATTTTCCACCTCACTCTCTTTCTTCGTCTCAGCTAATTGCTCGTTGTATTTTGCAATTTTATTCATTTGTGCAATTTTACCACCCATAAAAATTGGTTGAACAAAATTAATCCCTCCGACAAAGATATTTCTCATATCAAACTCCATAGCATCTTTGGGAAGCATCGCATAGTTCTTCCACATCAACTTTTCAGGATTCTTTTTGGGGTCAAACGGTTTTCCTTGGGCATCTAACGGCACAGGTGTTTTTCCCTTGAAAATAAATTTGTTATTAATTGCCAGTCCATCTATGGAAAAAGTTCCATCTCCGTTGGGTTTAGGTGGTGCAGTAGGCGTTCCAATGCCAAACTTTCCATCTTTTCCAATGATTCCTACCGGTAAATGAGCATCTTCTCCCAATAAGGAAATGTTTTTCTCGTTCCAAGTGTAATTACCAATTGCTGAAAAATTGGGTAGAAAGTGTGTAAATGCTGCTTTTTTCAATTCTTGGGCTGCACGAATATTCTCTTCAGCTATTTTTATCGTTTTATTATTTTCAATCGCCATCTTTCTACACGCTTCCAAGTTCATTAAACGCTGTGAAAAAACAACGGAAGAAGTAACCATTAATAACGATAATAGAATGTTTCTTTTCATTTTCTTTTTTTGAATTAAATTAATTAAACAATGATTGTTTTTGCAACCATTTCTATAAAATTTTTAAGATTCTAAATTTTTCATTATTTGAAGAAGCACGTTTCTTGATTTATTCAAATCTTCATTAGTAATTCCACTTAATGCTTTCTTTACAATTTTTTGTACGATATTAGTAGCTTTAATACGCATTTCAGCACCTTTTCTCGTTAAATGTATCAAATTAATACGTCTGTCTGACGAATCAGAGACACGAACAACAAAACCATTTTTTTCTAATTTATCAATCAAACGTGTCATACTTGGTTTGTCTTTTCGTGTTAAATTACACAATGTTTGTTGTGTAACCTTATCTTTTTCCCACAGACAAGATAATACTGACCATTGTTCTGTGGTAATATCAATTGACTCTAAAGCAAATGCTCTTAACAGAGTTCTATTGATAACTCCTGATACTTTTCCTGTTAGAATATCAAATATTTCTTTATCTTTAATCATTTTTTCTTAATAGTTGTTTGAACAACGATGCAAAAGTACAACTTTATTTTAAACTACCAAAAAAAGAAAATATTTTTTATCAAAGAAAGAAATAATAATATAGAAAACTGAAAAGAAAATACGCTTTTACAATTCAACTTCATCGTTATTATACCTCTCTTATAGAGAAAATTAACAATCGGCAATAAATTATTACTGATTTACTTATCATTAATTTGCTTATTACTAATTATTAAAAAACTAAAAATTAAGATAGTCTTTGAAGGAAATTTACTAACTTTGTGCTTGATTTGAATTTTAGAAAAGTAGATGGATTTTAAAATAAAACATAAAGTAATTGGTTCAGAGGCAAGAAGTGGTGTTATTACCACTGCTAGAGGCGAAATTAAAACGCCTATTTTTATGCCTGTGGGGACTGTAGGAACTGTAAAAGGAGTTCATTTTAATGAGTTAAAAGATGATATTAATGCGGAAATCATATTGGGAAATACTTATCATCTTTACTTACGTCCCGGAATGAACACAATAGAAAAAGCGGGAGGCCTACATCAGTTTAACAGTTGGAATAAACCTATTTTAACAGATAGTGGAGGTTATCAAGTCTTTTCTTTGTCTTCTACTCGAAAAATGGCAGAAGAAGGAGTTACTTTTCGTTCACATATAGATGGTAGCAAACATTTATTTACTCCGGAAAAGGTAATTGATATCCAACGCACTATCGGTTCAGACATTATGATGGTGTTGGATGAGTGCATTTCGGGAACAGCAGAATACAAAGAAGCTCAAGCAGCAATGAATCTAACACATCGTTGGTTAGAAAGAGGACTAAAACGTTTTGATGAGACAAAAGAGCTTTACGGACATAGTCAAACAGCTTTTCCAATTGTACAAGGTTGTGTATATAAAGATTTGAGAAGACAATCTGCCGAATTTATTGCTTCACAGGAGAGAGATGGAAATGCTATTGGTGGTTTGGCTGTGGGAGAGCCTGCTGAACAAATGTACGAGATGATAGAAGTTGTTAATGAAGTACTTCCCAAAGAAAAACCACGCTATTTAATGGGAGTGGGAACACCAATAAATATCCTTGAAGCAATCGACAGAGGAGTGGATATGTTTGATTGTGTAATGCCTACTCGAAACGGACGAAACGGAATGCTTTTCACTTCAGAAGGCATTATGAATATGAGAAATGAAAAATGGAAAAATGATTTCTCCCCTATTGACCCTAATGGTGCTTCAATATTAGATAAAATTCATTCCAAAGCCTATTTAAGACACCTTTTTGTGAGTAAAGAACTTTTAGCAATGCAGATAGCTTCTGTACATAATTTAGCTTTTTATCTTTGGTTAGTAAAAGAGGCACGTAAACATATAGAACAGGGAGATTTTGCTTCTTGGAAAAAAGAAATGGTTTATCGACTTGGGAAAAGACTATAACTGAAATAAGAGAAAATAATGGAGAGAATATTTGACTCAATACGACTAATGAAACTTGATAAATATATTATCAAGAAATTTTTGGGTACTTTCTTTTTTTCAATCATATTGATATTAAGTATAGCCATAATATTTGATTTTGCTGAAAAAATAGACGATTTTAATAAAAACAATGCAACTTGGGAATCAATAATTTTTGATTATTATTTTAACTTTGTTCCCTACTACGGTAACTTATTCACTCCACTTTTTACTTTCTTATCCGTTATCTTTTTCACTTCTAAAATGGCAAATGATACTGAATTTGTGGCGATGTTATCTAGTGGAATGAGTTTTAATCGTATTATGAGACCTTATATTATTTCTGCAACATTAATCACGCTTTTATCTTTTTCATTAAGTGGTTTTGTTATCCCTAGAGCTACAAAAGGGTTATTAGAATTTGAAAATCAGTATATCAAATCCTTTAAAGAATCAAATGCCAGAAATGTGCAACTACAAATCGACAAAGGACTTATTATGTACATAGAACGATTTGATATAGAAACCAATGAAGGTTATCGTATGTCATTGGAATCCTTTAAAGGTAAAACACTAACCTCACGTTTAACAGCAAGACGCATTGATTGGGACTCTACTTACCATTGGAAACTAAAAGATTATGTTATTCGAGAATTTGATGGTATGAGAGAACATTTAGAACGTGGAACAAAAATTGATACGACCATTAATATACAGCCTAAAGATTTCTTTATTATGGCAGAGGACGCCCCTCAATTAAATCTTATTCAGTTAAAACAGTATATTAACAAACTAAAAAATCGAGGTGCAGGTAATGTTACCGCTTTTGAAGTGGAATATATTCAGCGTTTCTCTACTGCCATCTCAATTCTTATAATGACCCTAATAGGATTATCACTTTCTTTCCGAAAAGTACGTGGTGGAATGGGATTAAACCTCGGAATAGGTCTTGCATTGTGTGGAATCTACATTATTTTCCTAACGTTATCAACAACCTTTGCAGTCAATAAGACAATGCCTCTTTTATTGGCTGTATGGTTACCAAATATAATTTTCCTATCAATAGGACTCTATTTATACCTAAAAGCATTGCGATAAATGTTTATAATGTGTTAATACTTTATTGTTTTTTTTCATCAAAAATTTTGGATTTCAACCTATTTTTGTGGTGATGAAAAATATAATACTAGACATAGAGAAGCTGTTAAAAAAATATGACTATGTCATAATTCCGGAATTTGGTGGGTTCGTACTTCAAACGCAATCAGCTCGCTTTGATGGAAATAATATTATTCCACCAACATCTACGATTAGTTTCAATCCTCTACTACAAGAGTTAGATGGCTTACTTGCTATTGAAGTTTCTCGCACCAAAAACATTAACTACCGAGAAGCTGTTAGATTCATTAGCAATGAAGTGTTGTATTTCAAAAAAACATTAAAAAAAGGGAAGCAAGTTCAATTAGGAAGATTAGGACGTTTCTCGTTAGACAAAGAAGATAAAATTATCTTTACTCCAAATGTTAATTTAAGTTTTATGCCTATCAATTATGGATTAAATTCGAGATATACTTCGAAGAAAGAGAAATCAGAAGAGAAAGAATCAAAGGTAGTGATTAGTGTTAAGCTACCAACTCGAAAAAAGATAATGAAATATGCAGCCATCATTATTACTGTATTGGGTATAGGACTTTTAGCACCTCAAACAAGTAGTTATCATAAAGAAAAAGGCACATTTAATATCATTGATAAATTTGATAACTTTTGGGATTTTGAATTCAAACAAAAAACTTCAATTCAATTACCTCCTTTAACAATGCCTGTTTTAAAGACAACACAATTTGTTACACAAAAAACAGTAAAACCAAAAGTTAAAGTAGATAAAACCTTTGAAGTAGTAATAGCTTCTGTGAAAACACAATATGAAGCTAATCGTATGAAATCAATTTATAGGAATGATTTTAAAAGAATAAAAATTCTTAAAAACCAAAACTGTTTTAGAGTAAGTGCTAAAGGATTTAAAAATAAAACCAACGCACATCGATTTGCACAAACAATAAAGAGAGGTTATCCTCAGTTTCAAGACACTTGGGTATATGAACATCAATAATAACTTTGTTTTATTATAAAAAAGTATTATCTTTGCAGTCGCTTTTCGAGAAAAAGCATTAGGTATAACAAATAAATAAAATAAAAAATGCCAGTAAAATTAAGATTACAACGACACGGACGCAAAGGATATGCTTTTTATCATATCGTAGCTGCTGACAGTCGTGCGCCACGAGATGGCAAGTTCATTGACAGAGTGGGTTCGTATAACCCAAACACCAATCCTGCAACTATTGTTTTGGATTTTGACAAAGCTTTACATTGGTTAAATGTAGGTGCACAACCTACTGACACAGTTCGTAACATTCTTTCAAGAGAAGGTGTGTTGATGAAAAAGCACCTACAAGGAGGTGTGAAAAAAGGAGCTTTCTCAGAAGAAGAAGCAGAAAAAAGATTTGCAGCTTGGAAACAAGAAAAAGAAGCAAAAGTTACTAAAACAAAAGCTGAAATTGAAGCGGCAAAACAAGCTGATGTGAAAGCAAGATTAGCTGTTGAAGCTGAACAAAACAAAGAAAGAGCAAAATTATTAGCTGAGAAAAAAGCTGAAGCTTTAGCTGCACAAGAAGCTGCAGTGGTAGCAGAAGAGCAAGAAGAAGCTAATGCTGTTGATACAGAAGCTGAAGTAACACCTGAGGCTCCTGAAAAAGCAGAAGAAAAAGCTGAATAAGAAAATAAACCAATAAGTATAAAAAAAGAGATATCTAATGATATCTCTTTTTTTTGATAACATTTCTAATAAATTTTGTTTTGCTTTAATTATTAGTAGAGGTCAATAAAAAACGAACAATAGAATTTACCTATTGTCCGTTTCTCAAACAAAAACACAACTATTTCCGTTTCGTATCTTATCTTCTTGCCATCATTTGCATTAGTCCACCACCATTTTTAACATTGGTGTAACCCACTTGTTGTAGCATTCGTTGAGCATACGCCGAACGAGCACCGGAAGCACAATAAACAGTAATATCTCTATCCAAATTATCGCCCAAATCTTCGATGTAACGATTCATCAATTCGTCCAAAGGAAGATTAATTGCATCGGGATAAGCACCATAATTAAACTCTTCCGGCGTACGAACATCTACAACTATGGGTGAA
>PDWI01009401.1_pt1 | contig 11242 bp, 9 predicted proteins | sample 1430891 | NCBI WGS metagenome assembly PDWI01 (sample SAMN01162508, study PRJNA174530) | Oral metagenome, whole genome shotgun sequencing project. | biome: Marine environment; feature: Marine mammal; material: Swab sample of the gingival sulcus; isolation source: swab sample of gingival sulcus... | reverse complement strand
TTTAGCTTGGGTTGATGGCAACGTTCACAAAAAGTTATCACTCAACTCCCGACTTCGGTCTTCGGTCTTCCGACTTCCGTCCCTATAATCATTCCATTATCATTCTCTTTCCTCCGGCGCTTACCGGCTTTTATCTTTTGCCTTTTTTCTGTTAGTTAGTTAGTTAGTTAGTTAGTTAGTTAGTTAGTTAGTTAGTTAGTTAGTTAGTTAGTTAGTTCGGGAAATAAAATAGTCAATTTTTCGAATGTTAAGTGTGGAAATAATTAAAAAATGTTGTACCTTGGGAGCGATTTGGTGAGATGGGGAGGTTTGGTGGGGCGTGATATTAAAAAGAGCGGGGAATACGGTTTGAATACATTTATGAACATCAAAATAGTGGCCTTATGAAAAACAAAAACATTTATTTTTTACTGTTTATGCTTCTCTCCCTTGGATTGGGCGCGCAAGAGACCTTTTTTGTGAGCTACGAACAACCGTATAAGGAGAGAGCCTATCACTTAACGCTCAATGGGAGCGAAGGATACCTGATCTCTGGAATCTCGTATCGGAATGAAGACGCAAGAGAAGTGCTGTTGAAAAAGGTAGATCTGGAAGGAAGCGAAGTTTGGAGTAGCTATTATTCGTCGGCCTTTGTGGGGCTTGGGGATGTGGTCTGCCTCGATGAGGAGGGAGCGATCCTCCTTCTGGTGAATGAGGATCGTGAGGAGGGGACGATGGTAACCCTTAAGAAGTTAGATCAATCGGGAACCGAGTTGCTCTCCAAAGAACTTCTCCTGGGACGGGGGATGGGGATCACTGCCATTGCGGATGGTTTTCTCGTTACCGGGGATGCCTCTTCCGAAAAGACCGCTTTCGTGGTGAGGCTTGACCGCTCCCTTGAAGTGGTGTGGCAGAAATTCTACGCCATCGCCTCCGGCTCCATGGAATCGTCTTCTTCCGTTAATGCCCTGGAACTTGATGGCTCCTTTTACCTCCTGGGTAATCTATCGGGTGGCTATCAATCACTGTATAAATCCTATCTCTTAAAGATGGATCAACAGGGAGATAGTGTATGGACAAAGATGTTGGATGTACATATTACGCCGTGGTATCAATCCCTTGTGCCGGATTCCGATGGACGGATAGTGCTCCAGGGCTTCTACTACAAAGACGGTAGTACGGAGGGGGTCTCTTCGATTATTTGTCTCGACCCCAATGGGGCGATTGTGTGGGAGAATGAACTCTTTGATGAGAGTGGGATCTATGGAAATGATATTGTTGCGTGTGGTGACGGCCAATACTTCTCTTGTGGTACGCTGGGCACCACTCCCTCTTCTTCCCCTTCCCGTATTTACCTCTTTAAGACGGATGCACATGGTGAGAATGTTTGGAAAAAAGAGATTGTAAGGCCCTCTTGCAGTGCATCTGCCAGTAGTTTGATTGTGGACGGCAACCATATCATTTGTGCCGGAAGTGTGAAAAAGACCAGGGGAGAAGATAATTTTTTCCTGATGAAGACCACTTGGGACGGAGGTCTTCAGGGGGTGGACGATGGCGTAGTGCAACAATTGCCCTTCTCCCTTTCTCCTAACCCCGCCGCTGATTTTGTGCAAATTGAGGTTCCTTCCGTTCCCGGAGAGAAGGTGGTTGTGACGCTTCTGAACGCTTCCGGGCAGCAGGTTTATTACGCGGAAGAGTCCTCCTCCAGGGGGAACCCGCTTACATACAAGATGGCGCTCAGAGAACTTCCTCACGGAATCTATACCGTGCAATTACAAATCGATGGCCAAAGCCATTTCAAGAAACTTGTGGTGCAATAATTTCGGGAAACAGGGGAGGTAGAGGCTCGTTTTTCCCCTGTTTCTTTTTACTTTTGCAGCGTTGATATGGAAGCATTATTGGCGCATAGGGTTTTTCAGGTCATTGCAGAGGCCTCGGAGGCGTTGGGGCAGCGGAGTTTTGTCATAGGTGGGTTTGTGCGTGACCTGATCTTAAAACGGCCCTCCAAGGATATTGATGTGGTGACGGTGGGTTCGGGCATTCTTCTCGCTGAAAAAGTGGCTTCTATGCTGGGAGGAGGAAAACTCTCGGTGTTTAAGAATTTTGGTACGGCACAGTTGAAGTTTTTCGACGGCGAAGGGATGATGGAGGTTGAGTTTGTTGCGGCTCGGAAGGAGTCCTATCACCACGACTCTCGGAAGCCCATGGTGGAAGAGGGGAGTTTGGAGGATGATCAAAACCGTCGTGATTTTACCATCAATGCCTTGGCGTTGAGCTTGAATAAGGACTCTTTTGGCGAGTTATCCGATCCCTTTGGCGGGATTCAGGATCTGCATGATTGGTTGATCCGTACTCCCCTAAACCCCGATATCACCTATTCCGATGATCCTTTGCGCATGATGCGGGCCATTCGGTTTGCCACACAGTTGCAGTTTACCATTGTTCCCGCGTCCAGGGAGGCTATTGTGCGTAATGTGAAGCGTATTCGGATCGTCTCCAAGGAGCGGGTGCTGGATGAGTTGATGAAGATTATCCGGGCGCCAAGGCCCTCTGTGGGGTTCTTTCTTCTGTTGGAGACAGGGCTTTTGCAGGAGATCCTTCCCGAGATGGTGTTGCTCAAGGGAACCGAGTCGAGGGGGGGGCGTAGCCATAAAGACAACTTCTTTCATACCCTGGAGGTTCTGGATAATGTGGCGAGGGTGTCAGAGAACCCTTGGTTGCGTTGGGCTGCTGTGTTTCACGATATTGCCAAACCCGCTACCAAAGCGTGGGATGCGACGCATGGTTGGACGTTTCATAACCATGACTACCTGGGTGCAAAGATGTTGCCCCGTATCTTTAAACGGTTGAAAATGCCCATGGGCGATCCGCTGAAGTATGTTCAAAAACTGGTTGCACTCCACCTTCGCCCGCAGGTGCTCTCCGAATCCATTGTGACCGACTCTGCCGTCCGCCGCCTTCTCTTCGATGCGGGCGACGATGTGGATGACCTGATGATTCTCTGTGAGGCGGATATCACCTCAAAAAATGAGCGGAAAAAGCAGCGTTTTCTGAAGAATTTCGCCTTGGTTCGGCAAAAACTGAAGGAGGTGGAGGAGAAGGATCGTATCCGTAACTGGCAGCCCCCTGTTAATGGCGAGATTATCATGGAGACCTTCGGGTTAACCCCCTCCCGGGAGGTGGGCGTGCTTAAGTTAGCCATCCGCGAGGCAATTTTAGACGGTACCATCCCCAATGAGTTTGAACCTGCCTATGCCTTTCTGTTGAAAGAGGGGCGCTCCATGGGGCTCTCTGTAAAGCGAGACTATACGCAGGAGAAAGCGTAGTGTGATTTTCTAAACCAGAGCACTTTTTTGTGGATTATTTTTTTAACTTTACCTCAAATTACAAATTTGGTTAATGTGCTATTAGGTTATGAAGGTATATAAGTTTAGATTATTGTCTTCTGAAAATGAAGATTTTGTGAGAGATATTGAGGTGGGAGAGGAGCAGAGTTTCTATGATTTTTATCTTGCCATTCAATTTGAAATCGATTTGGATATGGACGAATTAGCCTCCTTTTTTGTCTGTAACAGGGCGTGGGAAAAGGAGGTGGAGATCCTCTTGACGGATATGTCCGATGAGGAGGAGGATACCGAGGGCTTTATGAAGCAACGTCTTATGGATGATACGCGGATTGGCGATTTTGTGAAGGGCGAATTGAAGCAACGTTTTCTTTTTGAGTATGATTTCCTGGAGGTGAAGACGCTCTTTATCGAGGTGATAGGGGAGAAAGAGGAGTCTGATCAGGAGGTGGAGGAGCACTACCCGCTCTGCACCTATCGGCGGCAAGAGTTGTCAGAAGCGGAGGAGGAGCCCTCACAGGAGCGTGAGCGTAGCGATTACGGTGCTGCCTCTACCCAGCGGATAGCAGAAGATACAATGCTGTTTGATAACGCGTTGGATCTTGATCTCTTCGACTTTTAATGCCTCATGCCTAAGCTGATTATCCTTACAGGACCTACAGCTGTGGGAAAGACAAACCTTGCCATCTCCTTGGCATTGCACTACGGTACTTCTATTATTTCCTGCGATTCGAGACAGTTTTATCGCGAGATGCACATCGGTACGGCAGCCCCTTCCGCAGAGGAGTTGGCAGCAGTTCCACACTATTTTGTGGGGCACCTCTCCATCCATGATTCTTATAATGTGAGTAAGTTTGAACAGGAGGTATTGGCGCTGTTACCTAGGCTGTTTGAAAAGCGGGATACGGTGATTATGACCGGTGGTTCCGGAATGTATATTGATGCGGTTACCTATGGTATTGATGACCTTCCCGATGCGGATGAAAAGGTGAGGCGTGAGGTGAAAATGGAGTGGCATAAGAATGGTCTTGAGGGGTTGCGTGTGTGGCTTCAGCAGCTTGATCCCGAGCTCTGCGAAACCATCGACCTTTCCAACCCCAATCGGATGCGCCGCGCCATCGAGGTCTGTTTGCAAACGGGAAAACCCTTCTCCACATTGCGTCGGGGAACGCCCAAAGAGCGTGCTTTCTCCTTCGAGAAGATCTGTCTGGTTCGTCCCCGGGAGGAGCTTTATGAACGGATCAACCGGCGTGTGGACGGGATGATGGCGCAAGGGCTGGAACAGGAGGCGAGGGCACTGTATCAATACCGACACCTGAATGCCTTGAATACGGTGGGATATAAGGAGTTGTTTCGTTACTTTGCGGGGGAGATCTCGTTGGAGCAGGCTGTGACTGATATTAAGACCCATAGCCGTCGCTATGCCAAACGGCAAATGACCTGGTTTCGGCGAGATCCCTCCTACCAATATGTAACCATGGCGGATAGGGATGAGTTGTTTGTAAAGAGATCATAATGTGATAAGGATTGAGGAAAGATATGGTAATCCTGTTTAAAAACAAGAAGTTATGATGAAAAAAACTATTTTATTGGGATGGTGTCTCCTCTCTCTTTGGGGGCTCTCATACGCTCAGAATGCCGGAAACCTCCATGGCGTGGAGACGGAAGAGCGGGGGATCGATGTGCATAATGTGGTGAAGATGTCAGGCAACTGGTTTATTGCTTACCGTAACGGGATTCGTCAAGTGCATGCCGATGATGATCCATTGAGTCCGGAGATACAGACCAAACGGGAGAATCGGTTTGTGTTGAAACGGAGCTACTTTACCCTTAAAAAACGGTTGAATCCGATCTTCTCCGTGCGCTATACCATGGATTTGACAGTGGATAAGGAGGGCGACGATGCCGGTAACGTGGAGACACGGTTGAAATACCTATACGTGAAGGCGAAGATGCCCTTTCAAGGTGATTATTTTACCGGTATGTGGGTGGAAGCGGGAATGGTACACCGTCCTTGGTTGGACTATGAGCAGAAGATCAACACTTACCGAGTGCAGGATAACATGTTTATTGAACGGAATAAAATCTTCAATTCGGCCGATTTTGGCGTGACTGTGGGCGGAAACATCGGCCCAAAGATGGATAAGGCGTTTCTTGAGGAGGTGAATGGTGCTATGCCGGGGAAGTGGTTCTCCTATGTGTTGGGGATCTACAATGGTGGCGGCTATTCCAGTGCAGAGCATAATAAAAATAAGGTCTTTGCTGCCCGGCTCTCCATTCGGCCTTTTGCCAATCGTTTTCCCCAACTTCAACTCAGTGGTTGTATTAATACGGGAAAAGGGAATGCCAGGGAAGCACCCGCCTTTAATCAGTTGCTGGGATTTATGGCCTATACCGGACGACATCTGACCCTGACGGCCCAGTACCATGCGGGTGTCGGTGATTTTCGGGCCAAATATGTGGAGGAGGGGAACCCTTCCAAGGCCTTAAAAAACGATGGATATAGCTTCTTTGGCGAATATCGCATCCACAAAACCCCTTTCGCCGTGTGGGGGCGGTTCGATCTGTTTGAGGTGCATCGGAGTCCTTCGACCGACCAGGTGAAAAGAATCATCGGTGGCTTGACCTACGTAATCAGCAAGAACCTGCGTCTGGTGGTTAATGCGGAGCATAATCAGGATAAAGGGGAGAAGAATGATATCTATGAGGTGAATTTAGAGGTCTCTTTTTAGTTTAGTGTCTGTTCATAAAGTCAACGCTTTGAGAAGAGGCTGTCTGGAACGTTCGAATTCGAGGCTTGCGAAGGCCGAAAAATGTGAGTTTACCGGGGTAAATGATCCTTTGGAAGACAAGCGTAACGAAGAAGTCAGACTTTCTAGACGGACTCTAGTTTAGTGTGCGAAATTATTTCGTAGCTTTGAAGCGTTATCGGTTTCCTTGCGGAGAGGCGCTTCCGCAGGAATTAAAAGGGAATGTCGTGAGAGTCGACAACAGTTCCCGCTGCTGTAATTCCCGTGCTTTCGGGCATGTGTTGAGGATCAGAGCCACTGCCCCTCAGGGTGGGAAGGCATTCAACTATAGGATAAGTCAGAAGACCTGCCGTAACGTTGAATCTGCCTCTGCGGTGAACGGAAGCGATCAGGGATGGATCTTTCAACTTTTTACCCCCAAGGCAGCAAATAATAGTAGGAGTGTCGTGGACTTTCCAGACGGATTCCAGGGGATTTTTGTAAATATTATTCGAGGTATGAAGCGCATTGTGTTATCTGTACTGTTTTTGTTTGCAACAACGGTTTTGCTTTTGGCGCAGCAGTATATTGGAACGGTTTATACGTACAAGCCTGCTCCCGGGCAGTTTATTAATGTTTCGCCATGGGGCGTGCCTGCTGCCATGGAGACTTTAATAGGTGGAGCCTATGGTTCAATGTCTCTAGGCTCTTTCGGCGGTTATGTGATTTTTGGCTTCGATGAGCCTGTGGAGAATGACCCCGATAATCCTTATGGGGTTGACTTTACTATCTTTGGGAATGCCTATGACGACTGGTCGGAGCCGGCGGTGGTTTATGTGATGCGTGATGAGAACGGAAATCGCCTGCCCGACGATCAGTGGTATGAGCTTGCCGGCAGTGACTATTTCTTCAGCACCTCCCGTAGAGGTTATGCTGTTACCTATTCGAACCCCGGCGGAGGGGTTGCCGCGAATGTGCCGTGGACGGATAACCTGGGAAATTCCGGAGAAATTGTGGTTAACGAATTTCATCTTCAGCCTTGGTATCCCCAGCCGGAGTATTTCCCGGAGGTCTCTACTATGGCGTATACCCTTACCGGCTCTTTTGTTCGTGCACGCCTTGATACCACCAATCCCTACCTGGTGCGTTCTTGTGTGCGTGCTTTTGGCTATGCCGACAACTATAAGCGGGGATCCGGACCTCATACGCTCCCCAATAATCCCTATACCAAAGAGATTGAGAATAGTGGCGCCGACGGCTTTGACATCTCTTGGGCTGTGGATGAAACAGGCCAATATGTAGATTTGGAGGCCATCGATTTTGTAAAGGTTCAGTCAGCAGCCTTGGAAAATGCCGGTTGGCTGGGGGAACTCTCTCCGGAGTTGGGGGGTGCCATTGATATCCCACCCAACGCTTCCATCACCGGAGAAAATCGTATGTTGGTAGTGGCCGATCTGCCGGTGATCTGTACCTCCACTGAGTGGCCGTTGGAGTACCTGGAGTTTGTCAATGGAAGAAAGCAGTCTTATGCGGCAGTGGCGTGGAGCGTAAGCGGATGTGGGGGGTATGTGGATGATAATGATGTGTTGCATGTGAGCACTTCGGGAGAGCTAACGCTTACGGCAAACTCGTTGACAAACCCTGGTCTTACCTGGTCGCAATCCTGTTTGGTGGATATTCCCTCCTCTTTGGAAGAAAATGTATTGCAAGAGCTTGAGGCGTACCCCATTCCTGCGTCAGATTATCTGTATCTGCACTTGCCTGTGGATGGTGAGGTCGCATTGTTCAGTATCCATGGACGGAGAGAGAAAACCTACTTCCTACAGGCGGGGGATCACCGCTTGAATCTTGCGTCTCTCTCTCCCGGTATGTGGATTTTGGTGGCGGAGGGAGAGGATTGTTACAGCATTGTCAAATTGGTGGTACAGCGATGATGAGAACACCTCTTTTCATGATTTTTCTGTTACTGGTCAGTGCTGTGGGGGCGCAGTCGTTGTTGGACACAACCTATACCTTGCCTGCAGCAGACGTGTACAGCAAACGAATTTTTCTGCCCGAAGAGGCGGGGATGAAGGTTTCCCATATAGATACCCTTCTGGTCATGGAGAAGATTACCCAAGACCTCTCGGAACTTTTGTCGGAGAATACCCCCATTTTTATCAAGAGCTATGGCCGTGGTGCTTTGGCAACGGCCTCTTTTCGCGGAACGGCTCCTTCTCATACTCAAGTTTATTGGAATGGAATGAATATCAATAGTCCCATGCTCGGGATGGTGGACTTTTCCCTGATACCGCTCTATATCCTGGATGAGGTGTCGCTGCATCATGGCACCTCCAGCATGGCTGAGGGTAGCGGTGGGCTGGGGGGAGCCATAACGCTCGACAACAAGCCCCAGTGGGAGCCCGGTCTGGATCTTCGTCTTCTGCAAGGGGTGGGATCCTACCACACTTTGGAAGATTTTGTCGCTCTTCGGGTGGGGAGTGAACGCTTTCAATCAAAGACCAGGGCCTATTTCTCCTCTTCACGGAATGACTATACCTTTTTGAATATCTATAACTTTGATCGGGATCCTCAGACAGGTGATTTTATCTACCCTGTGGATACCAATAAGAATGCCGACTACCGCAAGTGGGGGGTATTGCAGGAGTTCTACCTGCGAACCCGCTCTCAGGCCCGGTGGTCGCTCATCTATTGGGCACAGGATTCCCGGCGGAAGATCCCCGGCGTAGCAAGTTACGAGGGGCCTGAGACTTCCCGCCTCAACAAGTTGTCGGAACGGAGCCACCGGCTGATCCTTAACCGGGTCCATTCAACAGCGCAGGGGGCGTTCAACGTGCAGATGGGGTTTCAGGCCCATACGATGCACTATTACCTCAAAAACTTTATCCCGGGCTACGGTTACCGAAATGCCGTCTTCTCCCAAAGTAAGGATCTTAGCCTGCTAAACAAGGCGGAGTACCGCAGGAAGATGGGGAAGGGGTGGTCGCTGAATAGTACCCTCTCGTGGGACTATTTTAAGGTCTCCACAAAGGATACGGTAACCTCCGAGGGATATGGCAACAGTCGTCATGACCTCTCTCTGCTCTGTACCCTTCAAAAGGATTTTGGGGATCGCGTACATACCCTGTTGATGCTTCGTCAGGGTATTGTGGATGGCCATTGGACGCCCTTTTCCCCCTATTGGGGCATCGATGTGATGCTGAGCCGTAAGTATGCCCTTGTGTTAAAGGGAAACGTGGCAAGAAACTTTCACCAACCCACCCTGAACGATCTCTATTGGTTGCCGGGGGGAAATCCTGAGTTGAGGCCCGAGCAGGGAATCTCCGGAGAGTTGGGGGTGGCGCATTTGTGGGAGCAAGACAGGGTTAAGCTGGCCTCGGAAGTTACCGCTTTCTACTCCGATGTAAAAGATTGGATTATCTGGACCTATTCCGGAAAAGGTTACTGGAATCCCCTGAATATTAAACACGTGGTTTCTAAAGGGGTGGAGGTCTCGGCTAATGTGGCTTTCCAATTTAAGAAGATCAGGGTGCAGTCGGTGGCAACCTACGCCTTTACCCGGGCGCTGAATTATGGCGACCGGAGGGTGTGGGGCGATGACTCCTATGGAAAACAGCTGGTGTATGTGCCGGTACACTCGGGCAATGTTATGTTTCGAGTGGAGTGGAAAAAGTGGTCGTTGGTTTGGCAGCATAACAGCTATAGCGAACGTTTTACCACAAGTAGCAACGACCTCCATAAGAGATCTGTGATCTATCCCTACTTTATGAATGATTTAAAAGTGGCAAAGAGTTTTGATTTTAAAGGTTTTCGTATTACTTCCGAGTTGAAGGTCTTCAACCTGTTTGATGAGTCGTACCATTCGGTACTGATCCAGCCCATGCCCGGTATTAATGCCATGTTTTCCCTTTTATTTGATTTGAAATGATGCAAAAAAAAGGTTTATATCTGCTGATTCTGACGGCGTTTCTGCTCCTCTTCTCCTGCATGAAAGAGGATCATCTTGGCATTGGGAGAGGGGATCTTCCGGTAAAATCCCATGAAGGGCTTTTTATCACTTGTGAAGGGAATTTCACGTACAATAATGCTTCCTTATCCTATTATGATATCGCGCATAAAGAGGTTTACAATGAGGTGTTTTTTACGGTGAATGGACTCTCTTTGGGCGACGTGGCCCAGTCGGTGGTGCTGAGAGATTCGTTGCTCTATGTGGTGGTGAATAATAGCGGTAAGATTATCGTGTTGGATGCGGATGATTTCTCCTTTAAAAAGAAGATTACCGGCTTCACCTCCCCGCGTTATATCCATTTCTTGAGCCGGGAGAAGGCCTATGTGACGGATCTTTATGCCCATGCCATTGCCATTGTCGATTTGGAAGAAGACACCATTAGCGGTTATATTTCTGTCCATAATACGCTTTCGGCGTTCAACCAGCATCCCACGGAACAGATGGTGGCCATTGGGAATCGTGTTTTTGTCAACTGTTGGAGTTATGACCGAAAGATTTTGGTGATTGACAGTGATAGGGATAAGGTGATCGACTCGGTGGCGGTGGCGAAGCAGCCTAACTCCATGGTCTTGGACAAGTACAACCGCCTTTGGGTGCTCTCTGATGGCGGGTATCCGGGGTCTCCCTATGGTCAGGAGCATCCCGCGCTGACCTGCATTGAGCCCTATTCGCTGTCGATTATCGATACCATTATGATGGATATGGCTGATGCGCCCTCTGAGCTTGCCATCAACGGTACCCGGGATACGCTCTTTTTCCTCAACGGGGACCTCTACTATATGGCCGTTGTGGGAATGGATGCCCCGGAAATCTTTGTGGAGAGCCCGTATGAACAAAGCTATATGGGCGGATTTTATGGGCTGGGCGTGGATCCTGCCACCTCGGAGGTTTATGTGGCCGATGCCATTGACTATAACCAACCCGGAGTGGTGTATCGTTATTCCCCCCATGCCATGCCTTTGGACACTTTCCAGGTTGGAATTATTCCTGGTGCTTTTTGTTTCAAGGAGAAGATGTTACCCTCCAATAGCACTATTCAAAGGAGATAGTTGTCATTTTTTTCTCTTTTTTTAGGAAAAAAATAGGTTCAAGATAACTTTAGAGATTAATTATCTTTGTAAGTTATTTTGTATCAATGAAAAACAAGTATATAAAAAACACGCATATTTCAGAACGTAAAA
>PDWI01009400.1_pt1 | contig 11242 bp, 10 predicted proteins | sample 1430891 | NCBI WGS metagenome assembly PDWI01 (sample SAMN01162508, study PRJNA174530) | Oral metagenome, whole genome shotgun sequencing project. | biome: Marine environment; feature: Marine mammal; material: Swab sample of the gingival sulcus; isolation source: swab sample of gingival sulcus... | reverse complement strand
AAGTCCCTTTTTTTTCGTACCTTTGCCTAGGTATCATATATAGTTACATAATAAAGATTAAAATCGTATGAATACAATCCATCTAATCGAGGAAAACTCACTTCTAAGCCGTTTCGTTGCAGAAATGCGTTGTATTAGCAGACAAAAAGATCCAATGCGTTTCCGCCAAAATATCCAACGTGTGGGGGAAATTATGGCTTATGAAATCAGTAAAACCCTTGATTACAAAATGGTTGATGTGCAGACTCCTCTTGGAGTAGCAAGCTGTGCAGAAGTACAAGACAAAGTCGTACTTGGTACAATCCTCCGTGCAGGACTTTCTTTCCATCACGGCTTCCTAAGTTACTTTGACTCTGCAGAAAATGCTTTCGTTTCGGCATACCGCAAGCATAAAGATCGTCTAAACTTTGACATCTTCATTGAATACATTGCTTCTCCTTGCCTAGACGACAAGACATTGATTTTGGTTGATCCAATGCTTGCAACAGGCGGTTCTATGGAACTTGCTTATAAGGCCTTGCTTACTAAGGGAACGCCAAAGGAAGTACACCTCGTATCTATTATCGCAAGCCGTGAGGCGGTTGAGTATCTTGAGAAGCGTTATCCTGAAGCAAACATTCACCTTTGGGTAGCTGCTATTGATGAGGAACTTAACGAGATGGCATACATCATTCCCGGTTTGGGAGATGCAGGCGATCTAGCCTACGGAACGAAGCTGTAAGCAAAGCAACTGAAGTCTCCTTTCTTTCTTAGAAGGAGCGAAATTATAAAAAGCAAAATAAGAGCTTGTATTAAGGTATTATATAAGCTCTTATAGGCTTTTTTTCTTTTTATTATGTAACGCGGATTAAAAACTAAGAATGGGAAAAGCAAGAGCAATAGAACTATTAGCACCTGCCAAGGACTTGGCGACAGGACGTGAGGCAATACTTCACGGAGCTGACGCTGTATATATTGGAGCTCCTCGCTTTGGAGCAAGAGCTGCTGCAGGCGTTTCGCTTGCAGACTTAGAGGAATTAAGTTCTTTTGCTCACGCTTATGGCGTTAAGATTTACGTTGCACTCAATACCATTCTCTATGACCACGAACTTGAAGAAGCAGAAGCCCTAATTTGGGATATTTACCGAACGGGTGTAGATGCCCTAATCATACAAGATATGGGTGTCCTGCAAATGAACCTCCCTCCCCTAGCCTTGCACGCAAGTACGCAGTGCGACACGACAAGTCCTGAAGAAGCAGAGCAATTAGAAGCCTTGGGGTTTGAGCAAATTGTCCTAGCTAGAGAGCTGAACTTAGAGCAGATTCGTCAGATTAGTGCCGTCGTGAAGCAACCTTTAGAGGTCTTCGTGCACGGAGCTTTGTGCGTGAGCTATAGTGGTCGTTGCTACATCTCGCAAGCCCTCACGGAGCGTTCTGCCAACCGAGGAGCTTGCTCCCAACAATGTCGCTTGCCTTATAGTTTGATTGATGCACAAGGTAAAGTCATTCGTCAGAACGAGCATTTACTTTCTCCCAAAGATCTCAACCGCTCCGCCATACTAGGCGAACTGCTTGAGGCAGGCGTTTCGTCCTTTAAGATAGAAGGGCGATTGAAAGGAATTAGCTATGTCAAGAATATTGTAGCCTATTATCGTCAGGCTCTTGACAAGCTTATTGAAGCAAATCCCGAGAAATATCGCCGAGCTTCCTATGGCAGAAGTGAAATTAGCTTCACGCCTCAACCGAATAAAAGCTTTAATCGTGGCTTTACCGACTATCAACTAGAGAATAAACATAAGGGAATGACAGAGCGAAGTGCTTCGCTGATCAATCCTTATTCGCCTAAAAGTCAAGGCGAATATCTATCAAAGTTGGCGCGCTCTAAAGGCTCAAAATGGCAACTTTCATCGGAAGCAGGAGCAAAACTCAACAATGGCGATGGCTTGTGCTACATCACACCGCAAGGCGAAAGCGGAGGTATTCGTGTCAATAAGGTTAATCAAGACGGCACATTCTCGCTTGCTCGTCCGTTGAATCTGCCGAAAGGTTCGCAAATCTTTCGCAATTATGATATTGAGTTTGAGCGAGAGTTGTCGGGCAATACAGCGACAAGACTTTGGGATATAAGCGTTAAGCTTCGCTCTACTCCGTGGGGCTTTGCCTTAGACCTACGCCCTCTTGCCCTGCCTCGCTTAGAGATAACGGCAAGCCTTGAGCTACCTATTGAAGAGGCTAAGCGATTTGATGAAGAGAGAATCAAGAAAGAACTGAGGAAATTTGGTGATAGTATCTTTAAGGCTTCGGTAGTAGAGCTTGACTTTGCAGGGCGTGAACTTTTCATTCCTCTGTCTCGTCTTGGGGAACTAAGGCGACAAGCTACGGAGCAGTTGCACAGAGCTATCGCAATGCACTTTAGCAATCGTGCACATATTCCGAAGAAAAAGAAGAAGGGGCAGGCAAAAGCAATTAAACAATCTTTGGATTATCGAGCTAACATTGCCAATCATTTAGCGAAAAAGCATTATCAGAGCTTAGGCTATCAGGAGCTAGCAGATGCCTATGAGCTGAATCCTATTAAGAATGCTAAGCTGATGACCACGAAACATTGCCTACGCTACGAGATAGGTTACTGCCATCGTGTAGATAGTAGCAAGCAAATGCCCTATCAAGAACCTCTATTCTTAGAGCGAGAGGGCAGACGAATCCGCTTGGACTTTGACTGCAAAAATTGTCAAATGCTACTCTACAAAGAGTAAGAAAATTAAGCTATTTATACTATTTTTGTAGCAATAATATAAATACAGCAAGTGATTAAAAACAAAATATGAGCAACGATAATAATAAGGAGATAAACTACTTCAGACGCTTTTGCCTACTGATGCTTGCAGTGGCAGGAGCTCTTTTTGTGCTGAACTTCCTTATTCCTAAAGATACAGAATTCTCCGCCATTGATATGTTTGCAGATGTCCGCAAAGATCAAGACGATGATGATGACGATTCGTCAAAGGAGGAGAGTTTGAATCAAGAGGCTACGAGAGGCAATACGCTTCCCCAAAAAGAAGATAAGCCCAAGGCAGAGCCGAGCAAACAAGAGCTACGCCTGAAGCTAATCAGCAAAATAAGTAAGCAACAAGGCTTTCATCCTAGTGAGTTTACTGCGATAGAAGACTTTAGTAAGAACGCGAATGCTTTAGAAAATTTCTACGAAAAGCTTAGAGGCATCAACGAGCTAGACAGACCGCTCCGCATTGCTTTTCTCGGAGATTCTTTCATTGAATCGGATATTTTCACCGCACCTCTTCGTGAGCGTTTGCAAAATAAATTCGGAGGTTTAGGCGTTGGTTTTATGGGTTTGTGGGCTGAAGCTCTTGGGTATCGCAAATCAATTATTCAACGCGTTAAGGATTGGTCGGATAAGTCTGTCCTAGTTTCAGGCAATGGAGCTCAAATCTTATCAGGACATAAGTTCGTGGCAAGAGACGGAGCTTGGGTTAGCTATCAAATGCCTGACGGAAGAGAGGGTTTTGAAGAAGCGACAATCTACTACACTGCAAGGAGAGATGCGACAATAAGCATTAAGATTGCAGGCGAAACAACAGCGAGAACCCTGCGTAGTACAGGCGGAGCTTTGAGAAGCCTTAGCCTATATAGTGGTCAAGCACAGAAACACATTAGGCTATCAGTCCTTGAGGGAGCTGATGGCTTGCAGGTTTTTGGTCTTGCTCTTGAAGGGCATAAGGGGATTAGCTTAGACAACTTCGCACTACGAGGAGCTTCAGGCATTCAGCTTGGAGGCATAAATGATGCCTTGAGTCGTTCCTTTGCTTCGCTTCGCCCTTATGACTTAATTGTGCTAGAATATGGCTTGAATGTCGTTAGCAAAACGAGAAAAGAATACTCAGGTTATCGCAAACAGATGGCGACTGTCATCAACAAAATAAAGAAGTACTACCCTGAAACGGACATATTACTTCTAGGCGTTTCGGACAGAGATCAAAAGAATAGTGACAGACTGCATAAGAATACGCTAGCACTACTAAAGCAACAGCGTCGTGTAGCTCAAGAGAAAGGTTTGGCATTTTGGTCAACTCTTGATGCCATTCAGCAAATGGGTGGCGTGAAGTACCTCGTAAGAAAAGGCTTAGCAGCTAAAGACTATACCCACCTAAGCCACAAAGGAGGCGAAAAGGTGAGTCAAAAGCTCTATGATGCTCTAATGATTGAAAAAGACTATTATGATAAATAAACTATACAACAAAGCAATTTTATTTTGCCTGCTCTTGAGCTTTGGACTGAACCAAAGCTTACAAGCACAGAAAAGTGATTTTATACCTGAAGATGAGTTCGCCGAAGTCTTTGAAACGCTTCGCAAGAGCAAAGAAGAGGGTAAGCCGATCCGCATTCTCCATTTGGGAGATAGCCACATCAAGAAAGGCTTTTGCACCGACCCTATCCGAGACGAACTGCAAAAACGCTACGGCATTTTAGTTAAAGTTGAGCCAATGGGTATCAACGGGGCGACCTATGTTACTTTCAGCTCTAGCGAGAAAATCAAAGAGATTGTGGACTTTGAGCCTGATTTGATGATTGTATCACTAGGAACAAATGACAGCTATTCCAATCGCTTCTCTGCTGAACGAATGGAGTATAATATGGAAGTCTTCTTCACAATGCTTGAAGAAGAATGCCCAAATCTGCCAATCATTCTGACGACGCCTCCTGCATCATACTTCAGACATCGCAAGCGTATTCGTCGCCGTCGCTATAGCACTTATTATACCTACAATAGGCAGACAGCGAAAGCAAGCCGAACACTGAAATACCTTGCTCGCAATAAGAACTTTGGCGTTATAGACCTCTACGAACGCTATGGCTCACAGAAGCAGACTCAATCTTGGCTTCGTCAGGGCTTAATGCGTAAAGACCACGTGCATTATTCAGCAAAAGCTTACAACAAGTTTGGGAAAGCTATTGCAGAAGCTCTCATCAAGTTCGTAGAAGGCTCTAAACCTCAAAATCAAACCTCTTAAACTGCTTGCTGATGTTTGCCTTTATTTCGTGGGAAAAGCTCCTAGATCAATTAACTTATCATAGTGATAGTCCGATTATCTTCACGAGTGGTCTCTTTTTCTTTCTCTTTTTACTTTTCCTCCCTGTCTATGGCACATTACGCAATAGATTAAAGCTTCGTATCGTTTATGTGCTAGCTTTTTCGCTCTTTTTCTACTACAAGAGCAGTGGTTGGCACGTCCTTTTACTCTGCGGTGCTGCTCTAAGTGATTTTATTATTGCGAGCGTAATGCACAATAGCAATGACGATGATTTTAGGAAGAAACTTGTAACGCTAAGTGTTGTCATCAACCTTTCGGTGCTTTCCTTCTTCAAATACTTCAATTTCTTAGGCGACACCCTTGTAATGATTCTGCAAGACATTGGACTGATGAGCGGAGAGAGTACTTGGTCTCGTTGGGATATGATCTTGCCTGTTGGGATTTCTTTCTATACTTTCCAGACGATGAGTTACGTGATTGACGTCTATCGCAGACAGGTTACGCCTCTGAAGTCTTATTTTGACTACCTCTTTTACGTTTCGTTCTTCCCTCAACTTGTGGCAGGACCTATCGTTAGGGCGAAAGACTTTATCCCACAAATCTACAAAGCTCCCCTGCTGACTAAAGCTCTTTATTCGGAGGCTTTAGCCCTCATTATTAGTGGAGTTTTCAAGAAAGCCATTATCTCTGATTACATTAGTTTCAACTTCGTAGATAGGGTTTTTGAAGCACCGACACTATACACAGGCTTTGAGAACCTAATGGCGAGCTACGGCTATTCGCTACAAATCTACTGCGACTTTTCAGGTTACTCGGATATTGCAATAGGTATTGCCTTGCTTATGGGCTTCCGCTTCCATATCAACTTTGCCTCGCCCTATCAATCAAGCAACATTACTGAGTTTTGGAGACGTTGGCACATCTCACTCTCTACGTGGCTGAAAGACTACCTTTACATACCACTTGGAGGAAATAGAAAAGGGCGTGTGCGTACTTATATCAATTTGTTTATCACAATGCTTCTAGGAGGCTTGTGGCACGGAGCTGCTCTTCGCTTTATCCTTTGGGGAGCAATGCACGGCGTTGCTTTAGCTATCCACAAAGCTTATAGAAACTTGCTCTCAAAACTTGGTTTCGTTAAGGAAGAAGGAGCAACAAAACCTAAGTGGAAGCTGTGGCTCTCTCGCCTGATTACTTTCCATTTTGTCGTCTTTACTTTCATTTTCTTCCGTGCGGAGAATATGGATAAAGTAAGCGAACTGCTTGGACAGATTTGGAATAATTTCCACCCTGAAGTCATACTCCAATTCATTGACGGCTATCGCATTGTTTTCTTGCTGATTATCTTGGGTTATGCACTCCACTTCACGGGCAAAAAGTCTGAAGAGCAATTCCGCAACTATATCGGTTCGGCTTCTTTCCCTATGCAGGTCTTGATTGTAACGGCTCTCATTGTTTTGGTTATTCAAATGCGTTCGGCAGATGTCCAACCCTTTATCTACTTCCAGTTTTAAGGCTTGCCTTGAACAAATGAATGAGCTTGGGCGAATGTCCAAGCCTTTCTTTTTCCTGCTTGACTACGAGGGGCAAGAGGGCTTGTGCCTTGCCCTTGACGAACTTGATGCGAGCAGTGGGCTGATGTTCTCCACAGAGCATTATCACTTTCCTGCAACGCTTCCCAAAGCTCTCGGCAAGAAACCTTTCATCTCTAGCATTAAGGCAGAAGACTTCAGCACTTATGAACAGAGATTTAAGCTTGTGCATAAAGCTATCAACAATGGAGATAGCTTCTTACTAAACCTTAGTTTGCGTACGCCGATTACCTTATCAACAAGTCTTGAACAGCTCTTTCCTCATTGCGAAGCCCCTTATAAATTGCACTTTCCTCACCGATTTTTATCTTTTTCGCCTGAATGTTTTGTGCGTATCCAAGGCGATAAGATTTCCACTTATCCGATGAAAGGAACGATTGATGCGGAGGAAGAAAATGCCAAAGAAAAGCTATTGACCGACTACAAAGAGTCTTGTGAGCATTGTACGATTGTGGACTTAATGCGTAACGACCTCAACCGAGTAGCGGAGGATATCCATGTAAAACGTTTTAAGTTCCTCTCACTTATCCAAACGCTAAAAGGCAGTATCTATCAGATGTCTAGCGAAGTGGAGGGCAAGCTCCCAAAAGATTGGCGAAGTAATATCGGAGACATCTTCGGCACACTGCTCCCTGCAGGCTCAATATCAGGAGCTCCAAAGCTCAAAACCTGCGAAGTAATTCGTCAGGCGGAAGGCAATCTTGAGCGAGGTTTCTACACAGGTGTTTGGGGCGTCTTTGACGGCAAGAACTTAGATTCGGCGGTGCTTATTCGCTTTATTGAGCAAGACGAAGCAGGCAATCATTATTATCGTTCAGGCGGAGGCATCACAATTAACAGCCAAGCCGAGGAAGAATACGCCGAATGCCTCAAAAAAATCTACCTCCCTATCCCCTAAACCCCATAAGCTCCTCTATTAAAGACTAAGCCTTTCTCTTAGCCTTTACATCAAAGAGAAAAAGAAAGCTACGCCAATACCTGACCTATTGAGCTTGAATTTTAATACATTACTTAAATTTAGTTATATCTAAATCCTTAAGTTCTTGATATTTTGGCATTAGGGGGTGTTGAGGATAGCCACTTTTATTTAGTTTAATACATTTCCACTTAACGTTGTATTTTTCTCCAATAGGTATAATATCTTTGAGGGATTGCTTTAGATAATCTCTTAACATAATTGAATCTCCAAAAGCTAATAGGACATCTCCCCCTTCGTATCGTTTAAATATCTCTTCTATATGCTTTAAATTATTCTGATATATATCCTCGGAACATTCTTTGGGGAGCTGATATGGCTTCGTAGCTCGTATAGGGCATAAATTTAACATCAAGAAACCATTATACATCCCTCGACGAGCAAATCCCAATACTCTTCTCACGGTATTGTCTGGGACATTCTCATCTGCCGTTGAGGGATTAACTCCAATTACAATTAGGGGATTATTACTCTCTAAACCTAAGGTAAATCTAACACTATTATCTTTGTTGGTTTTGTATTCATTGATTTCATACTTCATAAATCTAGATGTTTTATTTTTCATTAAAATTCATAGTTCAAATATGTAGTTTACAGACATAGATAGATTTTTATTTCAAAGTTAGTTTTTCTGAGTCTAATAAGCAAATAAGGACAAAGAAAGGAATTTTTGGGGATTTCACAGCGGAGTGTAATAGTTTTCACGAGGGGGTGTAAAAGATTACACCACGGAGTGTAATGAAAACTTTTAGCTGTCTATCTAAGCCTAACTAAAGAGCTATTCGGACGAAAGAAACGAACTAATAGATAAATAAACCCCTACGATACAACGCTAGTTCCGCCCTTGGTTTGAGTTTTTTCGGGAAGAAACTCTAATTTCTAATGGAAGAGATTGCAGTGTCTAGCGGAAGAAACTGAAAAGTCCACAAGGGAATGGATAAAGATATTTCCCCTCGTGGATAGAAGTCCATAGAGGAGTGGACTTTTCAAAGACTAAAGGATATTATTTTTATCTTTGTAAAAGCAACTTAATTTTAGTAGAGAAATTTAGAAAAAAACTTGATTATGAAGGAGCAAAACCGCTTATACTCCTTGGACTTTATGCGAGGGCTGATAATGGTTCTTTTGATGCTTGAATCAACGGAATTGTATTTCCATTTGCAAGGTTTGGCAAAGGGGAATGATTTCTTTTCAAACCTTATGGAGCAGTTCTTCCACAACAATTGGGAAGGTCTGCACTTTTGGGACTTGGTTCAGCCTGCCTTTATGTTTATTGCAGGGGTCTCAATGGCATTTTCTCTAAGTAATAAGGGGAATAATCGCCCCATTAAACCTTGGAGAGAGCGTTTTACGAAGATTACCAAACGCTGTTCGCTCCTGCTCTTTTGGGGTATATTTAAGCGAATCTCCTCGCCTGACTGGTTGCATCTCTCGGCTCTTGACCTAACAGATGTCTTGACGCAAATGGCTTTTACTACGATGATTGTCTTCTTCCTCTCGGAGTGGAAAATCAAATGGCAGGTGCTGATGATTTTCGTTTTGCTCCTGCTCACCGAAGCAATTTACCGAATACCTTATATTCCGAAGCTGATAGAGGGCTACAGCGACGGCGTTAATACAGGGAGCTATGTTGATTGGATACTTTTCGGGCAGGCTCATAATCATTACGTTTTCATCAATTGGCTACCAACGGCGGTGCATACGCTCGCAGGACTAATCGTTGGGCGATTGATAATCGGAGGGCAAAAGTCAGCTCTTAATTGGCTAATGCTTGGCGGAGTGCTAAGCCTTGTCCTCGGATATGGTCTTGATTATCTAATGATTACGCCGATTATCAAACCTATTGCAACGACTTCTTTCGTCTTGGCTTCGCTCGGCTACTGTTTACTTTTCTTGGGAGGCTTGCATTATTGGATTGATAAAGAAGGACATAATAAGGGCTTGGACTTCTTCAAAATTGTGGGAATGAATTCTATTTTCATCTACCTTTTCTCCGATATTGTGGGGCGTGCTTGGCTCAATGGCTATGCCGAAATAATCTTTTCGCCCTTGGAAGCGTGGGGCTTATCGCACTTAGCAATGCTAACCTTCAGTGCTTTAATCGTCTTTGCCTTGGAATGGTACTTGTGCTACTTCCTCTATAAAAAGCAGATTTTCTTTAAGCTCTAATATAATATGGTATAAATTATGGATAAGAAAACAAGCACTATTATTTGGTCTATTTTGATCCTTATCCTTATTGCTCTTATCGTTTTTGACATTATGACTTGGCAAAATGTTCTAAGGTCGGTTATTATTGGCTTGTTATCAGGACTATTTGTTCAAATCATTAAAAATAGATTTTTCAAGGACTCAAAAGTAGAAAAAAACAAAAATTCAGAGGATTAAGGAGGTATATAGCCTCCCTTTTGGGAGATTACGCCCTAAAAACAGAATTTTTTCCCTAATTATGCTGTTTAGTTGCTCAGATTTTCATAACTTTGCTCCGAGGATATTATCCTCAGCTTGGATTGGAGTTATTTATTAACGTATAAAACGGATTAAGTTATGAACCTAACGCATATTGAACATTTAGGTATTGCTGTTAAAAGCATTGAAGAATCTCTACCTTACTATGAGGGTATTCTTGGGCTTAAATGTTACAACATTGAGGTTGTAGAAGACCAAAAAGTAAAGACAGCTTTCTTTAAGGTTGGACAAACAAAGATTGAACTTCTTGAACCAACTTGTGAGGAAAGTACGATTGCTAAGTTTATTGAGAAGCGTGGCGAAGGTATTCACCACATTGCTTTTGCTGTTCCTAATGTCAATGAAGCATTGGAAGAGCTAAAAGAAAAGGAAGTTCGCCTTATTGATCAGCAATCACGTAAGGGAGCTGAAGGGCTAAACATCGCATTCTTGCACCCAAAAGGTACTCGTGGGGTTCTGACAGAACTTTGTGATTGCACAGACAAAGAATAAACATAAATAAAAATATAAATTATGAGTGTTCAGACAGAAAAGATTAAAGAACTAATACAGCTTCGTAAGCAAGCTCACCTAGGAGGTGGCGAAAAGCGTATCGAGAAGCAACACGCTAAGGGCAAGTACACTGCTCGTGAGCGTATCGCTATGCTTCTTGACGAAGGAAGCTTTGAGGAGCTAGACACATTTGTTCTGCATCGCTCTACGAACTTTGGTATCGATAATACTAAGTTCCTAGGCGACGGTGTAGTAACAGGTTCTGGTACTATTGACGGACGTTTGGTTTACGTCTTCGCACAAGACTTCACAGTCTTCGGTGGTGCTTTGTCAGAAATGATGGCATCAAAGATTGTAAAGGTAATGGAACTTGCTATGAAGATGGGAGCTCCTGTTATCGGTCTTAACGACTCGGGAGGTGCTCGTATCCAAGAAGGTATCAACGCCCTTCAAGGTTATGGAGACATTTTCCAAAACAACATTATGGCTTCAGGGGTAGTGCCTCAGATTTCTGCTATCTTCGGTCCTTGTGCTGGTGGTGCAGTTTATTCTCCTGCCCTAACTGACTTCAACATTATGGTTAAGGGAGCTAGCTATATGTTCCTAACAGGACCAAAGGTTGTGAAGACAGTTACAGGTGAAGACGTAACGCAAGAACAACTAGGAGGAGCAAGCGTACACAC
>PDWI01022407.1_pt1 | contig 11244 bp, 7 predicted proteins | sample 1430891 | NCBI WGS metagenome assembly PDWI01 (sample SAMN01162508, study PRJNA174530) | Oral metagenome, whole genome shotgun sequencing project. | biome: Marine environment; feature: Marine mammal; material: Swab sample of the gingival sulcus; isolation source: swab sample of gingival sulcus... | reverse complement strand
TCCACGTCGAACACCGGGACCGTCTCCCGCCGGTAGCCGGTTGCCAGGATCACCAGGTCCGCTGCCTGCAACAAGCCTCTGACGTGGGTGTCCTCGGTGCGGGTGAGGTCCACGAGCCGGACCCGGCGTTCCGCAGGGCGCTCGCCCAGCGCCAGGATCCGCAACAACAACTCGCGCGAGGCGGCGCGGAAACCCGCCAGCGGGAGCACCCGTTGAGTCACCGGGCAGATGTCCTCGGCGCGGAAGTCGTGGAACCCCTCGGCGTGGGCTTGGGCTACCGACGGGTACATCGGCCGCAGCGGCTGCCGGTGCAGGATCGTGACCCATCCGTTCTGCTCGCCGGGCACCGGACGGGGGTTACCAGTACGTACTGGCTCTGCGGTTTCAGACGGCCCTGGGTGCGCGGCCAGCACAACGGTGGCGCAAGCCAGCGCGCTGTGCGAGCCGCCGACGATGACCACCCGGGGGCCGGGCGAGCCGCGGGCCGCACCCGTTGCGGCAGGTCCCGCCATGGTGCCACCCCGGCCAGCCGCACGCCGGCGAGATCCGCCGGGCGCTGGACCGCGCCACCGGCCAGCACCACGTTGCGTGCCTCGGCCCGCTCGAGCACGTCCGCGCCGTCCTCGTCCGAGCGGCGCCACTGAACCAACCAGGTGCCGTCGCGGGTCCGCCTGGCCGCGACCACCTCGCTACGGCGCCGCACGGTGAGCGGGTGCCCGAGCCGGTCGGCCTCGGCGCTGACCATGCGGGCCAGCACGTCTTGGACGGCTGCGGCCCAAGGCAGGGGGACCGGGCCTCCTCGGCGGGCCTCAACCTGGCCGGCGAGTTCAGCCACGGCCTGCTCGGCCCACGGGCCACGCGGCCGCAGGTCGTCGTCGTCAGTTCGCTCCAGTATGGCGGCCACGAAACTCTCGACGAAACTGTCGGACTCGATCGCGTACCGCCCCAGCCGGCCGACCCCGCCCGCCGCCCGGTCGAGGACCAGCGGGTCGCCTGCCATCAGCTCGGCGAACGACCCCGCGGCCAGCGCCGCGGTGAACAGGCCTAGTCCGGCCGGACCGAAACCCACGCAGACCAAACAGTGTGGTGCCTGGCCGGTGCGTGGTCCTGTCACGCCTCGCCGGTGCACTGTGATGCCGCCCGCCGGACTCAGCCGGTGAAGTCCAGCTTCAACAGCGCGTTCTCGATCAACTCGGTGAGCGCGGGGTGCGGCCAGTACTGGGCCCTGGCCAGCGTGCCGGCGTCCAGTCCCAGGCTCGCGGCCATCACCAAGGGCTGGATCATCGCGGCCGCCTGCGGGCCGATGCAGTGCGCGGCCAGGATCCGGTGGCTGCCCGGGTCGGCGTACACGGTCAGCAACCCGGCCGTGTCTTCCAGCGCCCACCCGTAGGCGATCGCCGAGTACGGCTGGGACGCGCTCACGTAGTCCGTGCCCGCCTCCTCCAGCTGCCTGCGGGTGGGCCCGAACGCCGCAACCTGCGGGTGGGTGAACACCGCATGCGGGACGAAATCGTGATCGGTGCTCAGCGCTTCGCCGCCGATCAGGTCGGCGTCCACGGCCACGTTGTGGGCGACCACCCGGGCCTCGTGGTTGGCGACGTGCTTGAGCGGCCACCGGGTGCTTACGTCTCCCAGCGCCCAGACACCGGCGGCCGAGGTTCGCTGGTACTCGTCGACGACGACCCGGCCCGCCTCATCGACGGCCATACCCCCGGCCGCCACATCCAGACGGTCCGCGTTCGGGGCTCGTCCGACCGCGAGCAGGACGGCCTCCGCGGCCACCGACACCGGCCCGTCCGGGCCCTCCACTGCCAACTCCCATACCCCGTCGCGGCGCTGGGCGGACTGGACTTTCGCGGACACGTGGACCGCCATCCGGTCGCAGAACGCGGCCGTGATGCGATCCCGCACCTCGTCGTCCTCGGCGGGCAACAAGTGGGGGGTCATCTCGACCATCGTGACCTGCACCCCGTACGCGTCGAAGACGTGCGCCAGCTCGCAGGCGATGAACCCACCACCGACGACGATCATCCGCGGCGGTAGCGAGTCCATCCGCAGCACCGTGTCCGAGGTGTGCACCCCCGATGCTGGGTCGACTCGGTCCAACGCGGGGATCGGTAGCGTCATCGGCCGGGACCCGGCGGCGATGACGACCCGGTCCGCCGTCAGCTCCTGCCCCGTGGACAAGGCCAGCCGGCGGTCGCCGGTGAACCGGGCCGAGGCCCGGTAGACGGTGGTGTGGGGGCGTTGCTCGTCCTCGTTCCCGTGGTGTTCCTCAATGGGGTCGATCCGCCCGAATACCCGGTCCCGGATCGCCCGCCAGTCCACCTGCGGTTCATCGAAACGTACTCCGAGAGCGCGCGCCTCGCGCGCCTGGACCACCCGGTCGGCGGGGATCACGAACATCTTGGTCGGGATGCACCCGAGGTTCAGGCAGGTACCGCCGAACTTGTTCTCCTCCACCAGCGCGATGTCCAGGTCGGCCAATGCGTCGGCGGTGGCGAGGGAGCGCCCGGAACCGGCCCCGACAATGATGAGATCGTGATGCGGCATAGAGCCGATCCTATGCGGACATGCCGGTCTTCGCGGCGTGGCCAGGGTTTCTGGTTCAGATCACATGGGGAACGGGGTTGCCGGCCGCCTGGATGCCCTCCCGGACCCGTACCCGGGCCAGCAGGAAGCCGCCGATCACGAAGAACAGCAGCAGCGAGGCCACCGCGGGCCGGTAGGAGCCGGCGAACTGGAATACCAGCCCTACCAGCAGCATCCCCAGCCAGGACGTGCCACGCTCCGCGGCCTGATACAGCGAGAAGTACTCGGCTTCGCGCCCGGCCGGGATGAGCTGGCTGTACAGCGACCGGGACAGCGCCTGGGTGCCGCCGAGGACCAGGCCGATGACCACGGCCAACGACAGGAACGGCAGGAACTGCCCGCGGGGCAGGAAGAACGCGGCACCGCTGACCAGGCACCAGACCACCAGCTGAATCATGATGGTGCGTTTGGCGCCGAGATTGGCGGCCAGCCGGCCGAAACCGAGAGCTCCCAGCACGGCCACCGCTTGGACGATGGCGATGATGGTCAGCAGTTGGGTGGTGTCCAGGCGGATCTCGGTCTCCCCGTACAGGCTGGCGCTGGCGATGACGGTTTGGATGGCGTCGTTGAACAGCAGGTAGGCCACCAGGAACATCCACGTGTTGCGGTACCCGGCCAACTCGCGGATGGTGTGGATCAGTTGGGCCGAGGACGCCCGGACATGCTCGTACACGGTGCGCCCGTCGTCCGGCGCCGGCCCTTTCGGCAGCCGGCGCAGGCCGATGAAGGGGACCACAGTGAACACCGCCCACCACAAACCGGCGGTGAACAACGACACCCGGACCGCTTGGCTCTGGGTGAGACCGGCCGCCTCGTGCTTGCTCACCAGTGCCAGGTTGAGGACCAGGAGCAGGAAGCCGCCAGCGTACCCGAGCGACCAGCCGCGGCTGGAGACCGCGTCTCGCTCGTCCGGGGTGGCGATGGAGACCAGGATGGCGTCGTAGACCACCATCGCCGCGACGTGGCACATCACCGCCACGAGTTCGGCGACCACCAGTAGCTGCCAGTTGCCGCCCTGAGCCAGGGCCATCGAGGCAGCCGCGGCAGCGCCGGCCCAGGCCAGCACCGACATCAACAGCCGTGGCCTGGGGGAGCGGTCGGCGAGCGCACCGACCATCGGCAACAGCACCGTGGCCATGATCGTCGCGAGCGTGGTCACATAGAACGGCAGCGAACCGGGCGAGACGGCCAAGCCGAGCAGTGACACGGTTTCCCGGCACACCTGCCCCTCGGCCAGGCCGGGACAGGCGGCCTGCTCGGCCACCGCTTTCATGTAAGGCGACAGCAAAACCGTGTACGTGGTGGTCACGAAGCCGGAGTTCGCCCAGTCGTAGAAGTACCAGGCACGGTGCAATCTGCGCCGTTGCGCATCGGGCAACGCCTGGGCCGGGTGCTCCGGCTGGACCCCGCCGGTGGCCGGCCGGTGACTCATCGCGGTTTCTCCGTGCGTTGCCTGAGCACCGCGACCGCCGTGTCGGTCCGGTCGGTAATCACTCCGTCCACCCCCATGTCCAGCAGTTGGCGCATCGTGGCGGCATCGTTGATCGTCCATACCTGCACCCGCCGCCGTAACGCATGAGCGACGCGCACGAATCGCCGGTCGACCATGGTGAACGGGCCCCGGGCGTGCGGCACCTGCAACACATCGACCCCCCGCAGTGCGAGTCTTCCCACCAGTGTCGCCAGCCGGTACGGAGCCCGGGTGCAAACCCAGAATCCCGCGACCTGGGCTATGCCGGCCGAGGTACACACCCCGGGCGGCAGTAACCGCAGCGTGGCGCGGCGTCGTCGATCACTGAACGAGGCGATGCACAGCCGTTGCAGCACGTCCTCGCCGGCTTCCTCGAGTGAACCGAGCAGAGCCGCCAGCGGCCGCACCGCGTCCTTGGTCTTGACGTCGATACCGACGCGCGTATCAGGTAGCGCGCTGAGCACGTCGGCCAGCCGGGGGATCGTCCCGGTGAGTTGCTCGTCGCCGATCAGGATCTCGCTCAGTTGCTGCCAGGTCAGGTCCCGGATCGCCGCGGAGGATTTCTGGCTGAGCCGGGCCAGCGTGCGGTCGTGAGCGATGACCACCACGTCGTCGGCGGTGACGTAGACGTCGGTTTCGAGGTAGTCCGCTCCGGCTGCCAGCGCGGCCCGGAACGCCGGCAGCGTGTTCGGCGGGCCGCTGTGCGGCGGCTCGGTGGTGGCGAAACCCTGGTGTGCGGTGACGGTCGGTGCACCGGTGGTCAGGTAGCGACTGGCGATGCGCTGCCGCCGGGGAAGACTCACATGCTGGTCTTACCACACCTTTGCGCCCGCGCCGCCTGCGGGCGTGCCGTCCGGGACGGGTGCGGGCCGGCCTGCGCAGCCGGATCCGGCCGGCTCAGCCGGCGAACTCCCAGTGCCACGCCTCGGGCTTGGATCCGCCGGCCTGCGCCCAGGACGGGTGGTGGAAGGCGAACTTTCCGGCGTTGTTCTGCATCCACACGTGCTGCGGGGTGCCGAACCGGTTGATCCCCCCGCACAGGTCCACGGCGATGCCCCACCCGTGGTTCGAGGTGCCGGGTTTCGCCGCCAGGTCGCGTACTCCATGGACATCATGTTGAACGCGTAGGCCGCATCGGCCCGCAGGTGTTCTCCGGGCGCGGACCACAGTGGGCACAGCGCGCTCAGCGGAGCCTGGCCGTTGCCGTACGGGGAGGTGTCCGCGCCCTGGCAGTCCCCGACCGGGCCGGTCACGACGTTGGGCCGTCCGTTGCCGGGTTTGCTGTCCGGGCGCGCCTGCCACTGCTGGGCGCGCAGCCGGGCAGCCTCCTGTTCGGCTTCATCCATTTCCTGCTCGGCCGCCTGCAGCAACGCGTTCAGTTCCGCGGTCTTGACCGCCTGCTCGGCCGCCGCGGCATCGGCGCGCAATGCCGCACCCTGTGCGTCCTCGACGGCCGCCAACGCGGCCTCGTGCGCCTGCGCAGCCTTCAGCGCCGCGTTGTGCCGGGCCTGCTCCGCTGCCTGTGCCTGGTCGATCAGCTCGGCATAGCCAGAACCGGACTGCTGCAACACCAGTTTCGTGCGGGCGTAGTGGTCCAGGTCCGCGGCCCCGAGCAGCACCTGCAGATTGCGCATCTGTTCGTTGGAGACCCCGTTGCGGTAGCTGACCGAGGCCCACCGGCCTAGTTCTTCACGGTGCTTTCGCACGGTGAGCTCGGCCGCCGCCTCGCGGGCCTGCTGCGCGGTTTCCTCCGCGATCGCCTGTTGTTCCCGAGCCCTGGCTGCTTCCAGCTCACGGCGGGCCTCGGTGACGGCCACCGCGAGGCGGTCCACCTCCTGCTGAGCGGCGACCACGGCGGCCTGGCGTTGACCGACCACCGCCTTCAGCTCGCTGACCCGGTGTTGCGCGTCTGCGACATCACCTTCACCGGTACCGGTGCTGGGGTTGCGCACTGAGTACTGCTGGCCGGGCCCGGCCGAGGCTGCGGGGCTGACGGTCAGGCAGATCAGGGCGACCACCGCAACGGTGCGGAACATCCGAGCACACGAACGGGGTAACCGCCGTCCTGCGGGGTGACCGGTCGGAGGGATATACCGGAACATCACGAGTTCGCATCGACACCGGCGGCGGCGGACCTGAACGTCGCTCGCGCGATGTCAACCGTTCGGTCCATACCCGGTCCGCTCCCGGCCGTCGGTGCGAGGGTCAGATGGTCTGTTGCCGGCGCATACTTGGCTCGGCCTGCTGCTGCTTGGGTAGGTGGTCAGCGAGGCGGACCCGGTCCCGGCCGGCCTTCTTGGCCGCGTACAAAGCCGCGTCCGCGCGGCGCATGACCAGGTCGGGATCGTTGCCGGTGATGCCACTGGCCGCGACACCGATACTGACCGTCGTGGCCGCGAGGTTCAGCCCGTGCTCCGACCAGTCCTGCGCACGTACGCGCTCACACAACCGGCGCGCGAGTTCGGCGGGCCACGACGCATCCGGCGAAGCCGGGTCGATCGCACTGTTGCCGACGATGAGACCGAACTCCTCCCCGCCCACCCGGGCCAGCACATCCCCATCACGTAACTGGTGCCGCAAGGTTTCACTGACTTCCCGCAACACCAGATCACCGGCCGCGTGTCCGAACCTGTCGTTGATCGACTTGAAGTGGTCCAGGTCCAGCATCAGCACCGCATACGGAAGCTGCGATTGCGCCGTCTCCGTCAGGCGAGCCACGAAGTGTCGGCGGTTGTACAACCCGGTCAGCTCATCCCGGATGCTCAGCTCGTGCAGTTCCCGGGTGCGCTCGGCTACCCGCTCCTCCAATTGGCCGTTCAACTCCGCCAATTCCTGATTCGACCGCTCCACCCGGTCCCGGACGGCCGTGATCTGTTCGGTGAGGGCACGGTTGGCGATCAGCGCCGCCGTCGCGCCGTCGACCAAGATGCGCCACGACACCATGCCGGCCATGGCGATCACGGCGGTGATCGTCAGGGCAATACACATCTCCACAGCTTCGGCGACGCTACCCGAGTAGCCGGGCCGCGATACTCCGTACGCGAGGGCCACCGACACCAGTGCGTAGCCCACGATGCCCAGCACGGTCGGGACTCTCTCGGTGATGCTAGCGGCCGTCACCGCCACCAGCATGGCGGCGAGGACCACGTAGGGCTTGGTGGAGTCGCCCGATAGCAGAACGACGTGTCCGCCGAGCAAGGCTGGGCTGAGGACTATCAGACCCAGGCCGGGGAAGGAGAACCGGTACACCAGAATCAGCAGGGCGAATTCGATCAGGCTGGCAGCCAGCCAGTAGCCGGCCACCGACGGCACGGCGAACCAGGTGAGGATCGCGGCCACAGCCGTCGACACGGTGCCTACCAGCAGCACGAGTTCGTACAGCCAGTGCCGCCGGTACATCAGCGCCGTGTGCAGCGGGACCCGGAAGCGTACGAGCGCGTTCTCCCAGGAACGCGGCAGCCGTAGCGCCCGTAGAACGAAGACCGTCGGGGTGCGCCGCAACGAGAACAGTTGCGCCTCCACGTCCTCGATACCCCCGGGCACGGGGGTCGGTCCTCGGGCATTGCTTGGGCGCACATCGTCTTATCGGTGCAACCTGCCCGGGTCCTGATCGGGTTTGCCCCGAACGGGAAGCCCGAACACGGATTGCAGTGTTCCATGCGCCGACACGCCCGGTTCGCTCACCCGACCGCAACAATAGGGGCATGGGCGAACACCTGGAACAGGAACGCAGCTTCCGTGCCGAGATCGGCGCCACCCTGCCGGATTTGGTGGGGGTCGCCGTGATCGCGGCGATCGGGGAAGGGGAACAGGTGTGCCTGTCCGCGACATACCTGGACACGGTGGACCTCCAGCTGGCCGGCTCCAGACGCACGCTGCGCCGCCGTACCGGTGGCTACGACGCCGGATGGCACCTGAAACTGCCGGGCGAAGGCGAACACGACCGGACCGAGATCGCCGAAGAGCTGGGGGAGGAGGAGCTGTTGGTACCGGCGCCGCTGCGGCACCGGCTGGCCGATGTGACCTCGGCGCTGATCCCCGTGGTGCAGTTGTTCACCGTACGCACCGAGTACCCGCTGCTGGATGAGGACGGCCGGCGGCTCGCGGTGCTGACCGATGACCAGGTGGCGGCCCGCCGGGTGTCCGGCTGGGGCAGCGCGAGCCTGCCGGGTACCGGGGACAGTGCGGCGCCGGCTTGGCGGGAATTGGAGGTCGAACTGGTCGACGCGCCGGCCAGTATGTTGGACAAGGTGGGGGAATCCCTTGCTGCCCAGGGTTTTCCGCCGGCGACCAGCCCCTCGAAACTGGCCCGGTCACTGGGTTCGGCGGTGGCCGGCGCCGCGGACCACGAGTGGGGACTCGGCTCACCGGCCGCGGCCGTACTGGTCAGGTATCTCGCTGCCCAGGTGGGCACGCTGCAGCGGTCCGAGGCGGACCTGCGGGCAGATGCCCCGGATGCCGTGCACCAGGTCCGGGTTGCGTGCCGGCGGATTCGCGCGGTGCTCGGTTCCTGCTCGGAGTTGTTCCTGGACGGTGCAGTGAAAGACCTTCGGGCACAGTTGCGTCACATCGGCCGTCAACTGGCGGACGCCCGCGACGCGGAGGTCATGGTGGCTGCCGCCGAGACGCCCGGGCAGTTGCCCGCGGGCAGCGCCGGCCCCCAGGCGGGCGCCGCTGATCGTCAGTGGTTGCGGGCGGACCTGGCCAGCCGCCAGCAGCGGGCCCATCGCGGGGTAGTCAGCATGCTGGACTCCGGTCAGTACCGGAACGCGGTCTGCGCGAGCACTCAGCTGCTGGTCACGCCGCCGTGGCGGATCTATCCGCGCACCGTCGCGCACGACCCGGCCGCCCAGGTGCTCACCCCGATCCTGGAACGGGCGGAGCGGCGCGTGAGCCGACAGGCCCAGCGGGCCCGGCAGCTGGCCGGTGGGCCTCGGCCGGCTTACCTCGCCGCCCTGCACGAGGTGCGTAAGAAGGCCAAGCAGGCCAGGTACGTCGCGGACATGTGCGCGCCTGCCCTGGGGCCTCAGGTGGTGGCCCGGGCCGGTTCGTGGGAAAAGGTCACCGACGCCCTCGGTGAGGTGCAGGACGCGGCCACCTGGCTGCGGTGGCTCGGCAGCGTCCGCACGGATGCGCTGAAGGCGGGAGTCAGTGCCGAGTTGCTGGCGGCGCTCGCTGACCACCGGGCCACCGTGGTGCGCGACGGGGTCGATCGAGCCATCGTGGCCATCGACATGGACCGCTAGCCACGGCGGGCCGTGCCCTCGACGACCTCCACAGCGCGGGATGCTGGCCCCGAGGAGCATCGGGCCCGCATGACACATCGGCGGCTGGACAGGCATAGCATCGTTTCGTGGCCGACCCAGTAGCGGCCGGTTGGCAGCCGGCCACCCGCGTGGTGTGTGCGGGGCGCCCGTACCCGGAACCCGGTGCGCCGCTGAATCCGCCGGTGACGCTGACCTCGACCTACATCGCCGACGGGCAGGTGGGCTACGGGCGAGTGGGCAACCCGACGTGGACCGCCCTGGAGGACGCGGTGGGCCAACTGGAGGGCGGCCAGGGGTTGAGCTTCGCATCCGGGATGGCCGCGGTCCATGCGGTGCTGCGGTTGGTGCCCGCCGGTGGCATCGTTGCGGTGCCGCCGACCTGCTATCACGGGACGTCGCAGCTGTTGGCGGAGTTGCCGGTCACGGTGCGCCGGGTGGATCTGGCGGGGGCCACCAAGGCGCAGCTGCGCAATCAGCTGGCCGCGACGGACCTGGTGTGGGTGGAATCGCCCGCCAATCCGACGATGGAACTCATCGATGTGCCCGCGGTCGCTCAGGCGGCTGCCGAGGCGGGCGCGCTGTGCGTGTGCGACAACACGTTCGCCACCCCGCTGCTGGCCCGCCCGTTGAACGACGGGGCGGACGTCGTCGTGCATTCGGCGACCAAGTACCTGTCGGGGCATTCCGACGTGCTGTTGGGCGTTGTCGTCGCGGCCGCCACGCCGGCCGGGCAACAGTTACATCACCGGCTGCATGAATCCCGCACCCTGATGGGCGCGGTGCCAGGGCCGATGGAGGCGTGGTTGGCGCTGCGCGGGTTGCGGACGCTGGATGTGCGGCTGACCAGGGCGGGTGAGTCCGCCGCTGAACTGGCTCGCCGGTTGACCGGCCACCCGGCGCTGGAAAGGGTGCGCTACCCGGGTTTCGGGGCGATGCTCGCAGTCGATGTTCGCGGTGGGGCACCGGCCGCCGAGGCGATGATCGCGGCCCTTCAGCTATGGGTGCACGCGACCAGCCTGGGCGGGGTGGAATCGCAGGCCGAACGACGCCGCCGGCACCAGGAAGAGTCGGACACGGTGCCGCCGGGATTGGTGCGGTTGTCGGTCGGGATCGAGGACGTCGAGGATCTGTGGGCCGATCTGGCCGCCGCGTTGAATGTCGTGTCCTGACGCTGATCCTCGGGTCCATGCGTAGTCGTGGCCGGGGGACCAGAATCGCCAGGAACCGGCTCCTCCCGAAACGCACTCAATCGACACTTCGCTTGTACCGCTCACATCGGCCGCTATGGCGCCGTAAGGGGACGTATGGCGCTGGCGTGCTGCTACCCGACGTACTCCAACAGCGCCACAGGGTCCAGGATGACCGGTTCGACGCCTTATTGAGCGTGTCTATGGCGTGCTGCCGTTTGACGATGTCGGCTCCGGCAACGAGCGTTCGTCTTGCACGACATACCAATCGCCGTCGGTGTCTGTTTCGATCTTCGCGTACGCGTCCGTGAGCAGCGAGGAGATCGAATCGGAGTTCGCCTTGACGAGTTCGGCGTAGTCGGAGGAGACGAACACTGCGTCCGGACGGGCTTCGTCCAGATCGCGAGCCAACCGGCCCCACTGGTCGGCGCTCAGAAACTCAAGGGACCAGCCGTGGACGGGGACCGGCTGCGTCTTGCCGAGCAGGACGTAAACGGTTGGGTCTCCCATGACGAAGACGGTCGCCTCGGCCGGCAACGGGTTGACGGCAGCGGCGGTGGATGCTGCCTGAGCATGGTCGTCATCTATTCGGCTGCGGTAGTCCTCGGCTGATCCGGCCGCCAGGTCAGCACGGTGCCGGTACAACGCGGCAGCCCGCGTGGCCGCCGTATGACCCCAACTGAGCGCCGCGGTGATCAATGTGAACGCGACAACAATCCCTGCGGTC
>PDWI01009396.1_pt1 | contig 11244 bp, 17 predicted proteins | sample 1430891 | NCBI WGS metagenome assembly PDWI01 (sample SAMN01162508, study PRJNA174530) | Oral metagenome, whole genome shotgun sequencing project. | biome: Marine environment; feature: Marine mammal; material: Swab sample of the gingival sulcus; isolation source: swab sample of gingival sulcus... | reverse complement strand
TGATTTGGGTTATGGGGAAAATTATCTCTATAGCCATAATTATCCTAAGCACTTTGTTAAGCAACAATACCTACCTGATAATGCACGAGGGCAATGCTTTTGGGAGGCAGACGAGGGTAACAAGGCTGAGGCTTTGATGAAACTTCGGCAAAAAGACCGCTGGGGCAAATAAGCTATTCCGTCTATTTTAGTCCTATTGAAAAAGGCTTAGAAATTTCTTCAGGAAGACTTTTTTGAATGTTCCGCTACACTTTTTTCTTTCTTCCGCAATACTTTTTTGAATGTTGCGGAAGAAATAAATGATTTATATGCCAGAAATTAATGAAAAACCCCTTAAACAGATAGTAGGAGGTTGAGTGAACTATCTATGTTTAAGGGATTTATGTGTTTGTCGGGATGACAGGATTCGAACCTGCGACCACACGCCCCCCAGACGTTAAAACACATTTATAAACCCACTAAAAACAAGAAAGTTACAAATACACACATTTAACATCGCAATCTTTTTGCAATTTTCCTCCCTTCCTAAAAAGTTATTTTTTGGGGTTATTAGGGTCGTTGTCATCAATCTTTGAGAGTGGAATTTGCTTCTCCTCAAAGTACCTATCACGGATAATAAGCCCAAACATTTGATAGTAAATAACAACGTTATAGCCCTTATTAAAGGCATAAGTTTTTATTGTATCAATAGCCTCATCATCTAAAAAACGTTCAGGAGATGAGCCTGTTTCGTTGAAGCAATACTCTTGAATATCATAAGGGTTAAGGCTTTTCATATCTTTTAGAGCCTCAGTAATACGCCCCCAGTTACGCTCAACTACATTGTAAGCATCCAAATCCGCCGCTGCCTCCTGTCCCGCAGGACTTAACGAAACAGGACTAAAACTTTGTAACAAGTGGCTTATGATATTCTTTTCCCCTTTTTTCTCCGATTTAAGGGTAGTAACATCTATCTGTAATTTATGAATTTCAGTTCTAATTTCCTTAAACTCCTTATCTATATCTCTGAAACGTTCGTCCACTTGTTCAAAACGTTTATCTACTTTCTCAAAACGTTCATCAACCTTATCAAAGCGTTTGTCAAACACTCCGTAAAGCCACGCAAAACCTCCGAACATTGGAACAAGAATACTTGCTCCTAATATAATTAAATCTGTCTGCATAATACTCTTTTCTTTTTTGGGCAAAGGTAGTTACTTTGTGAGTGTCATCACAACTTTATAGACCCCAAAGATACTATCCCCCTCAACTTCAAAAGGTGGAAATTCTGGATTAATTGAAACACATTTGATGCAGTCTTCGTGTTCTGAGGGGAAAAGCCTTTTGACCACAACACCATTGCAAGTATCCAAGACAAAACTTTCGCCCCACTGGATAAAGGCTTTCTCGTAAATCTTCTTAATCAAGACATAAGAGCCGTTCGGGTGCTTAGGGTACATACTATCTCCGTCCACTTGAATTGCCCAGTCTGCCCCCTTGATAGGCGAAGGGATTAGTTCACACTCGCTTTTGCGGACTGACGTTACATAGTCATTCAGCGAACCGCCTTGTGCCGAGATAGGCAACAAAGGAACGTAATAAAGAGCCTCTTCCTCTTTGCGGGCAAGGTCTGCGGGGGCTTCTTCCCTCTTCAGCATTTCACCCTCGCTCAGACTACGCAATAATTCGTGTTTTGTGTCAGGAATTTTCTTTCCAGCCTCCCAATTCTGTATAGTTCGAGGCGAAACACCTATCTTTTCTGCCAATTCAAGTTGTGTCAAACCTAAATCTTCTCTAATTTTTATAATATCTAAACTACACATATCCAAACTATTATATAATCAATCCTAAAATGTTTGCGAAATTTTTCGTATTAAAATTTGCATACACGAAATAATTCGCATACCTTTGCAATATCAAAACCAATCAAAAGGCTCTAAAACCTTTAATGCGTACTAAGTTACAAACAAAACTTAGAAAAAGCAAAGTTTTGGTATGGGTTCTTTGACATACGAGCAGTCGCAGACTGATTTATAACAGATGCGACGAAATACAAAAGGCTAAGCGGTTAGTGCCACCGCTAAGATAAAAGGCACAGCGAATAGAACAGAATAAGGTTCGCTAAGTATCTAATATAGATATAAGGCTTGAGCCGACAAACATAGCACTCTGTATAGCCTTAGCAATAATGCGGGCGTTTAGAAGCGACTTTAAGGGTCGGCTGAGGGTTCTATCATATAATAGAGCAAAAGCCCTCACTCGTGGTTCGTAAGCCACTATACAGAGCACACTTCCCAGTGGGGGTGGAAAAACTCACGTTTTTCCGTAACCTCTGCAAGGAATACTAATAACAATTAAATAATTACAGCAATGATACAAGCGATATTATACAGCCTTTTGGCTTTGGCATTAGCCTTAGCGATAAGCAAGGCAGGTAAGGCTTTGAGAGCCTACGACAGCAAGCAGAGAGCAAACAAACCACGCCCTTTGATTGACGAAGAGCGAGGCTATCACAAGTTAGAAAACTTAGACTTTTTCAATTAGAACAATCAAAACAGAATAAAGAAATGGACAAAACAACATTAGAACGCTCACTCGATTTAGATAGAGAAATAAAGAGTGTTAAGGCAGAACTTTCTACGCTTCAGAAATACACAAGCGGACAGGAGGATTCAATAACAAGGTGGTATATATGCCCCGGTGGAACAAAAGAATATCGGTCATTTCTAATAAGAGAGGACGAGGCTATCGTACTAACTACTCTTATGGAAAAGAGACTTTCAGATAAATTAAAGGCTCTTGAAGAAGAATTTGAAAGCCTCTAAGCAAATGCAAGTATACTATTTCAGAGAGAATTTAGAGCAGTACCCGCCCTTATTTGAGGGCGAGGGCGAAGACTTCAGCGATGATGAAGACCTCAGCAAGTTAGACATTTATACAGATTAAGATATGGCAGTTTACAACTTTTCTACTCCAGCGAGTTACTACTTAGACCCCCGAGGCTTAGCCACAGCAGAGAGCGACCGCTACGACGATTTGGAGAGCGAGCTTGAAGAAATAGATAGTCGCTTAGATTATTTGCAAGGCACAGACCTTGATGAATATGCAGACAACTATGATGAGCTATATGAAGCACTATGCCGAGAAGAGGAAGCACTTGAAGAAGAGCGAGAAGAAATCCGCAGAAAAATGGAATACTTAGAAGACAATTACTAAACAACAAAAAAACAGAAAGAAAATGAGCAATTTAACTAAATTCAATGCAGTAATCAAGAACTCAAAAACGCAAGATTACTTACAGCAAGTCCTATCTAACAAAAAAGATAGTTTCGTTAATAACCTTGTGGCATTAGTAGCAAACAATGTGAAGTTACAAGAGTGCGAACCGACAAGCCTCCTATATGCAGGTATCAAAGCCACAGCCTTAGACCTACCACTTGATAGCAATATCGGTTGTGCCTATGTAATCCCCTACAAAGACAATAGAAACAAGACGACAGTAGCACAGTTTCAATTAGGGTACAAGGGCTTTATCCAGCTTGCTATCCGAAGTGGGCAGTTCAAGACGCTCAACGTAACAGAGGTTAAAGAGGGTGAGCTTGGAGAGTTTGACCTACTGACAGGCACGATGAAGTTTACAGCCGTAGCCAATAGGCACGAGAAAGCGACAATCGGTTACGTGGCTTACTTCTGCTTGACAAATGGCTTTGAGAAGACTTTCTATATGACTAAAGAGGAAGTGGAAGCCCACGCAACTAAGTATTCGCAGACCTACAAGTACAAGGGGGGCGTTTGGCAAGAGAACTTCGACCTTATGGCAAAGAAGACCGTATTGAAGCTTTTGCTAAGCCGTTACGCTCCGCTAAGCGTTGAGATGCAGACAGCAATCACGAGCGACCAAGCGGTAATCAAAGCAGACGGCACAGCGTCCTATATAGACAACTCTGACAGCACAGAGGACGCAGTAGTGGAAGAAGTGGAAGAAGTCATTGACGAAGACACTATTGCCGAAGCATTGCAGAGCATAGCAGAGGCTGGAGATATGCAGACACTAACGACTATCTACAACGAGCTACCCAACGAGCTAAAGGCAGACCGTAGCATTATGCAAGCCTTTGCAGAGCAGAAGAGCAAGCTTGAAGAAGACGCACTTCCCAGTGAGGGTGAAACTGCTTCCGCAGTTTCTAAACAATAAACCCAGAAAACAATAACTTTAATGTTTTATCATATTTAGTTTATAAGTTTTACAACGAACAGGGGGGCGAGAGCTTGGGAAAGTCAGTACACCTCCCACTTTTTCTATAAAAAAAACAAGAGCAATGAGATACAGAGATTTGAAGATAAGCCCTATCAAGTTCTATGAGCGTGAACATCTCTATCTAAATGGAGAGCAAGAACTAATAGGGGTTACAAGCGTGATGAAAGCCGTGCTATTCCCAAATAAGTACGCTGACATACCAGAAGCCATACTAAAGAATGCAAGTCGCAGAGGCACAGCGATACACTTCCTCTGCCAGCAGACAGACCTATTAGGCACAAGCCTACAAGACTTCCTAAGCAAGAAAGAAGCAGGTTTGCTTGACGGCTCAGACTATCCACAAGAGACAGAGAACTATCTCCGCATCAAGGCAGGACACGGCATCAAGATGATTGCTAATGAATACTTAGTGAGTGATGAGCTGGAGTTTGCCACGATGATAGACTGCATAGACAACAAAGGCAATCTATACGACATCAAGACCACAGCAGAGCTTGACACCGAGTATCTAAGTTGGCAGTTATCCTTAGGGGCTTACCTATTTGAGAAGCAAAACCCACTCTTAAAGGTAGGCAAGCTTTACGGCGTTTGGCTAAGAGATGATAAGAGCAAGCTTGTAGAGGTTAAACGCAAAAGCACCGAGGAAGTAGAAGCCGTCTTAGAAGCTTATCGTGAGGGCTTAGAGCGTCAAGACCTAATACACAGAGCCGTAGCAGAGGACGACAAAGACCTCCTACAACTGACAAGCATAGAAAGTCAAATCATAGAGTTCAAAGAGGCAATCAAGTACTTAGAGATGCAGAAGCAGGAGAGCCTTAGCAAACTGGAGGAAGCGATGAAGCGTGAGGGCGTGAAGAAGTTGGAGACCGACAGAGTGCTTATCACCTTCGTAGAGCCTTCCAAGTCAAAGACGCTTGACACGGCACGACTAAAAGCCGAGCAACCAGAGATAGCCGAGCAGTACGTCAAAGAAACGGAACGCAAAGGCTTCGTAAAGATAACCCTAAGGGGGTCGCAGACCCATTTATCCCAACCAGCATAATAAAATGAACACAGCAACAGCAAACACAAGCGGGGCGAACTTCCCCGCCTTTGCCCCTAATCAAAGAGTCAGTCAGACCATTACAAGCCTACAAATCGCAGAGGCGACAGGAATGGAGCATAAAAACGTAATGCGAGCAATCCGAAATATGGAAGATGCTTGGGTTAAATTAGGTCAGCTCAAATTTGAGCCGACCACCTACACCGATAGTCAAGGAAGAGAACAACCTTGTTACGCACTGACGAAAACGGAGAGCCTGTATATAGCGACGAAGTTCAACGATGAGGCGAGGGCGAAACTTGTCCTACGTTGGGAGGAGTTGGAGCGAAGTCAAGCAATGGGAGGCTTTCAGATACCGCAGAGTTTTGCTGAGGCATTGACTTTGGCAGGGCAGTTAGCCCAAGCGAACGAGGAGCAAGCCCGAGCCTTAGCCCTCAGCAAAGCAAGGGAAGAAGAGCAAGAACGTATCATTGAGGAACAGAAACCGAAAGTCTTCTTTGCCCAAGCGGTAGAAACGAGCAAGAGCAGTTGCCTTGTTGGGGAATTAGCCAAAATCATCGCACAGAATGGCTATCCAATAGGACAAAACAGGCTTTTCAGATGGCTGAAAGACAATAAGTATCTCATTGACAATCCAGGAGGCGAGAACAACAATGTGCCTTATCAGCAATATATGGAGCGGGGGTATTTTGAGCTGAAAAAGTCAGTCATCACCAACCCCGATGGCTCACAACGTATCACACGCACAACGAAGGTAACAGGCAAAGGACAGGTTTACTTTGTGAATAAGTTCCTTCAAGAATTAAGAATGCAGAATTATGAATAAGCAAAGACAAGACCCAATATACATACAAAAGCAACGCATCGCAGAGGAATTAAAGATAAATACTGAAGACCTTTTGACCCCAAAGGAAGCAGATATATACCTTGGGTTAAGCCAAACATCACGTTATAGGTATTGTCAAGAGCATAATATCAAGAAGCGATTTGGCGGTGGCAAGTTTTATCACAAGAAAGATTTCGCAGATTATTTCATCCAAAATTAGTAAGACAATGATAGCGACAGAACCACAGGTAGCACCGAGCGGGCGTTATTCCGCAACGGAAACGTACAAAGTCTTAGGCGTTAGCAGGGATACGCTAAGGCGACACAGCAGGCAGGGCAAAATCAAGTTCGGCATCCGAAAGATAAACAACAAGAAGTTCTACAAGGGCATAGACATCCTTGCCTATTGGAGAGCACAAATCTAAAAATTAAGAATTATGACAACATCAACAATCATCATCGCCGTCCTTGTAGTAGCGGTATTAGCAGAGTTTTATCTACTCAAATTAGCCAGTAAGCGGATAACTGGGTGGCGAAAACAAAATATGAAGCTTAGAAATGAGCTTAGGGTTATTAAAGGAGAAGCCAAATTTGAACGCGAATATAGCCGAACAATGACAAATCGCTTTAATGAAATGAAGGCGAAGGTTACAGCCTTGGAGGCGGAGCTAAGCGAATACAAGAAGCGAGAGGAGCGACGCAAAGAACGTGAACTGCGTAAGAGCATTCAGCGACAGAACGACGCTATTAAGCAGGCGGAGCAAGAAGCGAAGGAGCGAAAGGCAAAGCACCCACGCCGTAAGATTCGCCCCCTACACGGAGCAGTACACAACCCTAAAAAGAAGTAAGGCGATGAGTTGGACACTGAAGGAGGCGAAGTTCACGAAGGATAAGGGTAAGGTTTTCTCTTGCTTTGCTTGTGGGGGCGGTTCAACGATGGGCTATAAACTTGCGGGCTTTGACGTTATCGGAGCAAACGAGATAGACCCACGAATGGCGAAGCTTTACGAGCAGAACCACAAGCCTAAGTATCCAGTCTTTGTAGAGGACATTCGGGACTTTCTCAAAAGAGATGATTTACCCGCCGAGCTCTACAACTTAGACATCTTGGACGGTTCGCCACCGTGCTCAAGCTTTTCAATGGCTGGCAATAGAGAAAAGGACTGGGGCAAAAAGAAGAAATTCAAAGAGGGTCAAAAGGAGCAAGTCTTAGACACGCTATTCTTTGATTTCATCGCCTTAGCAGAGCGTTTACAGCCAAAGGTCGTGATTGCAGAGAATGTAAAGGGTATTCTGCTAGGCAATGCTATTGCCTATGTTAGGCGTATTCACGAGGACCTTGACAAGGCTGGTTACTATGTGCAAGAGTTTCTACTTGATGCTCAATATATGGGCGTTCCACAAAAGCGAGAGCGGGTTTTCTTCATTGCCTTACGCAAGGATTTGGCAAAACCTTTTCTCAGACAAGAAAGTCTCTTTGAGCAGAAACCCTACATCAATATGGCTTTCAATGAAGAGCCTATCCCTTTTGGAATGATTGCCGACTATCAAGGGCGAGAATTAACGAAGGGAACAAAGATGAGGATGCTTTGGGAAAATAGGATTGAAGGAGATTTAAGTCTTAGAGATGTTAATCGGAGATTGTTCGGTAAAGATAGTCTGTTTAGTATGAGACTGATATACGAAGATTGTGTTGCTTGTGCAGTTTTAACAAATGAAGATGATGGTATTCTATTTAATCAGCCAAGATGTTTAAGTTGCAATGAGGTTTGCAAGGTGCAGAGTTTCCCCTTGGACTACGACTTTATGGGGCGGAAGCCTCACTACATTTGTGGGATGAGTGTCCCGCCGATAATGATGAAGAAAATCGCCGAGCGAGTGTATGACTACTGGCTTAGAGAATTGAAAATTAGAACGACAATGAAAGAAGAGCAAGGATTATTACGCAGTGAGTGGGCAATGCGACAAGCCCCTGAGCGATTAGGCACTACCTATTGGTATGCTAAGAACGATTACACTTTGGTGGCTGTGCCGTGGCACGATGACCAATTCGACCGAGAGGCAATTAAGAGCCTAAGAGCTTTTGCTTGCCGTGAGGACGGCTTGCGAGGTTTAGGCTTAGCCTGTGAGGCTAATGATTAGTAAAGATACCCGACAAGAAGAAAAGTGTAAGAGGGAGAAGCACTTAAAATAACTTTCCCAATTTAGTTTAAGTTTTTTATCAAAAATCCCTCAAAGGAAGGGATGCAGGTGCAAATCCTGCTTTGTTTGTACTTTATATACTAAGGTGGGGGCGGGAACTAACTCGCCCGCCCCTTTTCGCTTCCCAGCGGGGGTGGAAAAACTGCGTTTTTCCGCATCAGCCAGCATAGAAGACAAACAAGGGGAATAAGAAGCAATGATACTCAGAGTAACAGCACTTATAATAATAGTAGCCATAACAATAGCAGTAGTGGGCTACTTAGTACAGCACTTTTCAGAGGATGTGGAACATTTACAGAAAGGTATACACCCCGACACGAATAAAGACCAAAGTAAGCGATTAAGGGGTCGCAGACCCTTGAAGTAAGCACTTAAAAAACAAGCAATGAACAGACAAAGAGCAGATACCTATGAGCGGATGGATAAAGATACATAGGAAGATAATGGAGCATAAGGACTATTTTGAGGGTTCTTTTGACCGAATACGAGCGTGGATAGACCTTTTGCTCCTTGCTGAATATCGTCCCTACAACAAGTATGTTCGGGGTATCAAAATTGAGGTAAAAAGGGGGCAAGTTTCAATGAGTGTTAGGGAGCTTTCTGAACGTTGGAAAATCTCTGATAGAACCGTCCGAAAATTCCTAAAAGAGATGGAAAATGAGGGGCAAATTTCCATTGAAAGAAGCAAATTTGTAAACTGCATTAACATAGCGAATTACGAGTTGTTTCAATTTTTTAACGGTTCTGAAAGTACCCAACAAAATCCGAACTTAACTCCCTATGATACAGAGGGTAATTTTTGCAATTTTAACAATTCGGTCGAACAGCGTACCCAACAGAAGCAAATTACACCTTATATTTATATAACTAAGAATACTAAAGAAAGAGTACCTAAAGGTACTCCAAAGAAAGACGAGCTTTCTTTCCCCGCCAGCTTAAAAAAAATAGATTATAAAAGGGTTTTTAATTTATGGAATGAGGTGTGTGTGTCATTGCCAAAATTGAAGACGTTTGGAAAACAGAGGAAAGAGAAAGTCAGATTGAGATTAGTCGAATTTGAAGGTAACTCTTTTGAGAAAAAAATCACATTTGCAAAAATGCTGTTTGAAAAAATCGAAAATTCGAATTTCTGCAAAGGAGATAGCCGTTCGGGTTGGAAGGCGAATTTTGATTGGCTTTTTAGCAACGAAACTAATTGGGTAAAAGTTTTAGAAGGGAATTACGACAATAAACAAAAACGCAATGAAGAAAATAGACAAGATAGACGTAGAGCAATGGAAATCACTGCTACATCAGCAGATGACTACGAAGAAGGGTTTATTTAGAATCCCAATGGATTGTGAGGATGTAAAAGAACTCCTTCTTGCTGGCTATGAAAAAAAAGTTGCATCTCGAAAGAGAATCTTCCTTAAACGAGATACAGAAACTGAGGCTATCCAGAAGCTTGCCGAACTCCTGACAGATGAAAATGATTATCGTTTTGGGGCTATGCTTACTGGGTTAAATGGAAATGGAAAGACTTCCCTCCTTTATGCATTTCAAGAACTACTTATATTCTTGAGCGATATGGGTGTCTTTGACAATGGAGAGCTTCACTGGAAAGACCGAAGATGCGGAATGATGATTGTTGAAGCAAGAGGTTTGTCTGATTTAGTTAAGAATGAAGATGATTTCAGAATGGCAAAAGAATATCCGATACTCGGAATTGATGACTTAGGAGAAGACTCAGCAGAAGTTAAGGATTATGGAAACATCAAGAATCCAATACAAGAACTCCTTGAATATCGCTATAAGCATCAGCTATTCACCATAGCAACAACTAACCAACGCCCCAAGGAATTAGCTAATCGATATGATAAAAGAGTTGCAGACCGTATGAATGAAATGTTTAAGATAATCGTTTTCAAAGGCGATACTTTCAGAAAGTAAATCCTCACAGCAGACAAGGATAGCCGTAGAAAAAGCAGAAATGGGGTAAAATTCGATTTTAATATAAGATGTGAGGATTTTATTATAATGAAAGTTAAAGTTCGAAAATGAGGCTTAAAATAAGTAGAACAAAAAACAATGAAGCACGAAGAAAGTCAAATACAAGCTAACTGCGTAAAATGGTTCAGGCTACAATATCCACATATTAAAAAATTACTCTTTGCCGTCCCCAACGGAGGCAAGCGAAATCTGCGTGAAGCCCAAATAATGAAAAGCGAGGGCGTAACGGCTGGCGTAAGCGACCTTATCCTCTTAGTCCCGTCAAGTGATGCAGAGTTTCATAGCCTCTGCATAGAGATAAAGACGGAGCGAGGCAAACAGACTAAACTACAAAAGGAGTGGCAAGCAGAAGCAGAGAAACAGGGGAATAAGTATGTAGTTTGCCGTAGTGTGGATGATTTTATCGAAGAAGTTAATAATTACTTGAACTAAATAATGAAGATATGAAAGATACAATCAGGATTATTGAAGAGGTTACAGGAGCGACAGAAAAGGAGTGGCTAAGTCATTGTAGGGTTCGGAATATCGTCTATGCACGTTACTTGATTGCTTATGAATTGCAACAACGGCACGGCTATACGCTTCTAATGCTTGCAGACTACTTCGGCAAGAGTGAACGCTTTGCAAGGAGGCTTATTATTTCTGCACGCAATGAAATGATTTACAACAAGGACTTCCAGCGAATGAAGCGACAACTAAGAGCCAAGTTTTCTGACAATTAGGCTAAACTTTTTGCTGTTTTATTTGGGCAATACAATAATTTGTATTATCTTTGTAGATGAGTTAAAGAACTAATTAATAATAATAAAAACAGAAAAAAAGAGGCAAATGAAACTCAGCGAACAAGAAGCAGAATTGATTGACCTTATTCGCAACTACAAACGAAGTTATCCGAATGGACACCCAAATTTGCTAATTGCAGCACAGGAGATATTTGATGACTTAACA
>PDWI01009395.1_pt1 | contig 11244 bp, 18 predicted proteins | sample 1430891 | NCBI WGS metagenome assembly PDWI01 (sample SAMN01162508, study PRJNA174530) | Oral metagenome, whole genome shotgun sequencing project. | biome: Marine environment; feature: Marine mammal; material: Swab sample of the gingival sulcus; isolation source: swab sample of gingival sulcus... | reverse complement strand
GAATGGCAGCGACGTCGGAGACTTTGATTTGCAAATTGATGCCCCGACCAAAGGGTTTTTCCATTTCTCCCGTTACCCACGAACGATTGAGATTTAATTAATCCAGCATTAACTCGGCACCCTCGCGTTCGAGATAGGCAAATCCTTCTTCAGGGCGCTCATACAAAATACGAAAGCCGAGTTTATTTAAATAAAAAGCCAAACTGGTAGCAATATTAGTAATTGCTAATTCCGGAACTAGAATCGGCTCGGGCAAGTCATCCAAGTTTATTTTACTATGATTTGTTATTGACACGGCTTTGCTGAAAGTAATCTTGTTAATCCCGCCCGTGATAAATTCAGCGAAAAAATGTTATAAATAGAGTTTTAAAAAGTTTCCACCACGGAAACCTTGTTGCATAATTTCATTAATTTCCTGCCTTATAGACCAAGTTATCTTCATATTTTGCCGTTGCGTTTAGTTGTGACTTGACCGCTATCCTCTTATAATTCTCGACTCGGTTATATCCGTCTATTCTATGCTCAATGACAAAATTAAGGTAGCTAATGAGTTCGCTTCTTGTGCTGCTAAAGAACACAAACGGCGGCCTCACCAACCTCATCAATCGTAAAAACTCTATCATGCCAAAGTATTCGTCGTTTGCGTATGCGCCCTGCTGAGTACAGACATACGGAGGATCAAGCACAAGTAAACATTTAGGGCCGCTTAAATACGGCTTTAACAGCGTTTCAAAGTCCATTTTAACAACATCTAATCCGGCTAAATAGTCGCTTGCTTCCTCATAATCGCTGCGCCTTATACAGTTGTATAGCGTCATCTTTTTAATAGCGTCCAAGTCGCCCGCGTGCTTACCACTAAACAATAACCAACTGCTGACGGCATGCATATCTACCACGCCGTCAAAGCCTTCCAGTGCTTTAATTACTGCCTTTTTAGTGGTGTCGGACAGCTTCTTATTCCGGGGAGCGTCGCAAAGAATATCCGCCACCACACGTCTCAAACGGTTAGTTTCGTGAATATTCAGCAGTCGTTTGTGATAATCGTCAAAATCGTTATAGATGACGGTTGCTTTGGGCTTAAAACGCTTGGAAACGTGCGCTAGCAAGCCCGACCCACCAAAGGCGTCTACGATAGTCCAACCTTGGCCATCATTGGGGATTATCTCATCGAGTGTCTTTATAAAATGATTGATAAAGTTGCGTTTTTGCCCGACAAACGGCAACGGCGCTTTACGGTGTACTTTGGATTGGACTTGCATCGATGAGAAACCACTCTTGTTTTTAGTTTAAAAACTGATAGGCTTATACGCCTCTGTACGGAGGGAGTAAGCCTTGCCAAGGGTGGTTTCTTCACCTGCGGGGCTGGGCGGTGTTGTCGCACCGCTCAGTCGCTTGCTTTGCTTTGAATGCGGCTAGAATAGCCGTCAATAGGTGGGTTTAAAATTAGACTGGTTTTCTAAATATCAAGGCGCAATTGTTCGCGCTCTTGACGGCGTTTGCGGATTTTTTCAGCCACTTTAAGGCTATATCCTCGGCTTACGCCATACTTCTTATCCACGTCCCTGTGGTTCATGTATTGTAGATCGGCATACATCGCCATCTGTCGGGCAAAAACTATAGGTTTCTTGGTCACGTAGAAAGGCTGCCCGGCAAAGGTTTCAGAGAGTTTTAGAACAATATCATAGATCAGCTTATTGGCTGATTCATTCGAGTATCCCTCTTCAATAAGCTTGAGGCGAAGATGATCAATCATATCGCCAAAAAACTCGCCGACATCACCGGTATCCGGGGCTAAACGCGCGCCATCAAGCTTAAACTCTCTGCCCATCTATCTTTCCTCTATCATCGGCTGTTTTAGGCATCTAGCCGCATGCTCAACTTTGCGTATCCAATTCTCAAGCATACCCAACAGCTGGTTTGTTTCCTCAGTGTTGAGATCACCAATATTCCACTTACCTAAATGCTTTTTACAAAAGCGATTTAAACTCGACTTATCACGGCTACTGACCGCGCCCAAGCCCCGCAATTTATACCATTTGGCCACACAAGCCTTTTGCTGGCCGGTTAAAGGCTTGGGCTTAAACGCCCCGCGTTTACCCATTTCTCTGATGACTTGCAAGCGCTCACGGGTACTCATATCCTTAGCACTGCTTTTGCCCGTAAAGCCTTGCAAAAACGCGCGATAGTCGTCATCGTCTAGGCCCAGCGCTTTCTTGCCGATATGAATTTTCGCCAAATGATTACCTTGATACATATCTCGGCCTATAAATCGGCAAAATTAAGACTAATCGCCTGATACTTTCTATCAACGCTTTCCCGCTCATAAAAACGAATATAGCTTTTAGTATCTGCGACTTGAACCGCTTCGCTAATAGCATCCATAGCGCGGTTCCAGCGGTCATCATCAATTTTCGTACGCCGCAAGGCGAGTATGCGGTTAGTGTTGATCTGCCCCTCTTTATCTGTGTCAAAAGCTTGGTCAACGATAGCCTTTAGATTGTCGTTAGCACCCGCAGTCCAGTCGTGTAGGCATTCGTCAATCAGCGCCTTGGCGGCAAGCAGGCCCTCGTCAAAGGTTAGCCTCTCGGCAAGGTCGAATCGCACCCGTTGTTTGCCATCAAAACTACTGAGGCAAATATTGCCCTTTTTACCGCCCAGCCTGACATCGTAACGCTCCGCTGACAATTCGACAAACGCGGCAATATCCGCATAAGCAGCGCTTTTAAAACGTTGCATTGCTTGCTGTAGTTGCTTGGCAGAGGCAATCAGCTCGTGTACTTGCTCATCGCGCAGCATATCGATTTCACGGATATTATCTATCGGCACTAAACGTCCTTTGGGGTCCTCTTTATAGCCATCGGGGACGGCTTGAATTGGAGTTTCTGTATCTTTAGTCATTTTTTTCACCGTTATTAAGTCGTAAGGTTTTATAGCGTTTTCATACCTTGGGATTTGAGTGTCTCTAAGCGTTTTCTTGCCTCTTCATCACTTAAAACATTTCCGTCTTTATCGGTTACGCAAGTAATATTTGGCAGTGATAATAAAAAATCGATAGATACACCCGCTTTTATTTCGATTGGTTCTAGTTCCTTATCTTTCATTTTTCCCTCTTTGTTTACGTTAATAGTTTTAAAAATATCTGCCATTATTTCGTTAATTCGGCGCTTTTCGGCATCGGTTTGGGGTGGTGGAGGCAAATGCCGCTTTGCCACTTTGACCTTGGCCTCTAGGTTGTTTATGACCTGTTTCGGGGTTGGAAACTCATCGACTTGTCTAGCCGTTGTGATAAAAGCGCGGCGCAAATTGTCAATGTCTTCATCATCCCACTGTCGCAACGGCCAAAGCACGGCAAGCCACAAATCAATCAGCCCGTCAACGCCATCTTTGGCCGGGTATCCACGCAAGCGCAAAGTAACAAACATGCCGATACCGCCGACCACCACGTTGTTAAATTTTTTGCGGGCCTCATCATTCATTTCAGTTTCCGCGCGTTGATTGCATCCATCGTTTGTGCGGTTTTGCTTTTATTTCCTGTCGCTACCAACCCAGCCCGGCTAAAGTCAGCGAACACCGTGGCGGTGGCGTTTGCGCTGGGCAATGCGCCGCCCAGCGGGGCAAGCGCCGTTCTTTGGGGCTCTTCATTTGGCATTTGTTCAAACACCTTTTTTAAGTAGTTGTGCGTGGTGAACGGCTTAACCGTTTCACCACGTTGTTGTTTGGCGCGCTGAATATCAACCGTCGTCGCCATTGCCACTGCTAAACGCCCCCAATCACCGCCGGACAAGGCTTCGACTTCCGTCACCAAACGCAATGCCTTATTGGCTGTCAGCGCAGTCTTAGCGGGTGCAAACAACGTCAAATAATCCATCAAAGACGTGCCGGACAACGTGTCTATCTTTGCTAGTTTGGCGAGCAATTGAGACGTCGCCTCATCTTTGGCTAAAGCGAAAATATCAATATTGCAGCGACATATTGGGCAGCGATTAAGCTTCATCGACTGCCTCCATAATCGTGATATGGTTAATAGTTGCGTCATCTCCAGCGATAACACAGTTGGTGATGCCGTGGTGGGTGACAAGTGCATTAATGTGACAACTGGCAGACTCATCGTAACTTTCGGCGGTAATGCCGCACCACGGTTCGGGGCATTCGTAAAACTCCAGCGGGTCATGGACAAAACCAACGCCCATAATTTCGTTATCACAGCCCCAGCGCGCAACGTTGATTGCTACCCATTCCACCATGTCCCGCCCCGAGGCGTTCTCGTCCATTTCTTTGACGTACCTTTTAAAGGCTTGCTTAAATTCTTTACATTCAGGATCATAAGATAACTGCACACGGCTGGAAACGGTTAAATTAACAGTTATCACGCTCACACCCCCTCAAAAATATCAGCCGTTATCTTATCTTGGCCAAGCGCGGCAGCCGCGTTTAGCGCTACAATCACCGCGTTATTGACAATCAACGGATACAACAGGCTGACGGTTTTATTGCCGGTACTTTGCGTTAGCCGGGCGGTTAATCCACCCATCGCATCATCGGCGAAAATATCATCAAAGGCTTTACCAACGCGGGCCAGCTTATGCTTAAGGTATTCGCCCACATAGGCGTTTAGCGGCTGTAACTCGACCTGCTCACAGCGGCGGGCAACCTCGCGCACATCGGCGTTGCGCTCATTGAGTTTGACCTTTAATTCAGGCTGACCAATCAGCACGATAGCCAACAAGCGCTTCATGCCGTCCTCCATTTCCCAAAAGCGTTTTAGATGCTTTAGCGTGGGGATGGTTAAATCGTGGGCCTCATCAATGACTAAACAATGCTTACTGCCTGCTCTAGCACTGGCCGTCAGCAGCCGTTTAATTTGACGGGCTTTGGCCTCCATGCTGCGCTTGGGTGCTTCGTTGCCTTGGCTAATATCATCAATGATGGCGTCACAGATATGTACGGCAGTCAAGCGGGTTTTGTCAATAGTCTGCGGCTGAATAATAATGACGTCATCGTTGTCTTGAGCGATGCCCTCAATCAAGTCACGCTTTAGCGTGGTTTTACCGGCGCCGGATTCGCCGACAATGGCCATAAAACCACCGTGTCGGGCTGTGGCTGCCATGCTGGCGCGGATATAGCGCTGCTCGGCTGACAGATAGACATCATCGCGATTTTGCACATCGTCGACAAAGGGGCTTTTGGGTAAGTTAAACAGCTGCTTTGCTGCTTGGCTTAACATTTGCATTTCTAGGTTCTCCGTTATAGTATTATTTTGTTTTTGCTTATCTTTACTGCTTTCCCATTCGGGCTTATCGACAATCCTTGAGTACAATAAGGCCGTTTCAATCTTTTTTCGTACCACGGCAATACTTTCTGTTTTTGGGTACTCGCCGTGTTTAATAATTTTATTAATCACCGCCGGGCTATAACCCGCTCGGGCTGCAATCAGTCGTTGACTAATGCCATACTTGAGTAATATTTCCCTTAGCGACATTATTCTTCCCACCAATTGACAGAAAATAGTACCTGTGTTTCTGCGGCGTTTAACGCGCGTAAAAGATTCTCACGCTGCTTGGGTTTTTGCGTAGCAACCAACCAATTTTCCGCGTAGCTAAGCTTCGTAAAACCAATAGCCATAGAAAAAGGTGGGGTATCAGGATCGTCGTTAATTACCTTAATTTGCACACCATATTGAGTGTTCGACGAAGTCTCTGCTGGGGCTTTCATTAGCGCCAACTCAATTGTTCGATTTGTGTCATTAATGGTTATGTCCACGCTTTCTTTTTGTTTCATGTCGCTTTTACTCCACCGAAATATTTTGAAATGGGATAATGCTTTTCGGCTTAAAAATACGCTTATAGTGGTAGCGTGAAGCGGTCTTGTATTCTAGCTGCTCAACCACGTAAGTGACGTTATCGCTAAACCCCAAAAAATGCTTTTGGTACTGGTTATCACCAACTTTACAGATAACCTCCAGTTGCTTGTCTCGGGTATCAGACTTAATAGAGCAATTACCTTCAATTTCCAAAATATAGGAATCACGGATTGCATTATAAAAAACAATGCGGCGCTTAACGCGAAATTGGTCAGCATCGGCACTCAAATTATGTGAAGCGATAGTCGCGTCACGCTGACAACCGAACAACCCGATAACAATAGCTAGTGCTAAGATTTTTTTCATTTTTGTTACTCCTTTTTTTAACTGGATCGAAGACTGGTTGGGTTATCACACAGCCCTTTTGCGTGGGATCTGAACGCCGGGGACGTAAACACCGTCCTGCGGCCCTTGCGCCAACAGCTTTAATACATCTACCCACTGTTGGCGACGCTCAAAGATTTGCTCAATGCTCAATCGCTCATAGACTATATTGCCCATATCGTCGCGAACGTATTTGCCGTTTGCATCGCATTTTGGCTGGACAATTTCCCGCGGCTTTTTTTCTCTTTGCTTAAGCCGTTGGTGCGCCTCGGCCCTTTTCAATCTGTCGCAGGCTAGACAACGGCGGCGTAGGCCGTATGGCGGCGCGGGGTAAAAGTGCGCTTCATCGGCCGGTAGCCAGCACTCACAAACACTGCAAACCCGACTCATGACGCCGTTGATAGGTTTATCTTCTGGGAATGTTTTTTTTCCTTTAGGTAACTTCATTAACTCACTCTCTGTAAATTTGGTCTCAATAGTTTTCCGGCTATGGCGGCGTATTCACTTTCACGCACGCCATCGTTGTATTCGCTTCTAATGCGCTCCGCCATGCCGTCGATAACGCCGTGCTGACGCACAAACCACTTGATGAAATGCAGCACCGGCATCGGCTGCTCATCGCGCTGGATGGTTTCTAACCCCGGCGCTTTGGGTGGCTCAACTTTTTGTAGGGCCGGCTCACCCACATCCAGCGGTTTGCCGCGCTTAGGGATGCGCACCGTGTCGTTGGCCTCGTTGCGTTTTTCAAGATAACCCACCGGGTCAATTTGTCCGTCAAACGCCACCGCTGCTTTGCTGTTGCGCAGCTTGTCGATTTCAGCTTCATCGCGGGTGCCGTAAGCCAGCTCATCAATATCTTGACGGTTGCGATCAATGGCCGTTAACGGCGCTTGGTGGTGGTGACCACCATCCATCACATCGGCCACGACGCTGTCGCTAGTGAAGCCAAACTCATCAGTGGTCAGCGGTGCGATATCGTAAGTCACCATTTCGCCAAAGCGGTTTTCATGGCTGACGCGAATATTCGGATAAGCATACGGGTTGACCGCCACCGTCACCTTTTCGCCAACGGCGATATTGTCAACTTCGCTAAGGTTGTATTTATTGCCCTCAAAATTGATTTGATAGTTGCCGCGCACCTCACGCAAGGCTGGCTTGCTGCTTAACAGCATCTTGCACACCTCAATCGGCGGCCGAGCGGTTAATTGTGCAGGCTTGATTTTGCGCCACGCCGTAAAACGCGGCAGGCCGTGGCGGGTGTGGGCATAGCGGTGATTACTTTGAAAGTCGCGCTGCCAAATCTCGCAACAAAAGTTTAATTCGTCAACGCTACCCACGCGCATGGTATAAAGGCGACCTTCAAAATGACGCTCAATAATGTCGTTGGTTTTTTCGACCTGACCCTTGGCGCGTGAATTACCGGAAATATGCGCGCTGTGCTTAACCTGCAGCTGTTCCAACAGATTTTTAATCATGTGCGATTGGTTGGCGCTGCCCTTATCCCAGTACAGCATCCGAGGGACGCCCTCAAAGGGGTTTTTCTGTTTGTCTTTTTCGCCCATCGCCGTCATCAAAAAATCAAACAAAGTTTCTTGGTTTTCACCACGGGCAAGGTAGTATTTGCAGAAAAAAGCGCCGCTGGCGTGGTCGGTGACGACATAGCGAAAAACCCGCTCATTGGCGATTTTGTAAAGGTTTTCCATCTTGTTCTGATAGAATTTGTCCTTGTCCATCACCGCCATGTTTTTGCCGTCTTTTAAGTAGTACAGCACACAGATAGACGGGTCTAGCTGCCACAGCTGATTCGGGTGCTCGGTCTTTAAATTGACGTGCGGCTTGGGCTGTTTCATTTGCTTAGGTGATAAGCCATTTTCGCGCAACAGCCGGGCAATGGTGCCCTCGTGATAAAGGGCCTTGATTTGCCCGTTCTCAAAGGCAATCTCAATTGCGACTTTGATAGGCAATAGTGACTTGTCATTCTTACGTTCCGACGAGCGCACCAGCGCAGCGATCCACTGCAACTCTTTTAGTGTTACGCCGCTATTGCCCTTGTCACAGCGGCGCTTGCGGTTTGTGCAGTAACCCAGTTTTTTCAGTGACCGATGCACCGTCATTTTCGACACACCCAAAAAGTCAGCAGCATTTGTGATAAGTGCTGCTCTTTGGCCGTGGGGGGTATTTTCTAACTGCATTTTTAAATCTGAGTAATAGGTTTCGTTGCTCATAAAAATTACTTATCAAGGCCGGCAGTTCTCGCCAGACTGACTAAATCATTCCAATCAAAAACACATACTTTGCCAGTGTCTTTGTTCCGTATCATCGGGAGGTGGGCAGGCAACTGACAATACAACTCATACGTGGCGCTTTTGCTTTTTGCCTCACCCACAAACTCTTTAAATGTTAGAGGCATATCGTCAGAAATAGATCCAACAGGGTCGCCATCACAATCAATCAATTTAGAAGGTTTTTTACTGGTCATCACTGCGCCCCCGTTACCCCGGAGGTAACATAATCCGGCATATTGCCGTCCTGGACGGCCGCTTTGGCTTCCTCTATCCAGTCCAGTTGATCGTCGTCGACGCTAACGTCGCCCAGCTGATACAAGTCAATCAAGCGGTTGGATTGTTCTTTGAGTTCGAGCAACAAGTGCCCCTGATTCACGCGCAGCACCGCAGGCAATTCAGGCTCGCTATTGATATGCTGGAAAAGTTTGTCAATCTCACCAAAGACGGCCATCATTTTAGTTTCTACCACGCTGATTTCCTGTGCGTAGGTTTGCGCCTTGTCGTAAGGAGAGGCGTTTTCTTCTTTGGCCAAGGCTTTGGATAATTCGTTAATCTTTTTATCTTTACCGGCGATAACCTGATCGGCGGCCTTGCGCTCGGCTTTTTCATCTTTGATTTGCGCTTGCAACGCTTCTTTTTCTTGGCGGTGCTTGACGCTCATATTTTCAATCAGTTCAACAATCGCGTCCTTGTCGCCGATATTGGCCTCTAACTCATTAATGATGACGCTTTGATCGCTGGGGTCTAGCTTGCGCAGCTTGCGTAGTTCGCGGGTTGTCATGCCCAAGTTTTGGGCGTTTTCCAATGCGGTTTCACCAAGCAGTTGTAAGTCCTTTAACCGCAAATCAATAGTTTCTCTTGACGCGCCAATTGCTCGACAAAACCCCTCCCAAGTACCGAGGTCTAACTGCTTGCCATCAATTTCCTGCACTTGCCCCTTTAAAGCCCTGTAAGCTTTCTGCTCTTTAATTGCTTGCAATTGTGACAGTGACAACGCCTCCAGCATATTGCCAATGGCGTGGGCGGCTTGAATACGCCCCAATAGCTGATTCATTTCCAGCTGTTCGGTGGTGATGGCGTTCATAGTGGCAGCCAAAGCCATTGACTTCTCGGCATCTTTAGCCAAAGCATCGTCTGTACTTTTGACTTCTGCCGGGGTTTTGGCAGCAGCTTGTTTTTTGGTTCTTGTGGTCATTTTTAAGCCTCCGTAATTAGTGTATGGTTTCGGCTGATGCAAAGCTGTCGCGCATTGACCGCAAGGTAGTCGCCAATCGCGTTAGGCGCGCAATTTCACGGGTGCGCAGGGCGACGCTGTTAAATACGTCAAGCTCCCTTTTAAGGCGGCTGATATATGTCAGAATTTGCGCATCGGTAATTACCGCCACGGCGCAGGCGTGGTTGTTTAACAGGGCGCTCATATTGACATGGGCCAGCGTGTCCGTTGACATAATATGCAGCAATTCATCAACAGTGATGGTGCAGGCCTCTTGCGTTAAAATCGCGCGCTGATTTGAGGTGTTAAGTGTATTTTTTTCCATAGGTTTCTCCGTTATAATAATTTTTCGGTGTTGCTGTGCGTTTATGTATGATCAAGCGGGTTTACTGTAATATCCCTCATGATTGCAGCGTGATACTCTTCTAAATCTTCAATATCACACCCGGCCGGCAGCGCAACGTCTTCATCATTACTGAATCGATCAAGGATATTCTCGATAGCAATTAAGGTATAGCCCGCGCAAGCGCGGTAGGCGTTCTTTACTTCTTCTTCCATTTTAGGTTCTCCGTTATAGTTTTTTTTAGGGCGCAGAATGAACAGCGCCGATTAATAAGAATAGATAAGGCAACATGACGAAGATCATCAGTGTGCAAAAAAGCATTCCTAAATAAGTGAGTGCGATTTTCATAGCGTCTCTCCGTTATTCACTGTCCGATAGACACTCAACCACATCAACGCGGGTGTGGCGGTCTATCTCCCCAGCCGACAAATCGACAAGTAGGTCGGCGCGGGCAACTCTGATAGCCTCTTCAACATCATCAGCTACCACCTCAGTAACATAGCTGCCGGTTAACCGCAGGGTGACTTGGTAATTCTCTTCTGTAGCGACAGAGTCTTTATCAACGACGCGTTTTTTTGTCACTTCCAACATCGCCGCCTTTGTTGCCAAAGGCAGGGCTCTAAATAAGTCAAGCAGTGTTTTTTCTTGTTGGTCTAATTCGTTCACTTGGTTCTCCTTGTTTATAAGCCAAATCCATAACGGCTGGCAGTTTCATCGACTCGGCGGCGCGCGCTATCCAGCGCGTTCATAATCTTTACCGCCTCGCGGGCCAGCTTTGCCGATACCCGCCAATTTTTATCCGGCAACTGCTCGGCATAGCCGGCCTGTTCCAATACGCAGAGATCTTTATAAACTTGCGCCTTGGTTGTATTTAAGCGCTTGGCCAACTCTGCACACTCAATTCCGGTAACCTCGTGGCCAAATAGCGCCTCTAGCGTTTGATAGCCTCGTATTTGTGCTTTATTGGTATATTGCTTGTCCATTTTTACCCTGTGCACAAATGTGCTATGATGTGCTTGTTTTGGTTGGCGTGTTTTTTAACCCAAGGAAAACGGCGATTTCGTGGGATTTGCCAAAGTTGCCTTTAATTTGACCGTTTAGGACTTTGTAGACATCCTGCGGTCTCCAATTGTTTTCTCTAGCAATACTGGCGATGGTAATGCCCTTGGCGCGAAATTCTCGCTTTACTTGTTCTGCGGTTTTGGTTCGCATATTTAAC
>PDWI01009637.1_pt1 | contig 11245 bp, 12 predicted proteins | sample 1430891 | NCBI WGS metagenome assembly PDWI01 (sample SAMN01162508, study PRJNA174530) | Oral metagenome, whole genome shotgun sequencing project. | biome: Marine environment; feature: Marine mammal; material: Swab sample of the gingival sulcus; isolation source: swab sample of gingival sulcus... | reverse complement strand
GTCCATATTCGAGGAAAAAATAATCAAGAAAAATAGGCGTTCTAATAAGGGGTGACTTTTATCAGTCGCCTGAGCCAATACCCGACGATGAAACTCAAGCAATGACAGTTCACGATTAATGTAAGCATCTGTGTTGTATTCACCTTGCTCGGAGCGTTGGAAGTCAAGCTGAGCTAGAGCTTTACTTGCAAAGACTGCATTTTTATTCGCAGTTGGAGCTTACTGCTATTGGCGGTTTTGTTGATTTTGCTTGTTGTGGTCATAAAATAAATTTCCTGTTGAGTAAATAAAAAGATTCTTGTTAAAATTGTTTTGTTTGAAGCGTCATCTTACCATAATCATAGCTCATTACACCATACAATAACTATTGAGTATAAAAGCTTGTCAATTCACTACTAATTCCGCTAATATAAGGGTCATTGAAATCTTCATTTTAGGATACCCGCCATGCAAGAGATAGAACTCAAGTTTTTAGTCCCCAACTACAAAATCACTGCCATCAAACGTCAAACTCATATAAAGTCAGCACAAACCAGCCAATTATTTGCTCACTATTTTGATAATCAAAATAAAACACTTGCTAAGCAGGGAATTGCCATTCGCATTCGTCGTGAAGATGATAATTGGGTACAAACGTTAAAAACCGCCGGTGATGGCATCGCCTCACGTTTAGAGTTTAATCATACATTAGATAAAGAAGTTACCGAGACAGCGCACCAACAACAAAACCTGCAACCCGACCTATCTCTATACGCACAAACCCCACTAAAAAAACAATTCAAACAACTCATCAAATCAGGTGAATTAACTGTCAGAAATGATGACCAGCAAAACAATAGCAACCAGCAAGCTGATACCGAGCAATCTGACAGTAATAATACAGAGGATAACACCTCAGCCAATACAAGCGCAGTTAATGTAAACAGCGCAGTTAATGTAAACAGCGCAGTTAATGTAAACATGGACGAAGAAACAGATATAAAACCAGAGACTCAAGTCATTGATCCTTCATGCCTGCAACGTTTATACATAACAGACATTGAACGCACAACTCGTTTAATCAAAAAAGAGGACAATTGTATTGAAGTTGCTTTTGATACGGGTACCATTATACATGGCACTGATGAGACGCAAACTCAAAATATACAAGAAGTAGAATTTGAGTTAATGACAGGGGATAAGGCCTTTTTATTTGCCACTGCAAAAACATGGTGTAAACGTTATCAATTGGCTTTATCTACCGTTACCAAGGCGGAAGCAGGTAGCCTGTTATTGCGAGGACGGTCATATCCAAAAGCGGTAAAAAGCAAACTAAAAGCGCTAACTTTAGATCCTGCTATCAGCCAAGCAGATTTTATCCGAGCCATTGTGCGTAACTGCTTATTGCAGATTTTACCCAATGCCAGTGCCATCTCTGCGGGCAGTGATGATGGAGCTCATGTTCACCAGTTGCGAGTCGGCATTCGTCGCCTGCGTACCGCGCTAAAATTCTTTGCAGACTTTAGTGAGCAAACTCGTCCCGAATGGCAAGCTTCATTAAAACAAGTCTTTACACACTTAGGTGAGTACCGTGAGCGCGAGATACTAAAGAACCAAACCCAGCCTATGTTAGAGTCTATCGGTGCGCCAAAAGTAGAATGGACAATGGATGTAAAGGTCATGCCGATTGATGCTGTACGCTCTAATGACTTTCAACTAACACTAATTGAATTAATTGAATTTATCATGAGTGAAGAAACGCCTCACTCTGTCGAAGTTCATCAAACTGCTGATGATAATGACAAAGAAGCGGATAATCATACAGCCAAAGAACTGAACAAAGACAAGCAAAGCAAACAAAAACAAGGTAAACGTAAAAAAAGCAAAACTCTCAAACCAGCTAAAGCTAAAGTGAGCAAGCGTTTGGACAAGCTCTTTAATAGCATTGTTACGGCAACTAACCAGTTTGAGCAACTAGATGTTGAAGCAAAACACGGCGTACGCAAGCAGTTAAAAGAACTTAGATATTTAAGTGAATTTGCCACACCGCTATATTATGCTAAACAAACTGGCTCAAATAACGTTAAAACAAAAAACGCCAAAGGCAAGAAAAAACAACAGAAAAAACTTAATAATGGCAAAATAGGAAAAGTAAGCCAACAACAAACGCTCAGTACCAAAAAACTCAGTAAAATCTTTACAAAATATCTGCGACCTGCTCAGCGAGTATTGGGTAATTATAATGATAACTTTGTTGCTCATGCCTTTTACGAAGACAAAGCAAAAACTGATGCAAATGCTTACTTTGCCGTTGGTTGGTTTTTGGCACGTGAGCAGCAAGCACTGGCTGAATGTACAGTTACCTTGGCAGAGGTACAGCATGCGCCAAGATTTTGGAAAAGCTAAGCTTTGGAGAATCTAAGATTTGAAAAAGCTAAGGTTTTGAAAAAGCCAAACTCGATGAGGATTATTTTATTCCTCATCGTCATGTATAAATCTCAGTCCAGAGGCTTTAATACCCCAAATCAACTCCACAAAAGCATGACTGTTTGTTAATGGCTCGCCATCAATAATTAGAATATAACCCTCACCATCAATCTTTAAAAAGATAAAACTAGTGGTCGGCATTAACAAATCAACACTGGGGAAAAAAGAGATTGCCTGCTCATTAATTACCCAACCACGTTGCTGTTGACGATTAAGAAAGTCAAAAAAGTCAGCGCCTGCTACACTTAATGTATCCGCCTCTTCTTGACTACAGCCTGTACGGGCTAAACAAAAACCCTCATTTGAGCCAATGACCGCTTTACGATTACCTGACAAACTTGCCATCACATAAGGCAAAAACTTATCCAATGGAATATTAGGTGCTGGTAGTGGCTTTGATAGCAACTGCACCAATCCCCTATCTTTAAAGTCTTCTAGCCATTCATTATGATACTTATTCACCCAATCTTCTAGTTGCCATGTACTTCTTTTTGACAACAGTGCCTGTAGAGATGATTTTTTATCATTTGTTTCAGTATAGGAAAAAGCCTCAAAGACACCTTCTGGTGTTAACATAATATATTGCTTATCTTCGGTAACCATTTGACACCCTTGCTAAAATAATAAATTTATCATAACTCATTCGTTTCTTTACACAAAAAAAAGCCAGCAACGCCTTAACGTTAGCTGACTTTTATCAATTAACTTGCAATCATATACACAAGTGAACTGACCAACTGTCTCATCTGCTTTCTTTCTCTCGCATCGACAATGGCGACATTTGCAGGTACGTTCTTCGACATCAGATAATCTGATAAGCGCTGATGTAAATCCCATGGCATATTCTCAGCATGCGTCACACCAACTACTAGAGCACTTCCAGATATTAATGGCATAAACTTACCCAGATAATAATCTAAATCTGCAACAGGATCTTCATCTTCCGCATTTAGCAATAAAACAAGACCCAACGCATTTTCACTTAATATCTCCCACATAAAGTCAAAACGCTTTTGTCCAGGTGTACCATAAACACGAATAGATTCACCGCTATCCAGATTCATGATGCCATAATCCATTGCCACTGTCGTCGTTTCTTTAATATTTTTTACATCATCTGAAGCAGCCTCTTCGGTCGTTACCACCTCTTTATCCGATAAAGCTCGAATCGCATGAGTCTTGCCAACCCCTACCGGACCTGCGACAATTAGCTTATACACATCTTTTGTTAATTTTTCTACAGCACTCATAGCACACCTCTTCTTGCCCGTACTTAATTTATAGTTATAGTACCTAAATTGTGACGTTAGGCTTACAACTTAAGCTTTTTTAATAACCGTTGGAAAAAGCCCGTCTTCTTTGCCCGTTGTACTTCTGAGGTCTTTTCCTCTTTCTGTACTTTTTGTGAGTTAACTTCTTCTGATTGACGATCCATTGATTGTTGTTTATGTGCCAACAATAACACCTCACCATCAGCTACTCCGGTTAACACACTGAGCAAGAATATTCTATTTAATTCTGATACGCTCAATTGCTCAAATATTCGGCTTAACTCATCAATCGTCCTAGGAGCATTCAGACAAGTTGCAACGACAGTATGCACATGGGCAGAAACGCCTTGCATCATACTAAAGTTAGGCATAAATTTTGCCTTTAAGGGTAATCGGTGGCTATCAACATCGACCCAAGCCGGTACAATTCGCGCAAATACTTGCCACAAAACAAAATTAAGCGAATATTGACGACAGCCAGCTTGCTTCATCTTATCGAATAAATGTGTATATCGAACATCGTCCAAACACTCATACTTAAATGAATTCTTAAAGCCAGTAAAATCATTCACAATCGAAAAATAATCTAAGATGCGCTCTAAATTATCTACAACCGCATATTGCCCAATCGCGTTGACAAGCATCTGATAACGCCCAACACGTATTAATACTGGCTGTTTTTGATTAAAGATTTGTATCAACTCAGATAATAGTTCTTCTTGACATACATCAGAAAAATAATCACACACAACAGCAAAGACACCATCCTTCTTGGATGTACGCTGTAACTGATTGGCTTCTATCATATTTATACCTTACTATAAACTAAAATATCGTCCAACTACTCAAGTTAAACGATAAAAACATCCACTACGCTTGTTGTAGCTTTTCAAGTTGTGCTCTACAATCTTGCCATCTTTGATCCAAAGACCAGCCATTTCTATTTAAAGCGAACCAAACCTTCATAAAGGCAACCAAATCACTACAGATTAGACAATGCTCAAAAAAGCGATCTTCAATGTCTGCCAACATCAACGCGTCACCTTCTTTATAGGCATGAGTTAGCTGATTAATCACAGAATCAACCACGTAGCAAGTATTATCTTTACTCGTACGCAACCGATGTACCGGCACGTCCATAGAGGGCATTACCAACACGCTCCAAGCAGTCGCAAGCTTAGTGATGCGTTCTACATAATCTTGTTTATTACTACACTGAACAAATGCTTGATAAACATCAGGCGAAAGCCTATGTTGGACATCGCTTAACACATCCAATGATTGCTGATTATCATAAAAAATATCAAACCAACAACCATAAAAATAATCCGCCAAAGCTCCCTGTAGTGGCTCATCGGATTGAAATCCCTTAGCCACTCTAATACGTTGAAGATGAGTCGAAATATTATCAGCCTGCTTCATCGCCTGCCTTGATAGGCGACGAAACTGTACTTGACTGTGTGCTTGCTCATTATTGTGATAATGATTAGAGATCGACATTACAAATTCCTACTCATCCTTAAACATACGTTAGCGTTAGAGAACCTTCTACAGAGAGCTTTCTGCATTCAGCGAATCATTCGCATTAAGAATCACCTGCTATGATTAGCTTAGCAAGGTTTCCATCAAATCAATCATAAACTCAGCATCTTCTTCTTCAAGCACTTCAAAGCCTTCAGGAATACCTAACTCTGATAGAACATTACGACCATCTTCATCTTCTTTTAGAGAAAGCATGACTTTTTGTAACTCTTCAGCATGCTCAAAGCCATCTTTGACAAGAACAACATGAGAAATCGCCGATAGATCACTTTCAATCAGTACATTTAGCTGAGTCTTTGTCAGTCTTGATAAGCTAGCGAAGGTCTCAGCCATAAAAAAGGCAAGATCCGTTTTAGCTTGAATAACATTACGAGCAGCGGCTTGATAGTTTTCTGTCAAGGTAAACTCAATATCGTCTTCCGCAATATCAACCGCTTCAAGCAAACGCAAACCAATAAGCTTCACATCTCTATTATCAGTAATGGCAACGCTAGTCTTAGCAGGGATATCTTCCATTGAGGCAATATCGCCTTTACTTGATGAGGTAATCACCATCTCATCCATTTTGCCAACCGGACGAGCTAAAGGTCGAAAGCCTCTTTCACGAATCAATTCTGCTGCGTCAAAAGGATTGGCATACACCAAAGCAATATCTTGCTCAGCAAGAATCTGTTGTTGCTCATCGTGCGATACTGGGGTAATTAGATGTAGCGAATGTCCTGAACGCTTTTGTAACAGCGTATTAAACATATGCCAGCCGGCAAAGTTTTCAGGAGAGAAATCAGGGGCAATTAAAAAATTTGACATTATTATTCTCCTGCTTTCATTTGTTCATATTGAGCAATCGCAGCCTCAATTTTGCTACGTGAAGGCTTACGACGTACAGAGGTGTAACCCACGGTCTCGCCACGACGGACATTAGGCACGACGGTTGCATATACCCAATAATGGCTACCATCTTTACATAAATTTTTGACATAACCATGCCATTTATTACCAGATTTCACCGTTTGCCATAGATCGGCATAAGCCTCCTTTGGCATGTCTGGATGACGTAAAATACAGTGAGGCTGTCCAATTAATTCGTCTTTTTCGTAGCCACTAATCTTAACAAAAGCATCGTTAGCATGGGTTAAGATACCATTTAAATCTGTACGAGATACAATCAACTTGCCATCAGGGAAAGGTAGCTCTTCCTGTGTGGCATAAACTGTACGAGTACTACCATCAAAAAAGGTAAGTTGATGTTTTGTACAGGCTTTATCTGGCTTTTGCATATCTTTTATTTGTATACTCAAGAGAAACTCCTTACTTATAATGAAGTTATTGTAAAACTAACCAACACAGATTCATTGACAATCTGTATTGAGAGACAACTCATATTATAGTTAAAATTATATCATACTTAAAATGATAATAACTGCTGAAGCACTTGCGTTTAATCACGCAACACAAACCAAAATCTCAGTATAGCAATGATCCATCGGCTTATTTTATATACTCAATTATTAATTATCAATTGCTCAACCAACATTACCATAACTTAAGCCGCTATAATCTATAGCAATCTAAAATATAAGCAATACAAGCGCCCAGTAAATTACAATAACTTACCAAGTGCTTCTGCAGCTCGCTTAATATCTAAGAATAACAAACCTAACTTAGCATTTTGTTTTGCAAGTACAGTCAATACCGCTTCATCACCTGCTGAGGTCATGATAACATAGCCTTTTTCACCTTGAATCAATACTCGGTCGGTGCTACCACGAGCCAGCTCGGCACCTGCTCTATCACCCAAAGATAATAACGCTGCTGACATCGCACCAACACGGTCTTCATCAATACCGATTGGCAATGCAGACGCAATCATCAGACCATCTGTTGAAATCAGTGCAGAGGCCTCTACATCCGCAGAAGAACCATTTAAGTCATTAAGAGTTTGTTGAAACATATCTGTACGCATAAAAATCACCTTGTGTTTATTTTGCCATACCATCACCTGTAAATAATAGAACAAAACAAACCCACTAGACCATCCAACTACTACCAGCAGGGTCTGAGTAAATTTTTACGATCCATTTTTACAAGTTGCTTTATCTGAATTGATATGACAAATAGATTAAAAAGAACTAAAGCCAAATAAAACTTATCCAGCCTTATCTATAGTGTAATAAAAACTAAAAATCAAACCCTATAGGCACGGGTATGGGATATGGGTACCTATACTATAATAAAAAAGTACCAAAAACACAATGATAACTTTGTAACTTTTTAGTAAAGATAACTGTTAGTAAAACTAACCAACAAAAGTATAGTCAACTAACATATAGTAAACTAACAGATGATACAGCCACTATTTAGGTTGCAGATCAATCACCTGCCCCTGCACACCACAACTATCATCGCTCATCAAACAAACATAAGCTGACATGATATCTTCTGGCGTCTTTAAATTCATAGGATCTTCATCAGGGCGTGCCATCGCTCGCATTGCGGTTCGGGTCGCCCCTGGGTTAAGACAATTAAACCTAAGTTGTGTCGTCTGCTGGGTTTCTTGTGTGAATAAACGACTCATACCTTCGGTTGCTAATTTTGACAAGGCATACGCACCCCAATTTGCTCTTGGCTTTGCCACACCGCTGGACGTAAAGATTACTGAAGCACTCGGAGCATTCTTTAGCAAAGGTAATAACGCCTGAGTCAACATAAAAGTAGCCGTAAAGTTGACCTGCATAACCTGTTGAAACGTCTCTACGTCATAATTCTCAAGTGGAACCAGCTCACCTAATATACCAGCATTATGTAACACACCATCAAGATCACCGATCTCACGCTGGATTCTATTTGCCATATCCCTCATTTCAATTGGACAAGCACTTTCTAAATTCATCGGTAACATCGCAGGCTGTTTACCACCGAGGCTCTCGATTTCGTCATAGACATATTCTAGCTTACTCGGTGTTTTGCCTAATAACAGTACGGTTGCTCCATAACGAGCATAAGTCAAAGAAGCAACCCGCCCAATACCATCACCCGCTCCCGTTACTAAGATAATTTTACCTTCAAGGCAATTATCTTTGGGATGATAATTTCTAATTTGCTCATGAGTCAGTATTGCCGTATCCATAGGTTACTCCTTAGTAATGTAACACATCAGTCGATGCCGTAAATCTTGCGAGCTCTGAACAATCTCATCTGCCCCCCAATCTGCTAGTTTTCGTCGTTGCTCTTCACTAATATAGCCATAACCTGCTACCATGGTTATCATACCTGCTTGCTTACCCGCTTGAATATCACGAATATGATCACCAATATATATAACGCTATCTGCCTCACTAGGTGCAATCGCAAGGGTATCAAGCGCGAGGTATAAAGGCTCTGGATCAGGTTTCGTATGAGTGACATCCTCAGGACAAACCAACACAGCACATCGCTGAGTTAAATCCAATGCCTGCAATAGACGTTCTGATAAATATCTTGGCTTATTGGTGACAACGCCCCATGCAATGCCTTGATTATCCAGAATACTAAGTAACTCATCTAACCCATCATATAGATGACTTTTTATGCAAATATTTTGAGCGTATTTATCCAAAAATTGCTGACGATAAGCTAAGACCTGCTCCTCTGTCAGTTCGCTATCAGTTGTCTTTTGCAACTCAAGCGACTGTAAATCAGCAGACTTAAATCCAGCTGGCTTAAATAAGGAAACCATTGCCAATGCGCCAGCAGAGACCTTCTCTAAAATTAACACCTCAGATGGCACTGCCAATCCATGCTCCCGTGCTAGTTGCTCAATAATATAAACAAAATCTCTAGCAGTATCGACCAGTGTCCCGTCTAAATCAAATAGTACGGCCTTAATCGGGGTGCTTTGTGTTTTGGGGGTTATCATCATCTTTTATACTGTTTTTTAATATTTATTGCATTTCTTAATATTTACTATAATGGTTACATGCCACGTTCTCATTCTACACAACATCCAACCACAACACAACTTTTGTAATGACTAGTGCTTCGTGTGTTTTGTCGTTTATGACCCTATCATCATCCTGAATCATTTGCATACTAAAATATATATCAAATTGTGCATACCGCATAACAAACTCTGTACCTAGCTCTTGTTGTCGATAAGCAGGTCTTGGGTCTTGTGCGATAAGCTGACAAATATAACTTACGTCCTCTGTCGATAGCCTACCTGCTGAGATATATTGACTAAGTTCATTGTCGGCTTGGGGGCTGATGTGTACATTTCTGCTTTTGGGTTTATCTTGAGCAAAGCCACTCTTTGCACGCTCAATAGTATCACTATAGGCGATGTAAGGCTTAATGTCGATAATGGGCGTACCATCAATAAAGTCCGCTCCAATAATCTTGAGCCAAGCCTTATTATCAATCACTTCTAGCTTATCAAGTTTAACCACAGACAATCCCAAACCGCTTGGACGATACATACTACGAGTGGCAAATACCCCAACTTTATCATTACCGCCTAATCTCGGTGGTCTCACTTGCGAACGAAAGGACTTTTTTGATTTGTTATTAACAGGCTTATTCTGATGAAACTGCCAACTAATCCATAGATGGCTAAAATCTTCAATACCTTCAAATGCCAATGGGTCGTTATAAGGGGCATACATCTCGATTTTGGTCGGTAAATTGACTAAATTGGGCTGGCGAGGTATGCCAAACTTTTGCGTTAACGGTGAGTGGTGAATACCAATTATGGGCACGCTAATAGAATTAGAAGATTCATTAAACACTTGGCTAGATAAGAGACTGGACATTGTGGTTGGACTAGTTTGGGCTGGTTTAAGTTGCTGAATATTTAGTTAAGGCGTGTTTTATTTTAGCATAGAATGGGGTATTCGTTACGAATGTTTGTTATAATATGATAATTATTCTATTTTAGATTCTTCACAAAAAATTAATTGCAGAGGTCATCATGTCAAAATTTCGCAAAGAAACCGTCACTTATGTTCACCACTGGACAGATAAACTTTTTACTATTAAAACCACACGTGATGCAGGCTTGCGCTTTCGCAATGGTGAGTTTGCCATGATAGGCATCGAAGTTGATGGCAAGCCGTTGATGCGTGCGTACTCTATTGCCAGTGCTAACCATCAAGATGAATTAGAATTTTTCTCCATCAAAGTCCCTGATGGTCCGCTAACTTCTCGCTTGCAACATATCAAGGTTGGCGATGAACTGTTGGTCAGTAAAAAGCCAACTGGCACCTTAGTATTAGATGACTTGCTTCCTGGTAAACATCTATATATGCTGTCGTCTGGTACTGGACTTGCTCCGTTTTTATCCTTGGCTCGTGATCCTGAAGTGTTTGAGCGCTTTGACAAAGTGATATTGGTGCATGGCGTACGTCATGTCGAAGACCTTGCGTATCGTGAATTCTTTGAAACCCAAATGCCCAATGATGAAGTGTTTGGCGAATGGTACCGAGAGAAGTTTATCTACTATCCAACCGTTACTCGTGAAGAATTTAAGAATCAAGGCCGTGTCACTGATTTGATCACATCAGGAAAGTTATTTGCAGATATTGGTTTGCCACCGATGAATAAAGAGGATGACCGAGTAATGATTTGCGGAAGTATGGCATTTAATAAGGATTTAGATAAAATCCTAACTGATATGGGCTTAACCTGCTCGCCTCGTATGGGCGTACAGGCGGACTTTGTTATTGAGCGTGCCTTTACAGGCGATGGGTTTACAGGGGTTTAAACTTAGGTAAAAATTCGAGAAAGTTGTAAATAAACATAAAAAATCGCTTGACCTGTTTTTAATCAGTGCTATAATACGCAACTCAGACGTACACAATGAAATAAAAACTGAGTTGCGTTTCACACCTTATATGCCAGTGTGATGGAATTGGTAGACATGACGGATTCAAAATCCGTTGCCTTTAAAAGCGTGTCGGTTCGAGTCCGACCACTGGTACCAATATTTTGTT
>PDWI01009394.1_pt1 | contig 11246 bp, 9 predicted proteins | sample 1430891 | NCBI WGS metagenome assembly PDWI01 (sample SAMN01162508, study PRJNA174530) | Oral metagenome, whole genome shotgun sequencing project. | biome: Marine environment; feature: Marine mammal; material: Swab sample of the gingival sulcus; isolation source: swab sample of gingival sulcus... | reverse complement strand
TCAAGGATATGGCCGTGATTGTCAATAAATGCCGAGATTCCTGTATTGGTACAGCGAAGGAGAAACCGGTTTTGTTCAATGGCCCGAAGCACACTCAGATAAAGATGCTGCCGGGGGGCTGACGAATCTCCAAACCAGGTGTCATTGCTGATATTCACAAGGATATTTGCCCCCTGTTCGACACTTTTCTGGGCCAGTTCCGGGAAAATAATCTCGTAACAGATGAGCAGGCCAAGGGCCATCTTGCCGTACACCAGAGGAGCAGAGGACGTGCCTGAGGAAAAATCCGTAACCCCGTGCACAAGTTTGTGCAGAAAAGGAAGCCAGGAGGCAAAAGGGGTATATTCGCCAAAGGGAACAAGATGTCGTTTGTCATAGCTGGAGACGGTTTTTCCATGAGGGTTCACCAGAAAGGCACGGTTAAAGAGGTCATAGCCGTATGGCTTGCAGGTGTTGGGTATATATCCCGGTGCCCCCAGAACAAGGGTGGAATTGGTCTGTCGGACGAGCTGAAGGATGTGATGTTGATGCCTGTTTTTTTCCTGAAAATAAAAGGGCATGGCTGTTTCCGGCCAGACAATGAGCTGGGGCCTTTGCCTTGCTGCTGCCTGCTGTGTCAGGCGGATATAGGTGGTAACAGTACTGTTTTGAAAGGCAGGATCCCATTTGTGATTCTGGTTAATACCGCCTTGCACAAGAAGGGTTGGTATTGTCCTGCCCGAAGAAGGCGTTTTGGGGACAAGGGACGGAATAAGGGGAAGAGCAAGGACAAGAAGAATGCCTGCCATACCGCATAACGCCCAGGGATGCCGGGGAAGCTGGACAAGGAGCAGGGCAAGAGCAGCGAGGATGCCTGAAAGGCCAAAGGTTCCAAAAAAACGTACCGAGGCCACGGCCCAGGGCCAGACACTTATGGCACCGGGAAGGGTCAGCCAGGGAAAGCCTGTAAGTATCCAGCTAAAAAGGATGTCCAGGCAAGCCCAAAGGGATGCCGCAAACAGGGCCAGACACGGCCAGGAAAGACGGTTTTGTACAAGATGCAGAAGTCCGGTGTAAACTGCAGCGTGCAGGCCCAGAGTACATCCAAGAAGAAAGGGGCAGGGCAGGGCCAGAAGCAGGGGAATCTGCCCGTAGTGGTGGACTGGTATGACAATCCAGTACAAACAGGCTGTGGAGACAGAGGTCCCCAGTAGCCAGCCCCTGAAAAGGGCCTGTTTGGGAGACCGCGCTGTTACAGCTATGGCGGCCAGGGCTGCGGGAAACATCAGAACCAGCGGTGGAAGATGCAGGAAGGGATTGGCAAAGCCCAGCCAGGTTCCCGCAGTAGTGATGAGAACCACTATCCCAAACGTCCGGGAAGACATGGCCTGTATCTGTTGGCGGGGGAGAATCATGGGAAGATAAGGCTCATGAAGATTCAGATGTTTTTGTATCTTTTGGCGGGGTTGCAGGGGTTACAAGAACCCAGAGGATATGTTTGTTGTCTGCTTCCCGAATTTCAAAATCGTGTTCCGCGATGAGCAGGTGTTCACCCTTTTGCGGAACCTTGCCTGCATGTTCGCACAAAAGCCCGCCAATGGTCTCTACCTGTTGGGAGTCGAGGTCGATGGAGCATTCCTCCCGCACCGTATCCAGCGGAGTTCGTCCGGCAATAAGGATGCGCTCCTCGTCCAGAAACTGGATTTCTTCAGGCTTGGGCGTGTCGTATTCGTCTTCGATCTCGCCCACAATTTCTTCAATAACATCTTCCAGGGTAACCAGGCCCGATGTGCCGCCGTATTCATCCAGAGCGATGGCCAGATGCGTTTTTTTTGCCTGAAATTCCAGAAGGATGTCGCTTATATTTTTGGTGTCCGGGATAAAGAGGGGCGAACGGATAATGGAGGAAAGATCAACGGTGTCATGCCCGGGATTGACAAAAAAGGGCAGCAAATCCTTGGCGTGGATAAGGCCCACAATATTGTCCTTGCTCTGTTCGTACACGGGAATGCGTGAATGGCCGCTTTCAATGATAAGTCCGGCGATTTCCTGCAGGGAGTCATTTTTTTCCGTACAGATCATCTCGGTTCTGGGAACCATGATTTCTGTAACCTGTTTACTGTCCAGACGCAGGACATTTAGCAGCATGGAGACTTCGTTATTTTCAATCTCTCCATCCTCTCTGGCCTCCAGAATAACCTCTTCAATGGGGGTATCCTGCCGGTATCCAAAGATTCGTTGCAGGGTGTTCCATATCGTCCCGCCAGTCCCATGTTCCGGGCCGTCTTCCATTGGTTCTCCCTTGTTAATGGTGATACGTACGCTCGTTATTTCCTGTGACCGTTTATGTTTTTCTGCAAGTCAGCCTCAGTCCCAGGCTTCCTTTCTTTCTTTTTCCTGCTGTCTGAAGAGGGCCAGATGCTGCTTGAAAACCCAGTTGCCAATGTGAGGGTGCCCCTCGTCCTTGTACAGAGGAGTCCAGATAATATGTTTGTCCGTTTTTCCTTCCAGTCGGCCGTTCATCATAAATTCAATGCCCATTGACCGGGTATTATTTAATGGATCACAGACAATAACCCGTATCTTTCCCTGAAGCCAGGCTTCCAGATGGCCGGATTCGCGGTCAAGGAGTCTGAAAAAGAGCAGCACGTCAGGGGAGGCATCCTGCTCAAGGAATTCATTGATGGCTTCACTGTCCTTGATGGAGAGCCTGCAGCCGCCAGCGGAAATGTCCAGCACCGCCAGAGAAGGTTTGTCTTCTTCCTGGGCCAGAAGATGTCTGTGGGCAAGGGGTTCTCCCCATGCGTCAGGGCCTGTGTGGTTTTTGGTCGTTATCTTGTCCTGGGCAAACCACAGGCTTGCTTCGGAAATGGTGGCATTGTCCGGGACAAGGCGAAAGTGCATTCGGCGTTGGCCCAGGTTAATAACATCAGGACGGGCGATGCGCAGAAAGATTTGGCCCGAATGCTGGCTGTCAATGGCCTCTATGGATGATTCAAAGATATAGTAAATTCTGGCATCTCCTCGTGAGGCCACAGAGAAATAAATCTCCATAGGCCGCCCAATCCATGTCTGCCGAGGAGTAACATAACTGGGTAATTCAAGGAGAATTTCCTCGCTGTGTACCGAGACAAGGGAGCAAAAAATGCCTTCGTTTTTAATGAGTTTTTGCCGGAAGGAAAGCTCAAAACGGCTTCGTTCGGCCAGACATCTTCCAAGCAGAGCCATAATTTTTTGGGGATCGTCCAGCCGCGCTGGTGATGTGTTGCGGCGCATTCGGGCCAGGATGATTTTGGCAAGAATGCCCACCACAAGGATGATGCCTGCAATGGTCAGTACCCAAAGGATAATAGTCATCACCTCCGGGTTTACACCAGAAGAAGAAAAAGAATCCTTGATACCGGGAATAAGAGGGGCTTGTGCCTGAATAATCATGGAAGACTAATGGATTGTAATGGGTTGGGTGCAGGGAGTAACAAGGTCAAGCAGGGTCTGAATGCGCTGCTTGATACATTGCTGCCGGGTCGGGTTGGTAGGTTTCAGTATTCCTTGTGTTTCAAGTTTGAGCTGCAACTTCCAGTCCTGAACAAGAAAGACTACCCAGCCCCGATTGCTGTCAATACTTCGGGCCTGGTCAAGGAAGGCTTGCGTCCAGGCTGCATCATCCTTGTTAGCAGATTGTCCCGTGCGGACTGCTGCCTTGCGGGCATAGACCGAAACAAACAGCGGATTTGCCAGGTGAGCCAGATGATCGTGAAGTGCCTTCCACTTACCCTTGTTCAGCATGGCGGCAAGGACGTTGTCCGCAGGAACGGCCACAAGGGCGTGACGGTCATTGAGGTCAGGGCCGCAATCCAGGCCTTGCTGGGAAAAAGCAACGGCTTTGTCAAGAAGGTGGGGGTAGTCCACGCCAAGATAGGCGTGAAGTTTATAGGCCAGGACATATAACCTGGCCACGGCACAGAAATCATCTTGCCGCAGCAGGTTCTCTTTGGTCTGGGCAAACAGGGAACGGGCGGTCATCCATCTGCCCTGAAGAAATTCCTGAATAATTTCCTGATGCAGGGCCGGGGTTTGGGAGAAGGCCGCAGGTCTTGGGTAGGGTTCACTTTTTTTCAGGCTGCATGCCTGAAGAAAAAGAACTCCAAGAATAAGGCCAGCAACACAGCAGGCAGGAAGAGTATATTGGCAAGTACGATACATGGAGTCTCCAATGCAGGAGTGTCTAAGGAGCAGGAGCAGGAGAGATCTTTGAAGCCTCCCCACGGGCAAAGGGCCAGGTTTCCTTGAGGCGCTGCAGAAGTTCTGTACCAAGCCGGATGGTGTATTCACCCTGGCGGCGTAAGCCCACAAGGTCTGTTGTGGCATTTTTGACATCCGCGCTTATGGCTTCAATGTTAGCAAGGGTTGGGCCAAGTTCCTGCTGCATGGCATGAAGTCCCTTGATAAAGGTCTGCCCTTCCTGGAGTGTTCGCACCAGTTCATCCTGAAGGGGTTTTAGGTCATCTACACGGAGGGTGGTATTCTGGAGCAGGATGTCAATACTTTGCATGGCGTGTTCTGTTTTCACGAGAAGGGCATTCATGGTATTCACAGGTCGTGGATCCTGAGTCAGGTAATAGAGCATTCCCTCGTTATGCAGGATGGTTGTGGTAATATCTTCAGCATTGGCCAGAATGGTTTGGACATGCCCCTTTTTATCCACAAAGCTGTCGGTCATGGTTCGCAGATTGGCCACGATTTTTGTGAGATTCTGGATGACCGGCTCTGCTTCCTGAATAAGCTCCCTGAGTCCTGCCACTTTGGACAGGGTCATGGTGGAGCCTTCTTTGCGTAGGGGGCTATTGGGATTGCCTGGAATAAGGTTGAAATAGGGTCGTCCGATGATTCCTTCCTGGTCAAGGATGATTTTGGCATCCTCGCGGAACCATTTTTGGTAAGAAGCCAGGATTTCCAGCTTGATCTTGATGGAGCCAGTATCGTTTAAGTGTACCTTGTCCACGTTACCGATCTTGAATCCTGATAGCCGGACAGGGATACCCCGTTCAATGTTTTCTCCTGTTTCACTGACCACATAGTAGGTAACGCGCTGGGCAAAGAGATCTTTTTTTATGCCGATATAGACGATAAGAGAGACGGTTGCCACGATCACGAAAAGCAGGAAGAGACCTACCTTGAATTCGATAGTTTTGAATTCTGTGGACATGGGCTATTCCTCAATATGAAAGGTTGGAAAGTTGAGCTTTTCGTAGGCCAGGGCGTTTTTTGCACTGCAGGCAATCCACATGGCTGGAGGCTGTCTGAGCATTTCAAGGGCATGGAGAAGGGTCTGGGCCACAGCGAATTGGCCTGTATGCACGAGGACAATGGTATTGCCACAGGCAATGCAGCGCAAAAGTTGGCATTTCATGCGTGTGAGAGTATTGAGCTGATTCTTGCGTTGCCTCATCACATCCATAACACCCAGAGCCTCTATGTCTTCACGCAGAGGTTCAAAAGCCTCTTCCAGCGGTAGATTGTTGTGGTACATGGTTCCCAGCAGAATATTTTCCACGACATTCAGGTTGGCCAGAAAAGGAAATTCGTTCCCGATGATGCCTATGGATGAGCGGCATTGGAGGAGAGTTGTTGCCAGTTCGCATACCTGTCCTTCTGTCTGGGCAACGAGTAAAAGCCGGGGACGGTTGTCGTTAAGCAATGCTTCAATGTTGGGAATAGCCATGCTTAAACCATTATAGAAGATTAAAGACGATTTCAATAAGGATGACACAGCCCACCGTGTGCATCATCCCGTGGATAAGTTTTATGGGAACCTCGGTAAAGGCATTGCGCACAGTAATGCCTTTTTCAATGGCAATAAGCACCACCGCAAGGCTCATTAAAAACGGCTTGAAGATAAGAGGGAGAAGGTCTTTTAAGGTGATGGCATTAAGGATTTGGTCTATATAATTGTCAAAGGTGATGTTGTGAAAATATCCCAGCGTAAAGAAGCCGCCGAGTAAGGCAACAAGGGAAAAGACAATGGTCAGGCTCGGCCCGGCCAGAGCAAATGCCACAAGGCGTGGGAGATACAGGTAGTGTTCCATAGGGATTCCCAGCATGGACAGGGTTTCTGTTTCCCGGTTGATTTTCATAAGGGCTATTTCCGAGAGGACGGCTGACCCTGAGCGAAGGAGTAGGATCATTGTGCAAAGAAGCGGAGCCAGTTCGTTGGTGATAGACCTGACGAGATAGATGCCTATCTGGTCATAGGAGTTCAGGCGGGTCAGGACGCTTAGCAGGTTGTCAACGGTGAAGGAACCAACAATGAGTGCTGTCATGCAGACAATGGGAAGGGCCTCAAAGATGGTGAAATAACATTGTTTCACGGTAACGCGAAAAATAGCCCGGTTGAGGAACCTGAGGCGTATGAACGAATGAATAGTGTGCCGCAGGATAGTGGCAATGACGAGCCACATATGGGTACTTGCAAGGAAGCGTTTTCCCAAACGGGAGACAAAAGATGTGGGCATGGCAGATGGTGACAGGGCAAGAATTTTCAGGATGCTGGAAATCTTACGGTATCTTCAGGAAAATCTTCACGTCAAGCATTGATGAGAAGGCACGTGTTTTACAAAGCACCTGTTTTTTTAAGATGGATTTCCAGACAGGAAATGGCCGCAGGAGTTACCCCGGAGATGCGCCCTGCCTGGCCCAGTGTTGCCGGAGCAATGGCGGTGAGCTTTTCCACCACTTCTTTGGAAAGTCCGGGAATATCAGCATAGGCAAGGTCAGGGGGCAGAAGGGTTTCTTCCATGCGGCGGCTGCGCTCCACCAGTTCCTGCTGACGGTTCAGATAACCTTGATATTTGCACTGAATTTCTGCCTCTTCCAGTGCATCTTTGGGAAAGTCGGCCAGGGTCGGCCAAAAGGGTTCCAGAGCCTTGAGGCTAAGCCCTGGCTGGCGGAGAATATCTCCCAGCACAACGGTTTTTTTGGGCGGGACAGCACCAAGTGTCTGTAGTCTGTCGCGGGTGGAGGCATCGGGCCGGATGGTCATGCTGGCAAGCCCGTCCATGATGGTTGTGATGGCCTTTTTTTTCTTGGAGAAAACAGCCCATTGGCTGTCGGAGACAAGACCCATCTCCCGGCCAATGGGGGTGAGGCGCAAGTCAGCATTGTCTTCCCGAAGCAGCAGCCGGTGTTCGGCCCGTGAGGTGAACATGCGGTAAGGTTCTTTTGTCCCCTTGGTCACGAGATCATCGGCCAGCACGGCCATATACGCCTGATCTCTGGAAAGGAGAAAGGACTTGCTCCTGTTCAGCGAGGAAAAAATATTCAACGCAGCCCACAGCCCCTGGGCAGCGGCTTCTTCATAGCCTGAAGTACCGTTGATCTGCCCGGCCAGATACAGGCCCTGCACGGCCTTGGTTTCAAAGGTTGGCCGAAGCTGTGTGGGCGGGATGAAATCATACTCAATGGCGTAGCCGGGCCGTACAATAATGGCCTTTTCAAGGCCAGGGATGGTGGCAAGCATTGCCTTTTGGATGTCTAAGGGCAGGCTTGTGGGAATGCCGTTGGGATAGACTTCCGGGCTGGTAATCCCTTCGGGTTCAATAAAAATCTGATGACGGTTTTTTTCAGGAAACCGGGCTACCTTGTCTTCAATGGACGGGCAATAACGCGCCCCTGTTCCCTTGATAATGCCCTGAAAAAGCGGGGAGCGGTCAAAGCCCTTTCTGATGGCCTCGTGGGTTTGCTCATTGGTATAGGTAACATGACAGGGAAGCTGGGGGAGAAGGTCTCTTTGTCTGTGGAAGCTAAATCCTGGCGGAGGTGTATCGCCGTGCTGGATTTCCAGCGACGAGGTATCAATGCTATCTTTCAGCAGGCGGGGAACCGTTCCTGTCTTCAGGCGGCCCAGTTCCAGACCAGCTTCCTGAAGGGATGAGGAAAGTCCCTCGCAGGCAGGGTCACCAAAACGTCCGCCAGCATACTGGGACAGGCCAATATGGATGCGTCCCTGCATAAAGGTTCCTGTTGTTAAAAGAACCTTGTGGGCCAAAATAGTTTCACCAATGCGGGTTTTAATCCCGTAAATACAACCATCCCGAACCAGAATCTTGCGGGCCATACCCTGGCGGACATAGAGATTGTCTGTGGAAAAAATATCTCTTTGCACGGCCCGCATATAGGTTTCCCGATCCATTTGCGCGCGTGTGGCGCGCACGGCTGGCCCCTTGCGGGTGTTGAGGGTTCTGAACTGGATGCCTGCCTTATCGGCCCAGATACCCATCATGGAGCCAAGCGCGTCCAGTTCCCTCACCATATGTCCCTTGGCAAGTCCGCCAATGGCAGGATTGCAGGACAGATGGCCGATGCGGTCAATATTATTGGTAATGAGAAGGGTTGTAAGGCCAAGACGTGCTGCCGCCATAGCGGCCTCACATCCGGCATGACCCGCTCCCACAACAAGAAGGTCAAAGGTTTCTGGCGGAAAGGGTTTCATGAAGCGTGTTTGGTCTGAAGCCTAAAAAAGCAGGCAGGCCATGACCTGAGCATCTTTAATGGTGTTGGAAATGGAAGACTGCTCGTTGGGCTGGTGGGCAAAGTTCATGAGCGTACTCCAGACAACAGCATCATAGCCTTTGCGGCGCAGAAAGGCAGCCACTGTCCCGCCACCGATGCCCTGGGGTTTGGCCTCTCTGTTATAGATTTTTTTCACGGCCTGGGTGAGTTTGACCACGATTTCGCTTGTTGGCTTGGTGACGGGAGCGGCATCTTCACGCTGTTCCACTTCAAAATCTACAGAAACCCCGTATTGTTGGGCCACTTCATTACCAATGTCCTGCATGGCTTTAAGAACATCATCTATAGCGATTTGCGGCAAAATGCGTGAGTCAATATACACCACATCCCGGCCAGGGATGGTATTGATATTCTCCACATTGGCCTCTTTTTTGGTGGGGGTGAAGGTGGAGATGGCTGGCGAGAACAAAGGGTCTTCGTCAGGAAACAGGGAATGCAGGCGGTCAAGCTCCAGCACCAAAGCAGAAACCCCGCGCAGGCTGTTGATACCGAGCTGGGGTTGCGAGGCATGACATTGTTTGCCTGTAACCGTGGCCTTGACCCAGAGTTGGCCTTTCTCTGCTACTTCAATCATGCTTGAATCGGGAGCACCGCTATCAGGGATAAGAAAAAGGTCATTGCGGGCAAAGAGGTCGTCATGTTCTTTAAGCAAGGCATCTACCCCGTACAAGCTGCCGGTTTCTTCATCCGCCACAAGGACGATACCCAGATTGATGCCCGGCGTGATGTCCTGTTCCATAAGGACTTTGGCAAGCATAAGCGAGGAGACCAGGCCCTGATGATTGTCTTCAACCCCCCGTCCAAAAAGCATATCGCCCTCGCGGTGCAGTTCAAAAGGCGGGGTATCCCAAAGGGCTTCATCGCCCACAGGAACCACGTCCATATGGCTCATGATCCACAGGGTTTTTGAGGTATCCTGCCCCGGAATTTTGGCCACAATATTGGGCCGAAATCCGCAGTCAACACGGCTGTCAGGAACATGGATTTCTGAAATATCCTTGATGCCCATATTTTTTAGATATGCAACAAGCCAATCAGCCTTGTCCTTTTCTCCCTGCCCGCCACAGGCAGGCCCAAGGGCCGGAATGGCAACCAGTTCCCGCTGCAGGGAAACAACATCCTCAGTGGTTAGGGCAAGATGTTCAATAACGGATGAAAGCATGGTCTGACCTCCTTGGAAAAAAGGGAAAAGGAAAGAAAGGCAAAAGGCTAAACATCACAAATCTTCCAGAAAAACGCTTTCGTCAAGAAAGAGTCTTCTGATAGTGTCCAAAAAAAATCCGGCAGGGATAAGCTGCCGGATATGCGTTCCAAGCTATTTATTCTTGGCTGCCCGTTTAGAAGCCTTGAGCGGGTTTATCTTGACCCGTCCAGACTTGGCAAGGCTGCCCTTGACATGGGTGGCGAAATTACAGGTTCCACGAGCCCATTTCCTGGTGGGATCAGGGTAGCTCATACAGTATTTTTCGTTGTCAAAATCAGCAATCCGTTCGCATCCATTGCACTTCTCCGCGATGGGCTGCAAATTTCTGCCCTTGAACTGCAATCCTTTCTCTGTCTTTACAGCATCCTTAAAATAAGCATTTGGCATGGGTATCCTCCTGGGAATTCTTCATCAAAAATAATGGTGTATGCCGGGCATGGGGAAGGGTCATGGCAGGGCCAGTCCCCGGCCTTTCCTTAATAAAAGAAGCCTCACAACGAGGCTCCAGAGCACAGGCGAACTGTGTATTCCAACCAAAATCGGGCGATAGCTAGTTGTGCTTTGTATGATTTGTCAAGAAAAAAGTGAAAGAAATTTTAATGAGAGCTAAAAAAGAAAGTTGGCATACCAGCGAGATTTGTTTATCTTGGAATTCTGACATACACGATTCATCTGATACATCATCTGTCCTTGAGGGATGACGGCTCGTTGACGGCTCCTCATAACATAATTGTAATACAAGGGATATACTATGTGGATAAGCGATTTCTATTATAAAGAATTATTGGATATTCTGGAACAATTTTCAGAAGGCTCCTTTCAGTTTGACGAAGAGAGATTGGATAAATTCAAAGGTGAAAAATATAAGAATGTAACCAATGCTCTTATCGATATAAAAGCAAATTCAAAAAGATATATTGATGAAAATATTTTCATGATTAGGGATATTATTGATGGAAACTATGATAATTTTAAGAATAATAACGGGCATGGTGATTATAAAAAAGTTTATTATGAATATCATAAGCTTATAGATCATCTATATAAATTGTATGGCGTAATAACAAAAATCAAAAGATTATTCATACAAGATGGTAAGATTGATGTAAAAATTTCAGATAAATTTAATGGTAAATGGGATGATATTATTACAGATATAAATATTATTTTAGAATATTTTAAGAATTTTATTCATGAAAATAAAAAAATTGCAAATAATATTGCAATCGGTAGCCTGGACAAAAAAATGCAATTAAAAGTAGGTGAATTTGAACTTGCAGGAGATTTTTTGTCTTTTGCACATACTGTCAACGAGGTTATTGATCAATTGGCGCAATTCGCTTCCGAAGTTACACGTGTTGCCCGGGAAGTTGGGACGGATGGCGTGCTTGGCGGCCAGGCTCAGGTTGAAGGTGTTTCTGGAACCTGGCTTGATCTAACCAACAGCGTTAATGAGATGGCTGATTCCTTGACAAAGCAGGTGAGAAATATCGCC
>PDWI01009393.1_pt1 | contig 11247 bp, 10 predicted proteins | sample 1430891 | NCBI WGS metagenome assembly PDWI01 (sample SAMN01162508, study PRJNA174530) | Oral metagenome, whole genome shotgun sequencing project. | biome: Marine environment; feature: Marine mammal; material: Swab sample of the gingival sulcus; isolation source: swab sample of gingival sulcus... | reverse complement strand
CGACAAGTTGTGAGATGAGAAAAAGTAAAAAAAATAATGAAAGATTGATATTTCAACATTTTTTCATTATTTTTAAATTTTTTCGTTCGGAAGTCGGGTTAATAAAGAAACTATCATATTCGCATTAAAAGAATTTATAGCAGATATCGAAACTATGAAATAATTACATTAAACAAAATAAGCCTGTATCGTCAGCTAACTTTTTTTACTGACGATACAGGCTTTAACATATCAAAATACTCCCGCTATGCTGATTTCACATCCAACACTTTAGCACCAAGTTCATCATTAAAGTCTATGTCATGTTCGACATATAACATAGTTGGTTCACTTAATAAAATAGCATCTTTAATCTGCATACGAGTGTAAATATCAATATAATTTAGCGGTTCATCCCATATATAAAGATGCGCCTCCTCAACCAAACTTTTAGCAATAAGTAACTTTTTCTTTTGACCATCACTAAAATTTTCAATTCTTGTATCAAAAGCCGTTTCCTTAAAATCTAACTTATGAAGCATTGAGCGGAAATCACTTTCAACTACACCTAGCGACTTGATATAATCTTTTAACAGCCCTGCTAAATTTGCTGTTGATTGATTGACATAAGAAATTTTAAGACCGCTCGCAACCGAAAGTTTTCCAGACAATATTTTTACTTCATCACTTCCAAGTATCAGTTTAATTAAACTTGATTTACCTGCACCATTTATGCCCTTTAGATGAAACCTATCGCCACGATTTACTGTAAACGTTAGCGGTTGATTTACCGCCTTATCACCATAGCTCATTACCAAATTATCAGCACTTATCAAAACTTCTTTATGAAATTTTTGCGGTCTAAACTTCAACGGTAGCTCCATTTCCACATTTTTAAGCAAACTCTCTTTTTCTTTGATATTTCGCTCGATTCTTTTTTCAAAAACCTTCGAAGTTTTCATTAGTCTAGCAGCTTGCTTACCAACATAGCCTTTATCCGCACGCCCTGTAAAACGATGCCCTTCGGCTTTTATCGTCATTTTTGATTTTTCAACTTTATCCGACCAATCAGCCGTACGTTTAGCCGATTTTCTTAAACTATCTATCTCTTTAATTAATTTTTCATTTTGCGTCTTTTCAAACATTTCATTATATGTCTTATTTTGCATAAAACTACTGAAATTTCCTTGTTCAAGACTGATATCAGTTTTATTAATCGACATAATGTGATTAATACACTTGTCCAAGATATACTTATCATGAGAAACTAATATAAAACCCTTTTTAGTATTTAAGTAATCAGCAATTATCTTTCTACCATTCATGTCCAAATGATTAGTCGGCTCATCAATTAATAAAAATTGATTTTCCTTTGCAAACAAAGCCGATAAGAGCACTTTGGTCTGCTCACCTTGACTTAAAGTATCAAAATTTCGATACAAATAGTCTTCGCCCAAACCAATTAAATTGAGCTCCTTAGCTAATTTCCACATTTCTATATTATCAAAATGCTCTGCAATAGCTTCACCCACCGGATAATTTTTATTTTTTATATCATAAGGAAAGTACTCAAAGTGAGTATCCGACTTAATACTTCCCCGATAGTTATATTTATTTTGTAAAAGATTCAAAAATGTTGTTTTCCCCTTGCCATTTCGACTAACCAAGCCTAACTTCCAATTAGTATCAAGCGAAAGAGTAACATTTTCAAACACATTATAATACGCCCCCTCATAAGCGAACGTAAGATTGTCTAATAATATCTGCGACATAATAACCTTCTTTCTCGCACATAATTTACCTTATTTCAGCATAAGCCAAATTATTTCAAAATCTATTAGCAACTATAACTTAAAATAAAGTATAAATAATTTTTACATGTGCTAATTTAATTCGATATAATTTTTAGAACCAATCTCAAATTGGTAAAATTCCATAAATATAACTATTTGTTTTACATAATTTTAACCTCACTTAATATCAAAGACTATAAAACCTTTATACCTAATAACAATAGTATAAGTAAATACAATTATTTATCAGCGATTTTTTCCGCTAACCTCAAAGCTAGATAAGCAATTTTATCCTTTTCTGCTAATTTATCATGATTACCTAGACTTCTTTTATCCCATTTTTCAGCATCTAAATTATCGGCTGTATAAAAAAAGTGAAAAACATCAACGCCTCTAAATTCTGCAAAAGCAGCAACAGCCGAACACTCCATATCAACTGCAATACAGCCATTTTCTTGCATCGACTTTACTTTTTGCGGCGTTTCCCTATAAAAGGCGTCCGTAGTCCAAACTTTACCAGTTGTGTAGTCAACATTTTTTTCTTCAAGTATTTCAGCAAAGTCCTCTATATATTTAACATTAACTGCGATTTCATCAGTATCTTCTTTATAATGATACGAAACTCCTTCTTCCCTGACTGCTGAATTAGGAATAATAATCGATAAATCATCGATATTTTTGTCCATCACTCCGCAAGTTCCAAAGATTATAAACTTCTCTACTCCGAAAACCGCTAATTCTTCCAAAAGCCCAACACAACCAGGTGCTCCAACAATAGACATAAATAGTAACACATCTAAACCATTATACTTTGCTCTATAAACATCCCATTCACCATTTGCACAACCTATTTCCAACCCCGTAATAACTTCAGCATCAAGTTCTCTTACCAGCCGTTCAAAAGTTCTAATCGAAAAACAAGAAATTGCTATTTTGGGACAATCTTGAATCTCATTGTTTTTTGTTTTACAAATATCCACAGGATTTATTACTGCATTTTTCTCACTATCAAATTTTATTGCCATTTTTTCTCCTTTTATTTATACATTTTTAAATAATATTATTAAAATTTTCATACTGCAAACTAACTCTAAAATTTTTATACCTAGTAACTAACAATAGTATAAGTAAATACAATTATCTATCAGCGATTTTTTCAGCTAACTTCAAAGCTAGATAAGCAACCTTATCCTTTTCTTCTAATTTGTCATGCTTACTTATACTTCTTTTATCCCATTTTTTAGCATCTAAATTATCGGCTGTATAAAAAAAGTGAAAAACATCAACACCTCTAAATTCTGCAAAAGCCGCAACAGCCGAACACTCCATATCAACCGCAATGCAGCCCTTATCCTGCATTAACTTTACCTTTTGCGGTGTTTCCCTAAAAAATGCGTCCGTAGTCCAAACTTTGCCAATCGTGTAATCAACATTTTTTTCTTCCAGTATTTCAACAAAGTCCTCTATATATTTGGGATTAGCTGCGATTTCATCGGTATCTTCTTTATAATGATACGAAACACCTTCTTCCCTAACTGCTGAATTAGGAATAATAATCGATAAATCATTGATATTTCTATCTAGAGAACCACACGTTCCAAAGATTATAAACTTTTCAATCCCTAAAACAGTCAAATATTCCAAAATCGCAACACAACTAGGAGCACCAACAGCCGACATAAATAGTAACACTTCCATACCGTTGTAATTAGCTTTATAAGCATTCCAATTTCCATTGGCACCACCCATTACTACATTGTCTAAAACTTCTGCATTCAGCTCTTCAACAAGTCTCTCAAAAGTTGTTATCGAAAAACAAGAAATCGCAACTTTCGGATAATTTTCTATATCACCAATCTCTGTTCTCCAAACATCTTTCGGATTTATCACTGCATTTTTTTCATTATCAAATTTTATTGCCATTTTTTCTCCTTTTATTTATACATTTTTAGATAATATCATTAAAAAATTCATACTACAAACTAACCGCAAATTAAATTTTTATGCTAATTATACATTGTTTCTGGAATAAAATCAATAAAATATGATAATTAGAATTAAGATTAACACACAACTAAGATAATTTTTTCAATATTTTGACTGCTACTTTTAGACTTATTAAAAATAATCCTCTTGAATACCATTTCGCAAATTCAAATTTTTTTCATTTTTGCTAAATAATTAACCACTGGCAATATCTATTATTTGTATTTTGCTTATAAATTTATAAACTATTAATAAATGAACAAATAGTCCACTTATGACAAGTTTCATCATATTTAATGTGTAGTAGACCATTATCGCCAAACATAAAACTATGTCCACTTTTATCGACAGGATACGATATACATAGCATATTTCTGATTAACGCATTCAAAATTCCACCGTGTGCTACTACCAACAACTTACCACTATTTAATTTCATAATATTAGCAAGTACAAAGCCCGCCCTTGCGTGTAATTCCACACTATTCTCACCTGACTCGTTCGGAAAATATCGAAATGGAGAATACCAATCTGGATATTGAAATTTATTTTTCACATCATCAATAAACATCCCAGCTAATACACCGTTATCTTGTTCCATGAGTAAGTCTTCGATAATCAAATTTGTACATTGAGATTTATTTATTATTTCAGCAGTTTCTTTAGCCCTAACAAGTGGCGATGATAATATTGTTTCAAATTTTATATTATGTTTTTTAAAATATTCAGCTGTATTTAAAGCTTGCTTTTTTCCTAGTTCAGTTAAAGGAGAATCATATCTCCCTTCACATTTTTTCTCATCATCTGCCTTAGAGTTACCATGCCTTAATAAGTATAGGTCATACATATTTGTATATTCCTTTCTTCATATTCGATTTAAAGTAAAATCTAATACCTATTAAATTTTGCTATAAAATTCTTTAATTTCTGAAATTTCTCTTTTTAAGTCTACTAACTACATTTCATTTTGCAAATTGAATATTTATTTGAACCACTCTCTTGCCTCTTTTATAACCAACTCTGGATTATCAAAATGCACCATATGTGATGTATTAACCTTTTTCACAACACCGTTTTTGACATTTTTAGCAAATATATCAACCATTATATCACGAAGTTCAACCGAACTCTCTGGTAACATTGCTTCTAGTAAAAGCACTGGCATATCTAATTTTGCATAGATGACATCCGTTGGATAATTGTACATCGATGTAAAAATACCACGACAAATATACCCCTTAGCATGCCATCTAAAGACACCACTAGGCTCCTCTATAATTGTCTCCCTACTTTCAATTTCCAGTAAATCAGATAGCCTACTATAACATTTTCTTGCACAAGTCAAGGCATCTTCTAAATTTGAAAATGTTGATCCATCAAAATCTTCTTCATAAAATTTTATTTCCTCTTCAAGCGAACAAGTCGGCTTATATCCTAAGTCTTTGGTATCAGAATTTCTCCAGTATTCATTACTAATTGATTTTATATGATAGCCACCATCTATTGATAATATCTTTTTAACTTGATTTGGATACCGGGCTGCATAATGAAAAGCAATGCAACCACCCCATGAATGAGCTAATAAATAAAATTTATCAATATCCATCAACTTAATAACCTCTGATAACCAAGCTGTCAAATAAGGTATTCCGTAATCTTCATCATTCTTAAATGCTGGTGTTTTACCATGACCTGGTAAATCAATAGATATTATATAGTAATCATCTTTTAACGCTTCCGCAATTTCTATAAACGATAAATTGATACTACCTAACCCATGTAGGCAGACTATTGCTGGATTTCCTTTGTTGCCCCATTCGCAAACTCTTGCTTTTATATTTCCTTTTTCTATCATTAATTGTTTCACTTCTATTAACCTCTTCCTTTATTTTAGTGCTCAATAGCTAATTTTATATTTTTTCCAATATACATAGCCAGATACTTTAAAAAAAGTTCTACTTGCTATTAAAATTTTGCTATTTTAAATTTTACTTCATTTTAAAATAAAACTATTTCTTACTTTAATATTTTCCAATAGCCTTTTGAATCACTTCCCACTCTTTCAATTCGTCCATCTTCTTGCAACTTCTTAATATCCCTATTTATAGTTCTTGGGACTACAAATAATTTAACCGAAAGTTCTTCCTCTGTTGTTTCAGGTTTTTTACTTAATATTTTTAATATTTCTTCCAACCTCTCATCCTTTGAAAGTTTTCTACCTGGAATGTCTATGACATTTTCACCGACATTGTCAGTGACATTTTCAACTTTAAAATTCAAATTAGGTAGTACAACTCGAAAATCATAAGGATTCGACTCAAAAATCACTTTTTTATATTCTGAATAATTTTCACAAAATTCATAATAATCCAGTATCTTTTTAAGTCCACTACCACGCCTTTCCATTAAATCCAGCCTATCAAACATATCAGCTATAATATTATTTCTTCTCTTTGAAATAATATTATTTATGTCTCTTTCTTGTATAAATGAACCATCAACCATACCGCCTGGAGAACTAACTTCTAGTCTATCATCATACATATCAATATGAACTTCACTCCCTTTAACGGTATAATCTCTGTGAATAATCGCATTTACAATAGTTTCTCTTACAGCAAGCTCTGGATAATCTGGATATTCGATTCTATTTTTATTAGATTTCTTCCACATCTTCTTAGAATTTTTACTTACAAAATCTTCCGCACTTTGAAGTAAATACAAAATACCACCCTCAAATTCTCGGTCATCAATGGCTTCCATTTTACCATTTGCCTTATCAAATCCACTCCATCTAGTACAGAAAATCCTCGATTGATATATAAGTCTTTCATCAGCAAGTAACGCTCCTGCATTTGTTAATTTCCCATCGTCTCCTACAAGTCCAAAACTTTCAAAGTAAGTATCTTTAAATTCTTTCTTTGTAGCCACATAATACATAGCTCTTAGTTTAGAAAAGGATGCATTTTTGACATCTATACCAGTACATAACTCACCAAAAGACAAATTTGAGCTTTTAAGTATTAGTCTATATAATTCATCACTACTGGCTGGAACTGATTGATTACCAATCCTAACATAAGCAATTCTACTTCCACTATCTACAACATAATAAGGTGTTTTTTTACCACTTTTAACAGCTAATATAATGATATGCTTACCATCTATATTTTCTATAGATAAGTCAAATCCCAAAAAAGGATCAATTTTTTCTTTGATTATTTCACTAATAATTTCTGAATCTTTTTGGTAATTTTCAAGCCCTACAATAGTATTATCTTCTTCTAAACCAAAAATAAGGCAACCACCATCAGTATTAGCAAAAGCACTAATGCTTTTAAGCCAACTCTTAGGCTTTTTCCTCTCTACTTTTAACTTTTTATCATAGGTAGTAGTTTCACCAATATATTTACTTAAATCCATATTAAACCTTTCTCTTTTAAAAGTGGAATATTTACTTATAATCTAATTTTCAATACGTTATTATACCACTTTTCTCATTTTTTTAATGTCAAAACAAATAATAACTCCATAAATATTCATTCTGTTTTGATATCTACAAAATTTATCTACTTATTATTTGATTTATTATACCCTCTACTTCATTTTCATTATACTTATTCTTGTAATAGTCGGCTCCTTTTTTAAAAAAAGTTTGTTTTAACCCATCACAAAGACTATATTTATTTATAAACCCTACATCTGTTTTTATTTTAGAGCAATCGCCAATGAAGTTTATAGCTCTAAAAGGAAACCAATCTCTCGCTTTATAGCCATAACTATCCTCATCTATCAATTTAATTTTAGCATCCTTATTTAGTATATACGCACATAATTTTACCCAACCAACTAGTGATATATATTCATCTCCGGAAACATTATATGCCTCGCCAAAGGTTTTTTCATTACCGCACAATAACACAACTGCATCACACAAGTCATCTATATGCCCAAATTGTATTAAAGGATTTCCTCTATTAGGAATAATAATATTTTTTTCATTTAATATTCTAGAAAACACATAACTTTCTCTATCCAAATTATTAGATGGTCCATATACATAAAACGGTCTAATTATCGTAACTGGAAATTTTGTTTCATCCCACATTTTAAATAAAAATTCTTCACATAAATATTTATTTTTTGAATAATCTCCCCACGAATTATGTTGTCCCCTACTACTATTCTCATAAAACGGAAATATCCCATTATCAGAATATACAGATGCTGAACTTAGGTGTATGAAATGTTTTACCCTATCTTTTAAAATTTTAAAAAGTAATTCAGTTTGAGCTAAATTATATGCCGAACCATCTACTACAATGTCAAATTCATAATCTTTAAGAATTTCAGACATAGTTTCAAAATTATTTCTATCTGCAATTAATTGTATTCCACCATCTGGACAAATATGGTTACCACGATTTAGCACATATACAGTATCGCCCATACTTATAAACTTTTTTGCTATTGCTCTACCAATAAATACACTACCACCCATAATTAAAACTTTTCTCATGGTAACCCTCTCTATACAGTCAAATTTTTAATTTTTTACAAATACCTTTATTACTATTTTCTTAAACTTGTTTTATCAAGCTAAAACTAATTAAAAACATTTATTCCAACAACTTTTATAGTAACAGTTACGCCATTAACAACAACACCACACACTACACATAGCTCGACAAGACAGAATTTGATAACTTTTGCTATTATTAGGTTAACGCTGTTGTTTGATATAGATCGACTACAATTATTTTAATCTAAAAGCCCTTTCTCAATTTCTTCAATACTTGGCAAAGAACTCTTAAATTCTTCACCCAATAATTTATCCAATTCATATTTTGCTATGCCAATAGGTTGCTCAATTCTACTAAGTGAATATTCTGCAATAACATCATCTTTATCCTTACATATAAGAATACCTATAGTATCATTATCTCTATCAGACTTGATTTTGTCATTAACAGCATTGATATAAAAATTAAGTTTTCCTGCATACTCTGGCTTAAATTTACCAGTTTTTAGTTCCACCACAACATACGAATGTAGTTTTACATGATAAAACAATAAATCTATATAAAAATCACTATTGCTAATTTCAAGGTGAACCTGTCTACCAATATACGAAAAACCTGTTCCAAGTTCTAGTAAAAACTCCGTTATTCTCGATACAAGTGAACTTTCTAACTCTTTTTCATCATAATTTTCGGTAAGTGTTAAAAAATCAAAATTATATGGGTCTTTTAGCGTCTGAATCGCCAAGTCCGACTGAACATCAGGAAGTGTCGCTTTAAAATTATTAATTGCCTTTCCTTTTCTATTATATAAATCACTTTCGATTTGTAGATTTAAAACATTTCTACTCCATCCATTTTCTACGGTCTTTTCAACATAAAATAATGCTTCTTCTACAGATTTACATTTATACATAATTCTTTGATTATGTCCCCAAGGTATACTTTTTATTGCATTTTCTATTCTTTCTAATTCGCTTACAGGCTGTAAGCAAATTAAATAGTCGTTATAAAATCTAAACCAATATCTAATACTTCTTAAATTTTGCTCTGAAAAACCCTTCATTGCTGGAAATTCTCTTTTAAGTTCTTTAGACAATTCTTTCAAAAAAGAATCCCCCCAGCTATATTGTTTTTGTAATTCTACAATTTGTTTCCCTAAATGCCAATACAAATCTAATAACTCATAATTAACTTTAACAGCAGCCTTTAGTTGAGCTGTTCTAATTTTACTTTTAATTTCTATAATAAATTTCTTGTATTCACCATTTGTTGTTATAAGTACATTCATTTTTTGCCCCTTTTCTGCAAATAAATATTTCTATTTTATTTTACCATAGTAACTATTATTTCAATTTTAGTATAAATGAAGCCTTCACTTACATCCGTTATGTCGTATTGAATTTAGGTTATCAATTCTACAGCTTCACCTTATAATAGATAATGTATATTTACAGTTTTACAGATTTTATATTTTAAAAATTTTTACTAAATCGTTTTTGTAATTTATTTAAATTATAGCCATTATTTTCATAAAATTTATGTGCTAGTTTCCTATCATTTCCAGAATTTAATCTTACAAACTTATATCCCTTATCCTTTACTTGTTTTTCAAATTCTAATAGCAACTCTCTACCGATACCTTTTCCTTGAAATTCAGGTAAGACTGCTAACGCTAAAATATTTACTCCACCGTCACAATATAAATTTTCATAACTTTCTGCGTGTATATAACCTACTACTTTATTTGTACTTTCATCTTCATAAACAAATATAATATGATTACAACCGTCTTTAAATTTTAATATTTGTTTTTTTACTATTTCTAAAGTAGATTTATAACCTAAAGATAATTCACTAATACTTTTTATATATTCAGCATCTGTTATTTTTATTTTCCTTATCACATCATTCTCCTAACTTTTTTGATAGATAATTTAAATCTAATTAAAACCTTTTATTCCAACACTTTTTAAACAAGTGTCAATTACCTTTTTTACTTAGTTCAAATACGAGTGTGTCAACCCATTTATCATTTAAACATATATCTTTTTTTATTTCCTTTGTAAAATAAAATCCATTCTTTGAAAGAACCTTTTGTGATGCTTTATTCTCTTTAGCAGTTCCAGCAATAACTTTCTCAAGTCCATATAAATTAAATGCTTTTTCTAAAACTAATGCTACTGCCTTTGTTGAATAACCTTTACCAGTTTCCTTTTCAGCTATTCGGTAACCAAGCTCTGCTGTACCCAATTCATTTTCCATAATAAACAAATTAACTCTACCTACCATAACATTATCTGAATTTCTAATAATATACATATAACGTTTATTTTCCTTTTGTTCAGATATTAACTCATTCATTATAGAATCAAAACTATCTAAATCATAATATCCACCTGGTCTAGGAGGTAATGTTCTTTCAAAATATACTCTATTTTCTTGCTCAAAAAAATATACATCTTGACTATTTTCTTTTGATAATAATTCAATACTTACATTACACATAAAAATATCTCCTTTTTCAGATTATTACCGCCTTAAAAACTTTATCTACTTATTTTCTTGACATAAATACAACACATTCCACAGGAATCGACAAGACAACACCTATAACTTTTGCTGTTTTTAGGGTAGTGTAGTTATTAGATACATATCAACAAATCACTTATAGTTTTCTTCTTAAATAAACCATATCTTTAAGCAAAACACCGCATTCATATATTTTATGGTTGTAATTATCTATAAAAAAATCTTTAATCCTATGTGAATATTCAAATCCACACTTCTCATAAAAAGGTATCGTTAAAGGGCTATCCCCTGTACCTACTTGCAAAATTGCATATTTTTCAGAATACTCATTAACAATGAATTCTATTAATTTTCTAGCATAGCCTTTTTTCTGAAATTTAGGATAAGTAGCAATATTTTTAATTTCTAAAATACCATTGCCTTCATCAGTAATAACG
>PDWI01009392.1_pt1 | contig 11247 bp, 9 predicted proteins | sample 1430891 | NCBI WGS metagenome assembly PDWI01 (sample SAMN01162508, study PRJNA174530) | Oral metagenome, whole genome shotgun sequencing project. | biome: Marine environment; feature: Marine mammal; material: Swab sample of the gingival sulcus; isolation source: swab sample of gingival sulcus... | reverse complement strand
ATCCAGCTGAGCTACTGGCACATATTGGAGCGGGTGAAGGGAATCGAACCCTCGTAGCTGGCTTGGAAGGCCAGTGCTCTACCATTGAGCTACACCCGCAAATTTAAATGGTCGGGGCGGCAGGATTTGAACCCGCGACCCTCTGGTCCCAAACCAGATGCGCTACCAAACTGCGCTACGCCCCGTTGACCACGGAGAGAATAATAACATACTTCCCATCCATAGTCAAGAAAAAAATGAAAAAATTTTATATTTCTTTTTTGTTACAAAGTTAGTTCTTGCTTTCAAGCTATTAGCGTATCGACAAAGGACTGGTATTTTGTTATACTAATTGGGTCGATACAAAGAATAATAGAATGGAGGAGAGATGTCAAAGATGTTAATGTATGTAAAGCCAAGTGAAAACGATAAGACAAATCTTATTAAATTACTTGCAGAAAATCCGCAAATTAAATTTGCATCGCTTTCTGCTGTAGATTTGGGAAATAACCACACAGATGAAAAAATACCAATATCAGAGCTTATAAATGACTATAATAATTTTATGAAAAATGGGATACAAACAGACGGTTCTAGTGTATTCTTGCCACTTATTGCAGATATCAATAATGCTCAAGTTAGTCTCATTCCCGATAGAGATGTGAGATGGTTGGTTGATTATAATGCAGACCACATCGATAAAAATACTGAACTGCCCGTAGGAACTTTGATAATACCTTCGTTCATTTTGCACAGAAATAGGAAGGTGTGTTCTAGGTCTATCTTGACGAGGGCAGTGGAATATTTTGAAGAAGAAATAGTAAAATATGTAAACGATAATAAGGAAGTCTCTAAGAGTATAGGAATAGAAGAGGGCGATGAGGTAGCAAAGGCTCAGGTTACTGCTGCTACAGAACTTGAATTTTGGGTTAAAACTCCTGAGACAGAGGCAGATAGAAAGTCTTTGATGACTTCTCAAATTCTAAAGGAACAGTACTGGAAAAGGACGATTGGGAAGGTTAGAACTGCGCTTGAAAAGACATTATTGGCCTTTGACGAACTTGGATTTGAGCCAGAGATGGGGCATAAGGAAGTCGGTGGCGTTAGCGCCAAGTTAAAATCAAGTGGAGACTTTGAAGGTGTTTATGAGCAATTAGAGGTTGATTGGAAGTATGATACAGCAGTTCAATCAGCAGATAATGAAATGTTCGCTCAGGATATATTGTATGATGTATTTGCCAAAGAGGGTTTGGATGTTACTTTTAAGCCGAAACCTATAGAGGATGCAGCTGGTAGTGGAGAGCATCACCATGTGGGTGTTGTTTTAGAAACTAAAAATGGTGTTAAATTCAATGCTTTTCATCCAGCGAATAAAGAAGAAGAGTACCTATCTATCATCGGTTATTCTGCTCTAATGGGCATTTTAGGAAACTATGAGATAATATCTCCATTTGTGAGTGCATCTAATAATGCCTTTAGAAGACTTGTTCCAGGTTTTGAAGCTCCTGTTTCTACTGTTACTTCTCTAGGTAAGTCACCTTTGGAACCAAATAGAAATAGAACGGTTCTATTAGACTTAATTAGAGACCCTAATAATAAATATGCGTGCAGGTTTGAGTTGAGGTCTCCAAATCCTAAGTCAAACTCCTTCCTTTTACTTTCTGCAAGTTTACTCGGTATGTTAGATGGGATAAAGTATGCTATAGATAATAAGAAATCTCAATCTGAATTACGCATAGAATTGATGAAGAAGTCTGGGGAAGAATATGGATACTTGATGAAGGATAGAGAGTATGTGACATCAAAAGATATCTTCCATGAATATACAAATGAGGAAAGAGAAAAGTTATTTGGAAAATCGCCAAAGACAGTTTATGAAAATCTAAAAATAATGGATGAACATTCTCATAAAATTAGCGTTCTAAGACAGGGTGATGTCTTTACGGAAGCGCAGATAAATTCTTATAAGGCAACTGTTTTTTCACAGTGGATAAACGAACTTCAACACAGAAATATTAAGCGAGTGAAGTTAGGTTTGAAAAATATTGTTAAAAAACACGGTGAAAATGACGACCTTAGTTTAGAATGTAAGAACACTTGGGATAGAATTGAACATCTTAAGTCTTCTTTAATAAAGGATAGCGATAGTCCAGCGCTAATACAGGAAATAGAATCTGCGATTTTTGAGAATGACTATGAAAAAGTGAATGATTTGCAGGTTAAAATAGGTAATCTGTATAGCGAGATTAATAAGTTATATAGCAAATACATTATTTTACTCTAATTTTCACGAAATTACTCTTTGGAATTCATATTCTCTCTTGTAATAAGTCGTGAGAATATGAAAGGATTTTATGAAGAGTTTTTTAACTGTCTATGCCCTATTCATGGGTATATGCATAGGTAGCTTTTTAAATGTTTTAATTTATAGGATGCCTTTAGGCTTAAATGTTGCGAAGGGGAGAAGTTTTTGTCCCACTTGCAAACATAAATTGGGGGCTATTGATTTAGTCCCTCTCTTTAGTTATTTATTTCTAGGTGGAAAGTGTAGATACTGTGAGACAAAAATATCCCCACGTTACTTTATAATAGAACTCATAACGGGGATATTGTACTCTCTAACAGTTTACCTATGCTATCCTTCTTACAGGATATTTCTTTATCTAATCATTATTTCAATTTTGATTGTCATCAGCTTAATTGATTATGAAAAAAAATATATACCGCCAGTATTAACGCTAATCATAGCGATTTCTTCTTTAATCTATGTGGCCTTATTTGATTTTCATAATATACTTCTATATATGATTTCAGTTTTTATCGTGAGTTCTCCTTTCATTATATCTTCTATAATTGCTTTCTATATGGGGAAAAAATCCTTTGGCATGGGCGATTTAAAGCTTCTTTTAGCGCTCGGGATATCGATTCCCTTAAATTTTTCTTTGAAGTTTTTATCTTTACTTTTAATTTCTATAGTACTTAAATACAGTATGCTTTTTCTTGGGAATATTATTATGAAAAAGTCAATTTTTTTCAATCTAAATAAAAGCATCGCTTTTGCCGATGTAATATCTGCAGCATATATGGCATATATATTAATTTATTGTGTTTAGACTAGAGGAGTGTTATGTCCAAAAGAAAAAGATTAGGTGATATGCTTGTTGAGGTAGGGTTGCTATCTCAAGAAAAGCTTATGAAAGCCTTGGAAATACAGAAAATAGAAGATAAAAAACTCGGTAAGATTTTATTGGATTTGGGTTTTATTGAGGAGAGAGACCTCTTTGAGGTTTTGCAGATGCAGTTCTCAATTCCCTACTTTGATTTGAATGCAAATGCTATCGACCCTAAAATTCCCAAGCTCATATCTAAAAAGTTAGCTGAGCTTCATAGAATAATTCCCGTTCAATTCAAAGATAACGTCCTCTATTTGGCTATGAGTGACCCCTTAGATGTTATAGCGATAGATGATGTGAAGATGGCGACTGGTTTAAGCGTCAAATCTTTTATTTCAGTAGATGCCGATATAGATAGTGCCATTAGTAAATACTACGACTCAACTGATGAAGCAAGGGAAGCGGTTAAAAAATTTACCGAACAACATGAAGTTAAAGAAGAAATTGAAGTAGAAAATGCCGATATAACTAATAGTCCTATTGTTAAGTTGGTAAATACAGTGATACTTCAAGCAGCTAGATTGAAGGCTAGTGATATACATATAGAACCCTTTGAGCACTACGTTAGAATAAGGATGCGTATCGATGGCATCTTACAGGAAATGATGTCTCCTGATAAGGCGGCACACTCTGGGATTGTTACAAGGATAAAGATTATTGCTGGTTTGAATATCTCTGAAAGAAGGATTCCGCAGGATGGCAGAATAGAACAGATTATAGATGGAAATCCCATTGATATGCGTGTATCTATATTGCCAACTGTATACGGAGAAAAGGTCGTTATCAGACTCTTAGACAGGTCTGGTGCTCTTTTGACTCGCGACCAGCTCGGTTTTTCAAAGCATAATTTAGAACGTTTAGATAAAATATTAAAGTCTCCAGAGGGAATTTTTCTGATGACTGGGCCTACAGGTAGCGGTAAAACCACGAGTTTGTATACCCTATTAAAAGAGTTTAACTCTATTGATACAAATATCATAACTGTTGAAGACCCAGTAGAGTACAGGTTAGATGGTATCAATCAGGTTCAAGTAAATGAAAAGGCGGGACTTACTTTTGCTAGTGGACTTCGTTCTATACTTAGACAGGACCCTGACATCGTTATGGTAGGTGAGATAAGGGATACAGAAACGGCCCAGATTGCAATTAGAGCAGCGATTACGGGTCACTTTGTTTTCTCTACCCTTCATACGAATGATACTGCCAGTACCCTAGCTAGACTCGTAGACATGGGTGTTGAACCCTTTATGGTATCTACCTCTGTAAAGGGGGTAGTAGCTCAGCGTTTGGTTCGGCGAATTTGTAAAAAATGTATTTTTCAGTATTATGCGACAGATGAGGAAAAGCGCATAATGGGGATCGATATAAGTGAAAGAGTGGTTGTGGCCAAAGGTAAGGGATGTAATAACTGTGGTGGAAGTGGTTATGCTGGTAGATGTGGTATTCACGAGGTCTTAGTGGTGGATGAGCATATTAAGAATATGATGTCTAGGGATACAAATACGAATGACTTGCAGAAGGCCGCTTTAGCTGGTGGCATGAAAACCCTAAATGATTCTTGTAAAGATTTGGTTTTGCAAGGGAAAACTACCGTTGAAGAGTTGATTCGAGTTGCCTACCAATTAGAAGATTAGATTTGGAGGAAAAAAGAAAATGGATAAGATAGAACTAAGTAAAAATATGGAAAAAGGTGGTGACATAGATATCGTAGAAGTCTTTTCTAAGGCAGCTCAAGCTGGAGCTTCTGATATTCATATCACTGTTGGTTCGCCCATAGTAGCTAGAATACATCATAGACTTTGTAAAATAAGTGATAGAGTTCTCTTTCCTGAAGATACACTTAAAATTACCAAAAAGATTTTAAGAGAAGACCAGTTTAAGAAATTTCTAGAACAGGGAGAACTTGACTTTTCATTTTCTTTTAAAGGCTTAGGACGTTTTCGGGTAAACTGCTATAAGCAGAGAAGCTCTTGTGGCTTAGCTTTTCGATTGGTCTCAGACCATATCCCCACCCTTCAGGAATTAGGTGTTCCAGATGCCTTAAGAACATTAACAGAAAAGAGTAGGGGCTTGATACTGGTAACAGGGCCTACGGGAAGCGGTAAGTCTACGACTTTAGCGGCTGCCGTAGATATCATCAATAATAGAGATTCCTGTCATATTATGACCATAGAAGATCCTATAGAATACCTGCATAATCATGCGAATTCTTTAGTAAACCAAAGAGAGGTGGGGCATGACTCCAAGTCCTTTGCGAATGCCTTAAGAGCATCCTTAAGACAAGATCCAGATGTCATACTGGTAGGGGAGATGCGTGATTTGGAAACAATAGCTACTGCACTGACTGCAGCGGAGACGGGTCACCTAGTGATGTCCACCTTACATACAACGGGGGCGGCGAGTTCTGTCGATAGAATCGTGGACGTTTTTCCTCCCCACCAGCAACAACAAATAAGGTATCAATTAGCGAGTGTTTTACAGGGCATCATTTCTCAGCAACTCGTTCCCTTAAAGGGCGGTTATGGAAGAGTGTTAGCCTGTGAAGTGATGATGGCGACAGATGCCGCTAGAAACTTAATAAGAGATGGTAAGAGTCATCAACTCCAGACGGTTATGCAGACTGGTAGGTCTCATGGGATGATTACCATGGATGCCTGCTTGCTTTCCCTTTATAGGTCTGGGAAAATCGATGCAGCTACAGTTAAAAAACATTGTGTGGATCTTCCTTATGTTTCCAAACAGCTAGAATATGATAGTAGATATTAGTAGAGGTGAATTATGGCTGAAAAATTTATGTGTAAAATTTTAAAGAGTGACGGAAGCATTTTTGAACAGGAAATAGAATCTGAAAATATAGATGAGGCTAGGGCCTTGGTTTCTGAAATGGGTGGGAGACCACTACACGTAAAGCCTATCAGGATGGAAGGAAAGGCTAAAAACTTAGCGAACATGGAAATCATGGCTAAGAAGGTGAAGGCGAAGGACTTATCTCTTTTCTGTAAACAAATGCATACCATGTTATATGCTGGGATGCCTCTGATAAAATCCTTATCCGTTATGTACGAGCAATTGGAACATCCTACCTTAAAAAGAGCTTGCGGTGAAATGATGCAGGATGTGCAGAAGGGGTTTATGTTTTCTGATGCGATGAAGAAACAAGGTAAGGCTTTTCCCAATCTTTTGATTTCCATGGTGGAAAGTGGGGAAATGACGGGGAATCAAGATGAAGTTTTAGAGAGAATGGCTACTCATTATAAAAAGGAAGATGATATTGAAAGAAAAATTAAGGGTGCCTTAGTTTATCCAAAGATACTTGGTTTTTTGATAGTAGCTGTCGTGGTTATTATGCTTACGAAAATATTCCCACAGTTTTTAAGTCTGTTTGAGGGGAGTGGGGTGGAGCTTCCTTGGCCTACTAAGTTTGTTATGGCGCTTAGTGATTCTTTAGTCAATAGGTGGTATGTGTATTTAATCGTCATAGCTACAGTGGTGACAGCCTTTAAGGTTTTTGTAGGTACTGATGGCGGAAGAAGGGTATGGGATAAGTTTTTACTCTATGTTCCCTATGTAAAGACCCAAATATCGAAGATAGTTACTTCTAGATTTACTCGTACCCTATCTACCCTCTTATCCAGTGGTCTACCCCTTCTAGCTTCCTTAGAAATGGCGGGTAGGGTTACGGGAAATACCGTCGTAGAAGATGGGGTGGTGGAAATCACGGAGGATATTAAAAAAGGAAGGCGATTAAGTACGCTGATTAACCGAATCGCTGTTTTTCCGCCCATGCTAGTTTCCATGATTTCCATAGGAGAAGAATCTGGTTCTTTAGAGACGATGTTAGAGAGAACCTCCGACTTCTATGATGATGAATTAGAATCCTCATTATCTAAGATGATAGGGATGATAGAGCCAGTTATGATAATGGTGATGGGAACAGTAGTGGGTTTTATCGTAGTAGCTATGATGTGGCCGATGATGACTATGTTTAAAACCATACAATAAATATGGTAGAAAATGAAAAAAATTTTTCAAAAAAATATAAAAAACTATAAATTGACTGCCGATAAGTTTAGTGTCAGGTGATAGTCCTAAAGTAGGATGGCAGTCATTACATAACTTTATGTTTAGGATGCATAAAGTAAGGTTGAAAGTCTTTTATTTTTATAAGGAGGAAAGAAAGATGCAAAATTTGCAAGGAAAGCAAAATAAGAAGAGAAAAGGTTTTACCTTGGTTGAGTTGATTATCGTAGTAGTAATTATTGGTATCCTAGTTGGTCTAGGTGCTATGCTTTACGGAAGTGCTACGGGCGATGCGAACACAAACGTAGTAAAAAGTAATCTAAAAACGATGGAATCTGCAATTCGTTTATACCAAGTGGAACACTCTGGTACAGTTCCTGCTAATAGTTCTAGCCCTATGGTAAGCACAGATGCTATTGCGGCTCTAGTTTCTTCGGATACTTATTCTAAACCAGCAGGAGCTCAATATGTATATGTAGCTCCAACATCAGGTACTCCTGGGAGTATAACTTGTACTTTTGATGGTAAAACAGAAACGTTGGCATTACCAGGATTATAGAGCTAACTTTATTAGTATATTAAATTGCACTTCATTATGGGGTGCAATTTTTACTATGGTTAATAATTAAGAAGTGGAGATATTTTTTATATTTTAAAATTTTTATGGAAAAAAGTGGATATTCTATATACAAAAAGTGATAAAAAAAGCGAAATAAATATTTCTGTGAAAAAAATATAATATAAAAAATTACTGAAAATTGTTCGATATACATTATGTTACGCTTTAAAGTATTTTGTGTTTTAATTCCTTAAGGGGGGATATCATGTATATAATTCATAAGAGAAAGAGGAAGGCTTTTACTTTAGTGGAGATTATAGTGGTAGTTCTAATTATTGCTATACTAACGGGACTTGGGACTATGCTTTATACTGGAGCTACGGGAGATACAGAAAGAACGGTGGCTAAGAGCAACTTAAAAATCATGGAAAATTCTATTTCTATTTATAGATTTGAACATTCAGGAAATTATCCAACAGGTAATACAGACCCAATTGCTGATGATGCTATAAATCATCCCGTATCTAAACTCTTAACACCAGAGACATATATGAATCCTTCACCAAACTATATTTACACTGCTCCGACTTCTAGTAAAGATGGTTCTATAATTTATACTAATGGAACGGTAAATGAAAAAGTAGTGATTAAGTATTAAGAAGTGATGGATTTATTTACTTCACTTTCTAATAAAGGGGTTATTCTTTAGATTTAGAATCTATTGGATAACTTTTTTTTATAGTAATAAATAAATTTATTGACCTGCATTAAAGAATGTAGGGGGAGGATTCGATATATTAAGTATATGTCTTATAAATTTTATGAGGAAAAAAATCAATTTATAAGATTGGTAAACAATGCAAATAATATATATAGAAAAGAGCGATTATTTTGATAATGAGAAAAAAAAGAAAGGGAGCTACACTTGTTACGATTTTGATAGTGGCGTTTTGTGTTTCTGTGATGCTTTATGGTATGCACCTTATTTTTAAGAATAATGACAGTTCCATCGTTAATGATTCGGAATCTAAGGAACTTTTTTATGCTGTAAAGTCTGGTATAGAAATAGGAGAGCAGGCATTAAATGCGAATGAAACGGATTATCTGGTAAAAGATAAGGATGGGAACATGGTGAAAATACGACAAGCTAAGATGGTGCACGATTTTCAACAGAATATCTTAACAGGTTCTTTGGAAGATGTCATAGATAATAGTGACTTGCCAGGTTTATCTTCCAATGTAAAAATTAAAATAAAGATAGATAAGATAGGTAGTGTGGAGGCTACTAATTACATTAATGAACAAATTGCCGCTGGGGTGGATTCTAAGGATATCATTAACAGAGAAAATATGTTTAGAATTAAGTCGATAGCTACGAATAGTAAGAGTGGGAGAACTAGCGAAATGACGAAGATAATAGACACAAATACTCTAAATACTATATATGAATAGGGGGTTAGGATGAGTCTTAGAAAGAAAAAAATGAGAGGTTTCACTTTATTGGAAATGCTTGTAACTGTTGTGATTGTAGGCTTAGTTTTAGTGGGTGTTACTTCATTTTTAAAGAATTCTGCTGATGTGAGTGCTGTTCAGAATGATGAGTTTTATTTTCAGTCTGATATGCGTGATTCTATGCGAATAATTGACTATACTATTAAAAAGTCATCCGCTGTTTTTACGGTTCCAGATAGAATGTTTAATGACCCTGCGAAAAGGGATGAAGATTGGTCATATATAGGTGTTCCCGTAGATGGGGGGAATAAAGGAAAGGTCTGTATCTTAAAATATGATGGAAAGATTCAAAATTGGGTGGAAAGTCCTATAACGAAAAACACTGATGATATCATGTATTCTATAGAGTTTGAAAAGCCTGCGAATACGGGGGATGAACAGAAACTCTTATCGTATAAATTAAGTGGGCAACCTATGAAGAATGGTACAAAAACAAGGAAAGCTAAGACCTTAGAAACAGAAACAGAGGTTTTAAGTGCTTCTATGGTAGGAAATAAGTCTAAACCTACGGAGATATCTATAGCGCTTGCTTTTAGGGATGGAAAAAAAGACAATCCCAAAAGAGCTAGTTTGACGGTGGTCGTCGATGTGTCTAACAGTATGAAGGACATAATGGATGGCGGAAAAAGTAGGATGCAAATTCTTAAAGAAGCGCTTAAAAAATTAATGGATGGTTTGAATGCCACAAGTAGTGGAGAAATAAATTTGAGCGTTTGTATTATTGATTATTCGTATTATGCAACCATTTTAGGAGAGGAGGAGAGTAACTTAGGATTTTATGAGTTAGCTAAAGAAAAGGATAAGGTGGACCATTTAATAGATGATGTTTCTTATGACCGAGATGTTAAGTTTTCTTATTATTCTAATATGGCTGGTTATTATGTTTTATCAAAAAGGGGAAGATGGGGTGCTACAAATACTGCTGACGGATTAAGATTGGCTTACCACGTTATTGATGATTATGTAAAATTTAATGGGGGGCATGGAGATGACCCAAACTATTTGATACTGTTTATGGACGGAGCTCCTACAGCACACACTTTTTTGAGTGGTGGTGCTTATTATTATGGTGATAAGAGGTTCGATAACTATGTGGCATTTCAGGAAGATGGTAAGGGATATCTCAATAGTATATTGAGTAGAAGTATTTGGTGTAATTGTGACCCTAATGTGCCATCTACTTTTACAGAAGCTCAGAAAGCAACGATTGAAACGATAAAAAAACTGAATCCGAAATTTGCTAATTTACAATCATTTCTAGTAGCTGTTGGAGCTAGTGATGCTGATAGACAAAAAAGTTGTGCGGCAATCAATACTGCAATGAATGGTAATGCAAATTATTATGAAGCTGAGAAACCAGACCAATTAGATAAAGCAATTGTAGATATAAGAGATAAAATTTCTTTTAACTTTTGGCACGTGAATGGGCCTAGGGAGAAATAAGGTAGATTAATGGAGTAAAGATAATGATAGTAAAAAGGAAAAGAAAAGGTTTTACTTTAGTAGAGGTGATATTATCTATTCTGATTTTCTCTACGATAGTAATTGGTTTTTACGCTTCTATGTTTGGCTTGTATGAAAATACTGCGAAAGAAAATGAGGTAACAGTAGATATGTACAAGGGACAGGGAGAAATAGAGAATATTTCTGTATTTGTAAAGGAAGCGAAGGATAAGGTGCAAGCTATTTCAGATAATATACTTGATGCTGAGAAAAAAATAAAGTCGACTACACCACCTATCATTTCAAGCCAAGTTTCAGTTATAGACGATTTGTATCAAGATGTAAATCATTTGCTTGTTCAGTATGAGGATTTAAAGATTGCGGAAATAAGTTCGTCAGAGATAGAAACTTTGAAAAATAAGGTTAAGGATGTTAAAGTGAAGTTTGAAGCAGTAATTGAAACAGCTTCAAATAAGTATATAAAAAGAAGGATAATAGACACCTTAGATGGTTTGATAAGTGATGTGGATGACTTATATATTATTAGTGAAAAAGTGAAAA
>PDWI01009391.1_pt1 | contig 11249 bp, 13 predicted proteins | sample 1430891 | NCBI WGS metagenome assembly PDWI01 (sample SAMN01162508, study PRJNA174530) | Oral metagenome, whole genome shotgun sequencing project. | biome: Marine environment; feature: Marine mammal; material: Swab sample of the gingival sulcus; isolation source: swab sample of gingival sulcus... | reverse complement strand
ACCCTTTACAAAACTTCATTTTTAAATCTAGCTCTTTGTTACACAAACTAAGGCAACTTTTTTACATTTTAAATGTAACATATGTTTGATTATTCAAGAGGGATTTTTATTGAAAAGAAGGATTAAATATTGACAAGTTAAATCGTATATGATAGTATATAGTTACGTTGAGTTGTAGTAAAGCAACTATAAAGAAATTTACAATGAGAAGATTTGTTCGTATAGTAGCGAACAAGGTAATCAAAAAAAATACTAATAGAGAAGATAAAGGAGCTTATAGCTCCTTTTTTTAGGAGTATAAATGAAGTTTAGATTTTTAACTAACGATTTCTTTAATGATTATATAGATTGTGTAGAGATGGAAAGGAAACAAAATAGACCTTATGCACATATTTGTTTATTAGAAGTAGATGGTTTACATTTTGCTATACCAATTAGGCATAATATAACTCATAAATATGCTGTTTTTACAAATGATGAAAAAACACAAGGTTTAGATTTAACTAAAGCAGTTATTATAAATGATTTTGATAGATATGTTGATAATACTAGGGTTGCATATATAAATGATGATGAGTATAATATATTAATTAATAAAAAACATTTTATAAAACAAAAGCTAAAAACTTATATAGGAACATATAAAAGAGCGTTAATAAATTTAGAAAATTCAAGAAATAAATCATTGTGTGAAAAATCTACATTACAATATTTTCATAATGAATTGAATATAAATAATTAAAGACACTATTAAAGTGTCTTTTTTATTAGAAAAATAAAGGAGGTGATCCGTATCTATAGACCTAAAAGGTCTTTTTTTATGCCTAAACCGTGCTAAAGGCTTTAAACTTTGCAAGTGACGAGACAACCAAGTCTTAAAAATGAGTATTGAAAGGAGGCTATAATGCCAAAAGAAGTAGACAATAGTGTAAATGATAATAATATCAGTGAAGATATTATAGAAGAAAGCAAAGCAGAAGAAACAATATCAGTTAAAGAAATGCAGAGAAGAATTGCAGCAGAACAAAAAAAGTATAGTAAGCAGATAGAAGATTTAAAAGCTGAATTTAATCTTGAAAGAGAAAAATCAAAGATGTCTAAAGAAGAAAAGAAATCATTTGAGCTTAAACAAAAAGAAAAAGAAACTGAAGAATTAAAGGCACAAATTTTAAAATTAGAACTTTCTACAAAGGCGACTTCTGAACTCTCGAATAGAGGATTAAAGGCTAATGAAGAAATGTTATCTTATCTAATAAGAGAAGATATTGATAGTACTTTAGAAGCGATAGAAAACTTTTCTAATTTAATAAACGATATTGTAAATGAAAGGTTAAAAGAAAGTGCAAGACAGAACGCTCCATCTGATTTGAGTAGTGATTTATCTAATGATGATAATTTACAGAGTAAAACTGAACTTGCAAATAAGTATAGAGTAATTTAAGAAAGGAGGCAGTAATGCCAGCAAAAGTAAAAGAAATAGATTTAATGCTTAATGCAAAAGAAGGACAGATACCAGGAATAGAAAATAAAGCGATACTTGAAGAAGTGATGCAAAATTCTGTGGTAATGAAATTAGCTAAATATGAAGATATGGACAAATTATCTAAAAAGTTTATGTATTTAGCAGAAGGACCAGGTGCATACTGGGTAGGGGAAGGAGAGAAAATCCAAACATCAAAAGCTAAATGGGTTAGTATAGAAATGGTAGCAAAGAAATTAGGTGTTATTATACCTGCATCAAGAGAGTATTTAAACTATTCTAAAAAAGATTTCTTTAATATTATGAAACCTAAAATTGCTGAAGCTTTTCAAAAGAAATTTGATGATGCTGTAATATTAGGTTATGAAAATCCATTTAAGCAGTCGGTAAATAAGAGTTGTACTGATACAGGAAATATAATTCAAGGTGCTATAACGTATGATAATTTATTAGCTCTTGAAGATAAGTTACTTGAAAATGATGTAGAAGCTAACGCTTTTATTTCTAAAATTCAAAACAGGACAGCTTTAAGAAGTGTAATTAATACTGATACAAAAGAAACTCTATATGATAAGAGGGTTAATACAATAGATGGACTTCCGATAGTAGATTTAAAATCAGAAAATTTAGCAAAAGGAACTTTATTTGCAGGAGATTTCAATCATATGTTTTATGGAATACCGTTTAATATATCTTACAAAATATCGGAAGATGCACAGTTATCTACAATAACTAATGATGACGGTTCTGCTGTGAACCTATTTGAGCAGGAACTTGTTGCTTTAAGAGCGACTATGGATATAGCGTTTATGATAGTAAAAGATACATCATTTGCTAAATTATCAGCGGTACAAGGAGCATAATATGTATAAAGTAATATATGATTTTTTAGATTTAGAAGATAATAGTTTTTTATATTCATCAGGTAAAGGGTATCCTAGAGAGGGATACTCTCCTTCTGAAGAAAGGATTAATGAATTATTAGGTGATGATAATAAAATAGGTAGACCACTTATAGAGTTAGTAGAAAAAGAACCAAAGGAAGAAGAACTAACGAAAAAGACAAAAAATAAGGGTAAAAAGTAGGGAGGCATTATGTATCCAGACCTTATACAAAAAATAAAGAAAAGACTAAATATAACTAATGATTTAGTTGATGGAGCACTTGAAGATATATATGAGTCTGTAGAAAAAGAGTATTTACTTATTACAAAATCAAATAAAGTAGATGAAAGTCACGATTGGATTTTAAAAGAAATATGCATTGTAAGATTTAACAGGCTTGGAGATGAAGGTGTTTCTAGTTCAAATATAGAAGGTTTAAGTAAAAATTTTGTGTCTAAAAATGGAACAGATGATTTTAAGCCTTATATGTCTTATTTGGTTAATAATGAGCCTGAAAATAATCGTGCAAAAGGAAAGGTTAGGTTTTTATAATGCTTTTAAATAAGTTTATAACATTTGTATATGAGGAAGATGATAGTTATGATCCTGTATTAAGTGAAACAATTTATGGAGAGAAGACATCTACAGATATACCTTGTAATATAAGTGATTTAACTGAAAAAGAAAGCAAAGAATTATTTGGAAAGCTTGGTACGCAGTATTTAAAGGCTCGTATAATTTATCCTTATAGTAGACCTTATCATTATGTAATGTATGAAGGTGAAAAGTATGTTGTTGTTTCTTCAAGGTTTGATAAGGTATTTTATTTAAAGGCTTGTAAAAATGAGTAACTTTATTATAAGAATTAAGGGGCTGGAAAAGCTTTCAAAGAAATTAAAAAAGAATAGAAGTTTAGACGATATTAAAAAGGTTGTGTTAATGAACACCATAGAGCTTGAAGAATTAGCTAAAAGACAAGCTATATTTTTGAAAGGTTATTCAACAGGTGCTACTAGAAGAGATATTAATATGTCTATTTCTGATGAGGGATTTACAGGAATAGTTAAGCCAAATACTGAATATAGTAGTTATGTGGAATATGGTACAAGGTATATGGATGCACAACCTTTTATGCGTCCTTCTTATTTAATACAAAAGGGAAAATTTATTGGAGATATGAAAAGGCTTGTGAAAAAATGATAAAATCAGCAGACCAAGAACTATATGATGCTTTGTTTGCAAATCTTATGGTTAGTAATACTGTTTATCATAAAATTCCGCCACCAAATACAAAATACCCTTATATTCATATGGGAACTTTTTATAATGATATAAATCCTACAAAAGATAAATATATGGGTAAAGTAAATACAACGTTAAATGTTTGGGGTGTGGAAAGAATAGATGTATCTAATTTATGTGAACTTATTTTAGAAGTATCAAGAAAGATTAATGTTATAGGTAGGTTTAAATGGTTATGTAACTTAAAAAATGCAAGGTATAGAATTATTCAAGATAACAGTACAGAAGAAAAATTATTCCACGGAGTAGTGGAAATGGAATTTAAATATATGGAGGTATAATATGGCAGAAATACAAGCAAAAAAAGGTAAAGATAAAATATTAATGTTTAGATTACTTAAAGAATCTAGTAAGAAAAACGCTGCAAAACTAGCTCTACAGATTGAACACGAATGGGAGTATAGTAGGGATGCAGAAACTACTCAAACTAAAGATGGTTCAATAACTGTTTCTAAAGGGGTAGAAGTAACATTAAGTATATCAGGTTTAGCATCAAGTGATGATACTAATAAGATGTTAAAACAGTCAGTAATTGATGGCGAAATGCTTGAAGTTTGGGAAATTGATTTGTCAGAAAAAGATAGTTCAGGAAAAAATAAAGCATTATATGCTAGGGGTAGATTGAACTCTTGGTCTGTACCAGCTAATGTTGAAGACTTTGAAGAGCTTGAAACTGAAATGACAATTGAAGGAATACCAGTTGAAGGTTATGTAACTTTATCAGAAGAACAACAAAATGCTATCCAATATACATTTGCGGATATAGTAACAGGGGCGTAGAAATACGCTCTTTTTATTTAGAGAAAAGGAGAATAGAAAATGAAATTAAATATAGCAGGTAATGATTATGAATTAAAGTTTGGCTTTGGATTTATAAGAGAGATGGATAAAAGATATGAAACAGAAGAAAGTAAAAAAAACGGATTTGGACAAGGTGTTTATCAAGCTGTAACAAGGCTTCATATTTATGACCCGTTTGTATTAGTTAATTTAATAATGGCTGGGTGTTCACATTTAAAAACTAAACCTAGTAATATTGATGTTGAAAACTTTATAGAAAATGCAGATATAGATGAGCTTATAAACGATTTTTTGCAAAAATTGAAAGCATCTTCTCTTACGAAAAAGCAGACACAAATGGTAGAGAAAGAGATAGAAGAGAATATGAAAAGATAAGAACTTCAAAAGAAGTTTATGAAGAAATAGTTATAAATGCTTTAGCTAAATTTGGGGTTAATGATATTAACTTAATAAATGAAATGTGTTTTGAAGAATATGATTTAAGACTTAAAGCTTATGAACTAAAAAGGCTTGAACAGGAAGAAATACATTATATAAATGCTCAAATTTTAAGGCTTTCTAAAGCAACAAATAAAAAAGGAGAGTTTAAGGTTAAGAACTTATTAAGTAAACTTCAAAAGCAGAAAAGGTATGATAAATTGATAAAAAAATGTTCTAAAAATGAAGAGATTTATAATCAAGCGTTAAGATTTAAAGAATATAAAGAAAGGAGGGGAAATGGAGAGTTATAGTGTTAGGGCGGTATTAAGCGCAATAGATAACGGTTTTTCAAGTACAATGCTTAAAGCTGATAAAACAGTAAATAAATTTTCAAAAGGCTACTTTAATACTGTTAAAAAGGTCGGCAAGTATTCTGCAGTTATGGCAACTATAATGGGTGGTGGAATGATAAAAGCAGGAGCTGATTTTGAAGAAGGAATGAGTAAAGTTGGAGCGATATCCAAAGCATCAACAAGTGATATGAAAAAGCTAACTGATAAAGCAAGAGAAATGGGAGAAGTTACGCAGTTTAGTGCTACAGAATCTTCGGAAGCTTTAAAGTATATGGCTATGGCTGGTTGGAATACTGAAAAAATGTTAGATGGTCTTCCTGGAGTAATGAATTTAGCGGCGGCAAGTGGTGAGGATTTAGCAACTGTATCTGATATTGTTACAGATACAATGACTGCTTTAGGAATGAAAGCAAAGGAAGCTAGTAGATTTTCAAATGTTTTAGCCATCGCTTCTAGTAATGCTAATACTAATGTGGGGCTTATGGGGGAATCTTTTAAGTATGTAGCGCCTGTAGCTGGGGCTCTTGGATATAATATAGAAGATACAGCTATAGCATTAAGTCTATTGGCTGATAATGGAACTAAAGCTTCACGTGCAGGGACTTCTTTAAAAACTGCATTGAACAATCTTTCTTCGCCTACTAAAAGTATGAAATCGGCTATGGATAAACTTGGAATTAGTATTTTTAACAGCGACGGTTCGGCTAAAAAATTTAAAGATGTAATGGTAAATATTAGGGGTTCCTTTAAAGACCTTACTCAAAAACAAAAAATGCAAGCTGCATCAACTATTTTTGGAAAGGAAGCAATGGAAGGGATGTTAGCCTTAATTAACACATCCGATGAAAAATTTAATAAATTAACAAAAAATATGTATAATTCCTCAAAAGCTGCTGAAGAGATGGCTAAAAAAATGAATGATAATTTAAAAGGAGATTTTAAGTTATTTAAATCTGCTTTAGAAGGATTATCAATAACATTATATAAAACAGAAAGCGGACCTTTAAGAGCGATAGTTCAGTCGATGACAGAATTTGTTAAAAGATTAAACGAAGGAGCTAAAGAGTTAGATAAGTTTTCAAAGAAGTTAAAAACTATAGGTAGTAATTCTGAAAAACTAGAGCTTATATCAAAAAAATTAGAGCCTTTAAAACCATTACTTGCTGTTCTTGGTAGTAGCTTTATCACTGCTTTTTCAGCTCCTTTACTTTCTAAATTCGCAACCACATCTAGTAAAAGTATGAATGTGTTAAGTAAAGGACTTGAAACGCTTAACACCAAAGTGAAATATTGTTCTAGCTTTTTACCTAAATTAAATTTAGTAGATAGGCTTTTTCCAAAAATAAAAGCTTCTAGTAAAGTAGAAGGTTTAATAGGTGGGATAACAAAGTCTTTATTTTTACTAACAAAAGCTTCACTTGGAATAATAGCACCTGCTGCAATTGTAGGTATTTTTATAGCTGGACTTGGTCTTTTATATCAAAATTTTGGTACAGAGATTGACAAAATGATTAGTATGGCTATAACCAAAGGTCCGTTTATTATACAAGGATTAGTCACAGGTATAACTTCTAAACTGCCAGATTTAATAAAATCAGGAAGTCAAATGTTTAGTGGATTATCAAAAGTTATAGCTTCAAATTTGCCTGTGATAATTCAAGGTGGTGTAGATATTATAAACGCCTTAATAAATGGCTTAGGCAATAATATGGATAGTTTATTAAGTTCTACTGTGCTTATTATAACAACCATTGTTAATGGCATTATAAACGCTGTACCACAATTAATAATGGCAGGATTTAATCTTATAAAATCTCTTACTCAAGGTATGCTAAATAATATGGAATTAATTACAAATTCTGTTACTTCTATGATAAATACATTTACAAATAATATTAAGATATATCTGCCAAAGATAATAACTACTGGTATGGAAATACTTATGAATTTAGCACAAGGGTTAGTTAATATGCTACCTGCTTTAATTCCAGCAGCAACAAATGCTATAGTAACAATTATACAAACAATTTCTGCTAATTTTCCTAAAATACTTACTACAGGCTTTAATATTATAATTACATTGGTTCAAGGCATTGTTGATAATCTACCTGCTATTATAAATTCTGCTATAGAAGTGATTTCAACATTAGTTCAATCAATAGTTAGTAATTTGCCAGCAATAGCGATGGCTGGACTTCAAATTGTAATTACGCTTGGTGTTGCTTTGCTTAAATCTATACCAAAATTATTTGGCGTGGGTCATAAGATTATGTGGGGTATTGGAAAAGGGATTTTAAAAGGAGCACTTGAAGCTTTTAAAAAGATATGGGATGTTGTTACTGGGTTCTGGGGTAAACTATGGGATTGGGTAACAGGTAAGAGTAAAAAGGCGACAAAAGATATAGTTGATGACAATAAAAATATGAAAGATGGTATTGCATCAGAATATGGCGAAGCTAGAGAGGCGGTAGTTGGTAATAACTCGAAAATGCTTTCCGATACTAAAGCAACATTCGGTGGCATACAAAGTGCAGTAACTAGTTCGGTGGGTAAAACTAAAAACACAGCTGTAGGTGAGTTTTCTGAAATGAATTTTGCCAGCTCTAAACATATGCAAGATTTAATGTCTACTACAGTTAATACTGGTAGTAAAATGGATTCTAATTTCAGTAAAAGTGTTTCTGCTATGGGAAAATCTTATGATAGTACTTTAATAGGTATGAAAAATACTAATGTAACTTCGTTTAATTCAATGGGTGATAGTTCTAAAATATTAGGCACAAAATTTAAAGAAACTTCTAGTGATATAACTAAATCTATGAATGAAGTTGATAAGAGTATAAGTGATGCGTCTAATAGTATTAGTAGTAAATGGCAAGAGGCTATGAATAAAATTGTTAGCCTAACTAAAAAAGCGAATAGCGATATAACAGGTTCTTTTAGCTCTTTAAGAAATAGTATGCACTCTATAGGTTATAATGCAGGTATGGGTTTATATTATGGGTTATCTAGTACAATGGGGGCTTTATTTCGCCTTGCGAGTTCAATAGCTTATAGTATAGCTAGTAGAATTAGAAGTGCTCTTAATATACATTCTCCGTCAAGGGTTCTTATGGAAATTGGTGGGTATGTAGGCGAAGGACTTGCAGTAGGTATGGAAAATTCAAAAACTCTTGTTGATAAAGCCTCTTTAATGTTGAGTGAAGCAGCTGTTGTAAATCCTTTAATGGATAGAGTAAATTCTCTTGGGCTTAATCAAACGGCTACAATTGAACACGAGATATCAGATGCAAATGCAAGACCTGCCTATATCAATTTTAGATTTGGTGATAAAAACTTTAGAGCATTTATTGAAGATATATCTAATGCTCAAAATCAAGAAATAATGCTGGAGGCAATGTGATGTATGAATTTAGAGATATAAATGTAAGTAGTGAGACTAACGATATAAATGGCATAAAGTTTACATTTAACGGAGTAAATCTTGATGAAAAATTTAAAGGTATTTATAAAACTTTAACGGTATCAGGAAGAGGTGTCTTATCACACGAAAATCAAATGTTTAATTTAGAAGGGGTTGACGGAGAGCTTTTAACCTCTTCTTCTTTACCTAGTAGAAATATAAAAATCGTGTTTAAGATTGAAACCAGTGGAAACAATGAATATAGAAAAATAATGAATGATTTAAATGAATTATTTTATATTAAAGATAATGTAAAGTTTAGTTTTTCAGATGAAGAAGTATTTTATTATGGTAAGTTAGGAAGTGTAGATTTTATAGAAGAAACAAGTAATTGTATAAAGAGTTCTATTAATTTGATTTGTCCAGACCCTTTTGGATATGGAAAGGATTTAAAAACTACTATAGGAGAAATAGAAACTATTTATAAATATGACATTATACCTGAAGAAATAGTAGTAACACCTAATGGCGGATTAAATCAAATTGAAATAAAAAATGGAGATAAAATAATACAATTAGGTGGAGATTTTCCTAAAAGTGTACCCATTGTAATAACTATAGAAAAAGAACCTTATATCGTAAGTAATAAGATACAATTATTAAGCAGATTATCGGTTACAAGTGATTTTGAAAATTTTACGATAAAAAATGGTGATATAGTAATTTGCAATGGCTGTGATTTATTAATTAAGTATAGGGAGAAATATTTATGATTTTATTATTTGATAAATACCAAATTCTAATAGATGTAATAAATAAAAAAGATATAAAAGAACTCTATACTGAACAAATGATAGGGGATGATAGAGTATTAAAAGAAATTCTATATATGACAGCTAATTTTAAAAAATATAAATCTATTGAGAAAAGTGTTTATGTGGGTTTAAGGGATTATAAAGATAGACATAAGTATCATATATTTTATATTACTAACCCTTTTGTAAGTGGTAGAGATAGTAAAATAACAGCTATATCTTTAGCTTTTGAAGAGTTAAGAGGATTTAACATAAAAGAGTACAGGCAGAAAGATAAAAGATTAAATGAAGTAGCAAACCTTATTATTAAAAATACATCTTGGAGCATAGGGTATTGTGAAGATATAACCTCATCTACTCACGGATATTATATAAGTGTAATAAATGCTATAAGGCAGGTTTGCATTGATTATGATGTTGAAGCTGGGTTTTATGTAGAAGTTTCTAAAAATAAAATATCTAATAAATATGTAGAGTTTAGAAAAAGAGTAGGTAAAAATATTGGTGCTAGAGTTACTTATGGACATAATGCGCTTGATATAATTAAGGAAGAAAATAGGAGTAATATATATACTGCTCTTATAGGACTTGGAAGAAGTGTTGAAGTTGGAAAAGGTAATAGTAGAAAGATAAATTTTAAAGATATAGAAGCGGATGATAAGCCTTTAGGACAAGAATATATTGAGTTACTAGATGCGACTAAAAAATGGGGAATAAAAACTGATAAAGGATTACTTCCAAAGATAGGAATAACAGAAGTAGATACAGAAGATAAGAAAGAATTACTAAATGAAACTAGGAAAAGACTTAAAAATGTAGCTAGACCACTTTTGCAACTTAAAACAACAGTAGCCTATTTAAATGCTGAAATAGGCGATATAGTAAGGGTTAATAGGTATGATATAGGTTTACATTATGAAACTAGGATTTTTAGAGCAAAAATAAATCATTTGAATAAAAATAAAACAGAAGTTGAACTTGGGGATATTATTTATGAGTCAAGTTTTTCTAAAGAAAAAAGAATTCAAAGAAAATTAGCGGTTATAAATAATAATATGGAAAAAATTAAAAGCGAAGTAAGTATTGTTATGAATTCTGCTAGTGGTTCTAATAGGATTATTCACGGTAATTTGCCTATAGAAAATCCTAGAATAGGTGATACTTGGTATCAACCCGACCCAGAACATAACGGGCATACATTAGTTAAAAGTTGGGATGGCGAAGTTTGGAAAACAGTTGTTAAATCTTTTGGGGCAGATGATATTGTTACAACTTTTGAAACTGATGAAGTCTTATCTAAAAAGTTAGCTACTGCTATGGCTACTGTGATAAATTTAGACGCTAGCAGAATAACATCAGGTACAATTTCTTCTCAAAGATTAGATGTAGAAGGCATAAAAGAATCGGTGTCAAATGAGTTTGTAACTACTACAAATTTTAATGAATTTAAAGTTAATAACGATAGTGTTATATCGTCTATTAATAAAACAATAACAGATGAAGTTAATAACTCTAAAACAGAGCTTTCTACACAAATAACGCAAACAGCTGAGGGACTAACTGTAGAAATTGAAAAGTTAGAAGAAGAGGCCGCAGATAAAGATGAAATCATAAAAGAGCTTAAAGCAAGGCTAGATAGTGTAAGAGAGATTACAGCTAGTAAGGAGGCTGTAGATGAGCTTATAGAAAAATTTGGTGTTTTTGGCGATGAAAATGAAAGTTATAAAGCTGGAGTAAGCGAAAAAATACAAGCTATAATTGAAGAGTTTACAGAGAAAACTGAAAAAAAC
>PDWI01009390.1_pt1 | contig 11252 bp, 8 predicted proteins | sample 1430891 | NCBI WGS metagenome assembly PDWI01 (sample SAMN01162508, study PRJNA174530) | Oral metagenome, whole genome shotgun sequencing project. | biome: Marine environment; feature: Marine mammal; material: Swab sample of the gingival sulcus; isolation source: swab sample of gingival sulcus... | reverse complement strand
GAAATCGAGAAATCTCGGGTTTTAAATGTGAGATCTCTCCACTTCACTAGCGTTTCGGTCGAGATGACACAAAGTAGAGCCTTTCGACTGAACAGTTACAAAATTTTTATTAAACTACATCAAAAAACCGCCATGATTGTGACGGTTTTGTTTGAATATTATGCTTTTACGCTAATAAATGATCAATTGCTTCGGTAACCTTTGCTAAGTCTTCTTCTAGTAGTGAGCCATTAAAGGTAACTGGTTCTGCCAGTTGCCAATTGAGCTGATGATGCTCTATAATGCGCTGAACTTCTTCAAAGCCACCACCTGACCAGCCAAATGAACCGACGTAGAGTGCTTTTTTATTGGTGATTTTCTTTTTGCCGAGCTCTTCTAATACTGCCACTGCACCTGGAAATAAATTGTTTTCATAGGTTGGCGCAGCAACGATAATTGCCTTAGCACGAATTGACTTGCTCATGATTAGACCGAGCGGCGTCTGCGGAATTTGGCAAATATTATACTTAATATTTTTGGCTTCGAGCTGTGCTTTGATATGCTCGACGGCCTTTTCTGTCATGCCATACATTGACCCCCACAGCACTGTCACTTCATCAAGTGGTGCATCGGTCACAAAGTTGGCAATTTTTTCATAATTTTCTACTAATTGATTGGGCGACTGACGATAGACTGGGCCATGACCTGGTGCAATGATTTTTGGCTCTAACGTCTTTGTTTTATTAATTGCCATAATAGCGTTTTTATTAAAGGTCACTAAGACATTAGAATAGTAGCGAATTTGTTCTTCCCAGAAATAGGCGCGATCGTCATCGTTGAATTCGTCATCAAAATGATTGTCTTCACAGACGCCGTATGAACCAAACATGTCACAAGTAAAAAGTGTTGAGGTTGACTGTTCTAGTGTAAACATGGTATCGGGCCAGTGTACATTGGGCTGTTGGAAAAACTGTAGTATTTTGCCATTACCCAAGTCGAGCGTATCGCCATTTTTGATGACATTGACACCCTCAGTAATGCCAAAGAACGCCTTTAAAAGGTTTTGTCCCATGCGTGTACAATAAATCTGTACGTCTGGTTTTAGTGCTCTTAAGTCTTCTAACCAACCAGAATGATCGGGTTCCATATGGTTGATAATGACGTAATCGACATCTTCTAACTTAACTTGCATTTGATCAAGTAAATCAAATAATTGTTCAGGAACGCCATCCCAACCGCAGACGCCATCAACTAAAGCCAGTTTTTCGCCTTTGACTAAATACGAGTTTAATGTGACACCATTGGGAATTTCCCACATTTGTTCAAATAATAAGTCTCTTGCGTTGACGGTTAAGCGGTAGATATCATCTGTTACTAGAATTGGTTTCATTATTTCTCCTCACTTATTTTTAACATGTTAAAATAATCTGAGTTCATTATATCACGATATTGATAATAGTTAAATGTTTAAAGCTAAATCGGCTTATCGGAGACGTGATTAATCAATAACGATACCACAAAATTCAACATTAATAATACAGGTATCAGCAGCAGCAAAATGTCATAACCGTAATGAATTGTAATATAAGATGCCGCCAATGGTGAAGCCATCCAGCCTAAACTACCAACCAAACCGTTTAAGCCAAACAGACGCCCCCTTGCTGCAGTTGGCGTCAGCTCAGTAATATGCGATACCATCAGCGGTTCAATACCGCCAATTACAAAGAACAGCAGCGTATAGAAAAGCACAAAATAAGGCAGGGTTGTCGTCTGTGCAACGACGACGCCAATCGCAACGGATATCGCCAGTAGCAAAATGACAATTTTTGACTTGTTTAATGTATCGCCGAGTCGACCGACGACAATAGCCGCACACGCCGTTGACATACCGACCCCCAAATTGACAAAACCAGTGATGACTTCGGCGTTATCAGTGCCGTTGAGCTGTTCAATAAAGAGCGGCATATAGGGACCAAACAAACTGCGTATAAAGCGCTGTAAAAACAACATAAATAAAAATAAGATGACTAATGGTGTCAAAAGGTTCCTAATCGAAATCTGATTGATCACTTGAACGCGATTGCCATAACTATTTTTATCTTCTTTCAAAAACAACAACACGACGATAGCACCAATTAGCATCAGTGCGCCACCGACTATAAAACTGACGCGATAGCCGGCATATTTGGCTATGATACCGCCAATCGCGGGGCCAATCGAATAGCCGATAAAAGTTGATGAAGAAATAAAACCTATTGCAAAGGAAAGTCGCTCTTTAGGCGTGTTGGCTGCTACAAATGTAGCTGCTGCAGTGACTGTACCAGTAAAAAAACCCTGCGCTAACCGCAGGGCTAATAGCGCGTAAACACTGCCCACTAACCCCATGCCTGTAATGATAAATGTAGCCGTAAACATTGCGCGCAGTATCATTAACTTTCGACCAAATCGATCAGACAACGCACCCCAAACCGGTGCCATAATTGCCATGCTAAGGGCTGGTGCCATGCTGAGTATCCCCGTAAACAGCTTAATTTGATCAGGCGTAGTAACGCCTAATTCTCTGATGTAAAAGGGAATAAACGGTATGCCAAAGCCAAAACTTATTAACGATATAACTTGCGTTGTCCATAGAATATAAAGATTTTTCTGCCAGGTTTTCATCTTCTCAATATATAGCCTTCATTTTCAATAATATGCTCAATAACACGTCGTGTTTTGCCATTAATGTCTGCTAACTTACACTGCTCAACTTGTCCGTCAAGGCGGTAGCGCACCTCGTCATCTACTAGGCAGAAACCGGGATTATTACTTTCTTCAAAATAGCCAACTTTAGAAAAATAGGTGAATTTGTCTAAATAAGGCGACCCATCATAGGGGCAAAACATGGTGCAATTGCCACATTCATTACAGAAATCGTCAAAGTGAACAATTTCGGGTTGGTCGAAGCCATCAATTTTAAACGATAAGTTGGCGCGATTAGGACAGACATCAACACAGTTTTCGCAGATTGTATCACAGTGTAAACAGCGCTCTGCATCGTCTTGTTTAACCGGTAACAATAACCCTTTTTTGTTGTATATTGTCGCGCTATCAACTACTGCCGTATCAATTATACTGGGCAGCTCGCCAACTGCTTGCCAAGCACTGGCAATGCAGGCGACAACCGAGCTCTTCTTCTGACTTAACACTTCACCAACTAAGGTTATACCAAATTGTTTGGCTGATTCAATTAACTGTTTATGATCGTCTTTGTCAATGCCAAGCAATCTGGCAAAGGCGGTTGCACCAGTCGCCAAATAGACCGCATTATACTGCTTAAGTACTGCCTCTAAATGATTGATTTCACTATTTAAAACCACTTTTACGCCCAAGTTTTCTAGTATTGCTTGATCGGTATCAATATATGCTTGTAATTTAGGTTTATTTTTAATTACTTTAGTCAGTATGCCACCGAGTGCTGCTTGCCTTTCGTGTAGTTCTACCTGATACCCCTTGCGCGCTAGTAAATGCGCCGTCGCCATACCTGATGCACCACCACCAATAACAAGTGCCGTTTTGCCATTTTTGATAATGCCAGCAACACTGCGAACCATTGAACGCTCTGCAATTTGTAACTTAGTCGCCCGTATTGCCAAGTTGTCATCACAGTGATTGCGCGTACACTTGTTTTCACAAAAGGCGTAGCAAATACTACCAGTAATAAAAGGCAGTGGATTTCTGTCTAGTACCACGCGCATCGCCGCGTCATAGTCACCCTTTTCGGCATAGTGCAGATAAGCTGATACATCTTGCTGTATTGGGCAACCGGTTTGACACGGTTCGCTAAAACACTGATGAAGTGGCAATTTGCCGCCTGCTTTTTGCGCCTTATAATGATGTGACACGCGGTAGTGCGGGTCGTCTAAAACGCGTGCGAGTAGCTGCTGCATTGCAGCTATATCAAGCTTTGGCGCCGCTTCCCTACGCTGCCACTGTTCGCTAATTTGAATTTGACGATAGTAACCGCCGTCTTTTAATAACGTTGTACAAATCGTAATTGGCGAGATGCCAGTTTGATATAAATCGTGAATATTAAAGGCGTCGGCACCGCCTGAATAAGAAATGGTAATATCAGGAAACGCCTCGGCAATTAACATGGCAACCGATAAGCTGAGAACAAATAATGGCTTGCCCGACATGTACATCATTTCACCGGGTAGTAACCCATCTTTTATTGCCACCGGAAATGTGTTGGTCAACTTAACACCAAATTGCTTACCACATTGCGCCGCATAGTCTAACAGACGACTAATCATTTCATGGGCGTCGTCAAATTTTAAATCGTGATCGAATTCAGTGCGATCAAATGCCAAGTGCGTGTAGCCCAAGCGATCTAACAGCGCGCGCGCGTTATCGTAACCAAGTAGGGTTGGATTCATTTTTAAATAAGTATGTAAGCCCTTTTCGCCAATTAAATGGCGCAACATTGGCTCTATTTCTTCAGGCTTAGCGCCGTGTAGCGTGCTCAGTGCAATTGAAGAACAAACTTGCGACTGTAAATTGTCAATATCAGATAATTTAAAATGCTCGAATAGGTCAATATTATCGCGTAAAACAGCAATTGCCTGCTGCCAAGCGTCGGTTTTCGCAGCATCGATTAAGCCGTCGATAAAGTTGTTTATTTTAAGTGATTTTATACCCTCTAGGGTGTAACCAACTGACATGTTAAAGACAAATCCCTGCGGGTCGCCCAACTGAAATTCTTTGGCGATAACTTGTAGCATAATATAGGCGTTGATGTATTCTTGCATCGCCTGTTCAACCCGTAATTCGGTTGACCATTCGACATTGTAGGCTTCGTCCCCCGCCCAAATACAGGGCTTGGCGACTTCTAAATCTTCGCCATCTAAGGTCTGCACAGTTTTTAGTTCAAAAAAACGCGCCCCAGCCAAATATGCCGCCACTAAATTTTGCGAAAGCTGAGTGTGTGGCCCAGCTGCTGGCCCGCACGGTATTTCAATGCTGCCATCTAAAAATTGGCTGCGTGTGCCATCATGTTGATAAAAGCGACGCAAGCCAAAAACACTGCCATTTTGCTTTTTTTCAGTCATTACCCAGTGCAGTAATTCACTAAAGGATAGCACTATCATTCGGTCACTCATTATTCTCTCCTCATCTATTTATATTCGCCTGTTAATTCAATTAATACATAAGGTTCTAATTGTGCCATATGCCCAATTAAGGCATGGCGATCTTGCCGCAACACGGCTAGTAGTGTTTTTTGCTGGGCTGCCGTGACAATTAAATTGATATATTGCTCACAATGCGCCTCTAAAAAGCCAATTTCATCAATTGCCAGCACCGTTTTAGGGCTGTCGATAAAGTCTGCCACTGCCGCTATTAAAAAATCTAAACCGCTGTCGATTAACTGCATGGTTTGACCAGCTCTGCGACCAATTTGCGCGCTCTTAGCACCGTAATACGCCATCACGACATCGTCGACTTTTTTAGTTTGAATCAAATTATAGTCATTCAATGCAGTTAAAACAGCATTAAACAGTGTCGTCTTACCAGCGTGCAGTGGCCCTGTAATCAATACATTTTTACCATCAGCGAGCTGTTTTAATATTTGTTCTACCAATTTTTTTGTCATCTTGAATAGGGTGTATTTTTTAATGGCATTGTCAAGCGCACTGTTTTATCAACTTGATAATAGGCACCTGCAATGGCGGGGGCAGTCGGTATCATCGCCAGCTCGCCAACACCTTTGGCGCCATAGGCCTCGTCAGCTAAATCGGGCGACTGACAAAAGCGCACTTCAATTGGCGGCACATCGGTACTGCGTGGTAAACCCAAAGAGCCATAGCGAAACTTTAAGGCGCCCTGTTCAATTTTATAGTTTTCAGTGAGCGCCCAGCCCATACCCATGACAACGCCACCCTCAATTTGTCCCTCAGCCGATTTGGGGTTAATAACGCGACCAATATCATAGGCTGCGATTACTCTTTCTATTTTTTTAGCGTCATTTAAAACGACTAAAGCCGTTGCATAACCATAGGCGACATGCGATACTGGGTTGGGCTTAGGCGACCCCATTGGGTCAGTGATGCCCTTGTATTCGCCAAAGTAGCGCTTGCCATTTAAGGCGGCTAAATTTTTGCCGTCGTAATCTTTCATAAATAATGTGGCTGCTTCGCGTACGGCTTGACCTGTAAATAGCGTTTGGCGCGACGCCGTCGTAGTGCCCGAATTTGGCGTGCGCACAGTATCAGGCGCTTCAATGACAATTTTGTCAGGTGACAAACCCGTTGTTTGACAGGCAATTTGCAAACAGACAGTTGATGAGCCTTGACCAATGTCAGCTGCTGATGTTCTGACATGTAGTTTACCGTCTTCAACCGAAACTATACAGCGCCCAATGTCGGGCAAGCCGACACCGATGCCGCTGTTTTTAAATGCGCAGGCAATGCCGACGTTTGGATTATTATCGTAGTCTTGCTTAAGCGCTTCAATTGTCTGTTTAAGTGCGCAGTCGGCACTGACAATTTGACCATTGGGCAACACGTCACCCGGTACAACAGCATTGATGTGGCGAATTTGCCAGGGGCTGATGCCAACTTTTTCTGCCAGTAAATTTAAATTGCTCTCTAAGGCAAAGTTACTCTGCGAAACACCAAAGCCTCTAAAAGCGCCACTCGGCGGATTATTGGTATAACAAGCAATGCCAGTGATATCAATGGTTTGATAATTATAAGGCCCTGCCGCATGGGTACACGCACGCTGTAAAACCGGTCCACCCAGTGAAGCATAAGCACCTGTATCTGTTATAATAGTCGCTTCGGTAAATAAAAGCTTGCCGTCTTCGTCACAGCCTGTTGTCATTTCAATTTCAGCCAAGTGCTTTTTAACTGACACGACCAAACTTTCTTGTCTTGTCAATATCACTTTAACCGGCTTTTTAGTATGCCACGCCATTAGTGCTGCATGGTGCTGTACCGACATGTCTTCTTTGCCACCAAAACCGCCGCCAATTAACATGGCATGGCAGTGCACTTGTTCAGGTTCAAGCTGTAACATGCGCGATATTTCATGCTGTTCATCATAAATTGACTGTGAGGCGGTATACATGTGTAAGACATCACCCTCTGGTACGGCAATTGCCGCCTCGGGTTCCATATAGGCATGTTCTTGAAATGGTGTAATATACTTTTGTGTGACAATGTGTGCTGCCTTCACCTTAGCAGCCTTGACATCGCCAAATCTAAGCCTTTCTTGTGCCAATATATTGCCCTTTTCATGCAGTTTAGGTGCGTCTTTGTGCATTGCTTCGGCCGGACAAGTAATCGCTGTTTCAACTTGGTAGCTTACTTTGATTAAATCTTTTATTTCATTTAGATATTTTTTGTCATCACTGGCAACCAGCACGACAGCGTCGCCTAAATAGCGCGTGTAGTCACCTTCGCTGATTAAGACGTCCCAATCGGGAATAATGTGCCCTGTCTTATTAAAGGGTACGTCTTTGGCAGTGAGTATTTTTACGCAGTGCGGGTGTTTTTCAGCCGCGCTTGTATCGATTTTTAAAACTTTAGCACGCGGGTGTTCGGCGCGCAGTGCCGAAGCATAGAGCATATTATCAAACACTAAATCATCGACGTATTTGCCAATGCCGAGCACTTTGTCGCGGTTAAAGACGCGCGCATAGTGCTGCGCGATATGACCACTGGCTGGCTGGTTTTCAATTGGCTTATCGGTTCTTAGGTATTCAGCCGCCAGCATAATGGCATCGATAATTTTAACATAGCCCGTACAGCGACAAATATTGCCGCGAATTGCCTTAGCGACGTCTTCACGCGTTGGGTTTAAGTTATTTAAAAACAGCGCCTTAGCACTTAACACCATGCCCGGTATGCAAAAACCGCATTGTACGGCACCGCTAAAGCCAAAGGCGTAGTCGAATACATCTTTTTCACGGTCGGTTAATCCTTCAACAGTGAGTATGTCTGCATCTGCCAACTTGCCGATTTTCTGCCGACAAGCGGTGCGTTTTTTGCCATTGATGATAACCGTACAAGTACCGCAGGCCCCCTCTGAACAGCCCTCTTTCACTGAGGTCAATCGTAAATCGTCACGCAATACATCAATTAAGCGACGCTCGGCTGCAGCGTTTATTGTCTTGCCATTGACTTTTAATTCAATCATGGTTATCTCCTTGTTATTTATTAATTGCCTGCCATAGTTTAGCTGCACCTTGCCTGATGTCGGCTGTATTTTTGGCTTCATCTAAGCATGTCAAGACGCGGTCTTTCATGACAATTTTACCGTTGATAATTGTCGTCGTTATCGAATTGCCCTGCATGCCAAATAACAGATGACCATTGTGGTTATCTGCATTCATTGGCGTGTAGGGATTGTAATCAGAAATAATAACATCGCCCGCCGCACCGACTTCAAGTACGCCTAGTTTTTTGTTAAAATAGCGATTGGCAATTTTGGCATTGCCGTTAAAGAGCATGTCGGGTAGTTCTTGCCAACCAACATTGGGGTTGCGCTGTTCGTGTTTGTGTAAAACATTGGCGACTTTCCAAGATTCTAACATATCGTGAGTATAGCCATCTGTACCAAGCCCAGTTAAAATGCCCTGTTGATATATTTTTAAGGTCGGTGGACAACCACAGGCATTGCCCATATTTGATTCGGGATTGTGTGCCACCATTGTATCGCTGTCTTTTAATAACTGCATTTCATGGTCATCGAGATAAACACAGTGAACGGCGAGCGTTTTATCGCCCAAGATACCCTCGTCAGCCAGCCTTTCAATGGTACGCTTGCCATATTTTTTAAGCGAATCGTCAAGATCTTCTTTACCTTCTGCAACGTGAATGTGATAACCGACACCTACCGGCTTGTGCGCGCGTACAAAGTCTAGCGATGCAGGCGATAAGGTAAATGAAGCGTGTAGCCCCATCATGGCGGCTATCATATCGCTGTCGTCTGCCAGTGCATGTTTAATAAAGTTTTCGTTTTCTAAAACAGCCTGTTCCATCTTTTGACGACCATGTCGATCAGACACCTCAAAGCAAAGATTGCTGCGCACACCAGCCATGCGCGATGCTTCGGCAATCGTAAACAAACTGTCTTCGATTGCGGAAAAACTGGCGTGGTGATCAAAAATTGTCGTGACACCATTTTTAATACATTCGATATAGGTGGCCAGTGCTGATTGCTTGACTTGTTCTAAGGTCAGTGTTTTATCGACTGTCCACCACATGCCGTCTAATATTTCTAAAAAATTGGTTGGTGCGTAGTTTGCGATATTCATGCCGCGTGCCAGCGCACTGTAAATATGTTCATGTACATTGATAAAGCCGGGCATAATAATGCCGCCTTTGGCATCGATAAATTCGGCTTTAGCGTACTGCTCACGCAGCCTGGCATTGTCACCAACAGCTGCAATTGTGCCATTGTCAATCAGTACTGCGCCACAATTGTAAAAATCATTGTTCTCGTTTCGGGTGATTACGATACCGTTTCCTATCAGTAACATGATTGCTCCTTTATAATAAATTTCTAGTTATTGCTTACACTTCTACACTTAATTATATGCCTTTTACAAATGAACATCAAGCGAGTGTACAAAAAAACTTTTTGTGATAATAAATATTTTTTGGACACATAAAAAAGCTATAAGTTAGGATTTAACCTAACTTACAGCTTTTGCTTTTGCATCATTTTTCGTCAACACTATGTCATTTGCGAACGTACAGTTAATAAATAACGCGATGGGCTAATGCCATCAATCAATGCCGCTGCTACTTTTTGCTTAGCTAAATCAAAGCGTTGAAATAGCATTTCAGCACGTTTTTTATTAGAATAAACACACCAATACCCTTTCATTAAACAGGGTTTTTTCTTCTCTAAAAAAGAGACGACATCTGACAGCGGATAACCCAAAATAATACCAATTTCATTGGGACAACCCGCTAAAAATCTATCAGATAATTGTTCGAGCACAGCCTCTACGTCAGTGACATTGCTATAGCCGACAGCCGTTAAACGGCGACCAATTGCCTTGAAGTTGAGCAACCTTTGCACAGCATTGTGATTGTAAAACAAGATATTAATGCCCTTGTCTGTATTGCCCAAAACACGCATTTTAATCGGCAAGATTAGTGCAATTTCAGTTTGAAACTGTAGCCAATCAGACTGAAAACAACCTGCACAACTATCGCGAAACATCACCAAATTAGCTGGCTTTACCCCCTCTAAAGTCGGTGCTGCATGATAACATATCTTAAACAGCAGACGCTCTAGGCGTGGGTCTTTATCTGTTGTAAGTTCGTCCATTAATGTGTTATAACGACATAAGTGACTTTTCATGAGCGATCTTTCTAGTTAAGACTATGCACTGACAGCTTTTCCTAAATCTTTACACTGCTCTAAGCCGTCATCATCTGGTGTTTCGTTGAGAATAAGCGACTCGGCAACTAAGTTGGCACCGTAAGATTCCATTCTTTCGTTCCAGTCGTCCATCCATTCGCCATTGCCCCAGCCATAAGAGCCAAACAATGCCATTTCTTTACCATTAACATGACCGTTTAAGCTTTCAACAAATGGTTCCATAACGTCTTCTTCTAAGACTTCTGCACCCATTGAAGGGCAACCCAAAACAGCGACATCAGCTGCTTCGACATCTGCGACTGAAGCTTCTGATACTTCAAACAAACTTACTTCTGCACCTGCGTCTTTTGCGCCCGCTTCAATTGCTTCAGCCATCATTTTAGTGTTGCCAGAACCTGACCAGTATACAATAACTACTTTTTTCATATTAATTAACCTCCGTTAAGTTAAGCGTCTGACACATATAAATCTGCACCATTGCGTTAATGATTATCATTGTCAGAATGAGTTAATAATAATTTACCAAACTGACAGGCAGTTGTCAAATAAATAAGCTAATTTTTTATTTATTATTTAATCTTCGTGTCAACCTGGCACCCAGAAGCAAGTTGGCGATTGTCAACAGCGCCAGTGCGCGGTGGCGCTATGTTTTTACCGTAACGTTCTGCCGCAGGCAGGTTGTCCTAGGTAAAAATATAGCAAAACGATTTCAGCACCAGCTGTGTTTCAATCGCCATTAAAAAAAGTGGAAAGAAAAATCAGGTATTAAACCACGATCTTTCTATTCCACTTTGTTAAAAAACCCGAGATTTGTCGAGTAGGCGGAGCCTCACGGCTCCAACCCCTCACAGAACCGTACGTGCCCTATTAAGGCATACGGCTCTTCACGCCACCAT
>PDWI01009572.1_pt1 | contig 11253 bp, 8 predicted proteins | sample 1430891 | NCBI WGS metagenome assembly PDWI01 (sample SAMN01162508, study PRJNA174530) | Oral metagenome, whole genome shotgun sequencing project. | biome: Marine environment; feature: Marine mammal; material: Swab sample of the gingival sulcus; isolation source: swab sample of gingival sulcus... | reverse complement strand
GCTGAATATCATCAAAATAAGGAAAACTGGCTCAATTCCATATAAATAATTTGGGTTAAGCCAGTAGATTCTATACTTCCAATGTGGCTAAATATCTTTCTGCATCTAAAGCTGCCATACAACCGGTGCCTGCTGCAGTAACTGCCTGGCGGTATTCTTTGTCTTGTACGTCACCGGCGGCAAACACACCGGGAATATCAGTCTTTGTAGTTTTGCCTTTGGTAATCAGGTAGCCGGTATCATCCATTTTTAGTTTTCCTTTAAAGAGTTCTGTGTTGGGCTTATGGCCGATGGCAATGAATACACCGGTTACGTTAAGTTTTTGTTTTTTGCCGGTTTGGTTGTTTACAACGCGAACGCCTTCTACCGTTTGGTCGCCCAATACTTCGTCTAATTCTGTATGGAACATCACTTTTAAGTTTTTAGTGTTAAAAACCCGGTGTTGCATGGCCTTTGAGGCACGCATTTCGCCTCGGCGGACTAATACAGTTACAGTTTTACACAATTTTGCCAGATAAGTAGATTCTTCAGCGGCTGTATCACCACCGCCAATTACTATAACGTCTTGTCCTTTGTAGAAAAAACCATCACAAGTAGCACAGGCTGATACACCTCCACCAATTAGGCGTTGTTCACTTTCCAAGCCCAGATATTTTGCGGTAGCTCCGGTGGATATAATTACAGTTTCGGCTTCTATTTCTGTTTTATTATCTATGGTTACCTTGTGAATACCTCCGGGTTTGTCAGAAAATTTCACATCAGTGGCCATCCCAAAACGTATGTCGGCATCAAAACGTTCAGCTTGTTTTTTAAATTCTTCCATCATTTGCGTACCGTCCACGCCATTAGGGTATCCGGGGTAATTATCTATTTCTGTGGTGGTGGTTAGCTGGCCTCCGGGCTCTAATCCAGTATAGACTACGGGGTGTAAATCTGCTCTGGCAGCATAGATAGCCGCTGTATATCCGGCCGGCCCTGAACCTATGATGAGGCATTTTATTCTTTCAACTTTTTCAGACATGATTTTCGGGTTTTAGAAAGAACAAATTTACAGTAAAAATGTGATTTGAAAAACAGCACAAACAAATGTTGTTAACATTAAAATTTTTATCTCATTTTTGGTTAAAAACAAAAATTAAGATGAACTCAAAGTAAAAAAGACACAAAAAAGTTTAAACAAGTTCTAAATTACAAAACAAATAATACCAAATCTAATGTGTAATGATATATTGGATTTGGGGGTGAATTTTCACTTCTACTACGTGAAAAATGCAGGTATAGCCTTAGCTATGGCGAGTATTTTTCACGTAGTAGAAGTGAAAATTTATCCAATTATATGTAGCATTATATATTAGATTTGGTATAATCTTATAATTTAGTACAAATATTGCCCTCCAAACCCAAATGGTAAAAGGGCTTCTAAACTTTTTACTTGTATTATGTTGCCGGTTTCGCCCATAAAAAATATGTAGATGGGTGTTTTCTGTTTTTGTTCATATTCTGCAATAGCTTGGCGGCAGGCTCCGCAAGGGGCAATAGGCGTTGTAAGGTTATTCGTTGAATTTGCAGCAGATATGGCTATCTGAAGAATTTTTTCATTTGGATATCGGGCTCCGGCCTGATATATGGCTACGCGTTCTGCACACATTCCGGAGGGGAAAGCGGCATTTTCCTGATTGTTTCCGGTAACTATTCTGCCGTTTGCTAACAATATTGCTGCTCCTACCATAAATTTAGAATACGGGGCATAAGCCTTTTTTCTTGCATTTATAGCCTGTTCCATTAAAGATTTTGCATCATGGGGTAATTCTGAAATAGAATTGAAAACGATGAAAGCCGTGGAAAATTCTTTTTCTTGCATAGGGGAACAGTATTTAACTTTTAACCCCCAAAAGTATTTTTAAACTCTTTTTGGGAGTTGTATGAGTTAAAAATATAAAATCTTAAGTTTTAATTCAAGAAATCTTCATAAATATCTCCAAAGTTAAAAGTAAGTGAAAAACGCAAAGTGTTTTCAAGTGGATTGTTAACATCTGATGCATTAATCAAATAGGACATATCTATATTCATCATTTTATATTTGAATCCGGCTCCCAGCGTAAAGAATTTTCTTTTTCCTTTAAATTCGTTTTCGTTAAAAAAACCGGCTCGCAAAGCCATAGTTTGGTCGTAAATATACTCCGCACCCAACGCCCAGGTTACTTCTTTAAGTTCTTCACTAAATCCGTCCGGAGCATCTCCAAAAGACTGGAAAATACCCGAAATAAAGTTTATGTCATCGTTCTTTCCTTTTAAAATTTCACCTGTTTGGTTATCTCTGATTGGTGGGGTAGGAACTAATAGTTTAGTGAATTCTGCAGTGGCACTTATCGTATTTAAATCATCTAAAATAAAGTCAAAACCTCCGCCTAACCTTAGATTTGTGGGGATAAAACTTTCTTGTCCGCTATCTGTGTAGGATACTTTTGGGCCTATATTTTCTATGTTAAAACCACCTCTCCATCTGCCGTTAAAGGTACCATAATTCTTTTCTCTTGATTGATAGTAACCGGCCACATCTACTGCAAAGGTGTTAATGGTATTAATTTCGGAATTATTTACGTTTAACGAATAGTCTGTTCTTAAATATCTGGCAGCTACAGACATAGCAAAAGTGTTGTTGAGTTTTAAAGCATAGGATACATCAAAAGCCAGTTCATTTAAGTTTTCAACGCCCAGTTCATTTCCGACTCCGTCAGTCAGAGGGATTGTACCAAGTGAAAAGTATTTAAAACTTGTGGCAGCGGCACTTCGCTCGTTAAGCCGGCGGGCATATACCAGTGTTCCTACAAAAATATCATCGGTTAAATTTCTAAGCCAAGGTGAATAGTTTACGCCAATAGCGTGTTCTGAAATGGCAAATGCATATTTTGCCGGATTAAAGTGTTGGGAATTTACATCAGACGAAGTAGCTACCCCTACGTCTCCCATTCCGCCCGAGCGGGCATCAGGGGCAATGAGTAAATAGGGTAGTGCAGTTGAAATTGCATTGTCTTCTTCCTGAGCATACAGTTTTATTATGCATAGCAAAGCACATAAAAGTAAAAGGGATTTTTTCACAAGTGATAATTTTAAGTGTATATAGTTAACGCGTTAAAAATTTATTGTAGGATAACCAATTTCTCAACTTTTTCATTTTTTGAGTTAGAAAGGGTAGATTCAACTTTGAGTTTGTATATATAAACCCCTTTCCCGATTTTATTACCAAAATCATCTAAGCCGTTCCATGTTACAGAACGCGATAGACTGGCTGATTGCACCGTTTTATGAATTGTTTTAATCAATTTGCCCGAAACTGTAAATATTTGAACCTGAACTGATAAGGGTTCGTTGGGCTTATTGTGATTAAACCAAAATTCTGTATAATTAATGAACGGATTGGGGTAATTCAATACATTACTCAACACCAAATCACTGTTATCTACTACAACAAAATCTAACGTAGCTTCTGAAGAATTATTGTATGTGTCCCAGCATTTAAATGTAAGGGTGTGTAAACCGGGTTCTAAATTGCGAAAAGGATAAGAAACTTTGCCTTTTGTAAAGTTATCCAGTTCTGTTTCGTAGAAATCATTAAGAATAACAGGATTGGCTTGGTCGCCGTCTAATATGGCAATAATATCATGGTCAACAGCAGTGATAGAAGTATTTATCCCTGATTCGTCCTCTAATATAGCTAAAAGTGTGGGTGACTCACTGGTATTTCCTCCGTTCATAAAAGATTCGTCATCCATGTACAATTTTATGGTGGGTCCTGTGTTATCTTCGGGGGCATTGTTATTTATACCACCTATGGTTAGGGTGTTGTTATATCCGGCTTTGTCCGAGTTTTTATTAGAGGCGTATAAACTAATTTTAGCTTTTCCGTACGCTACTCTAATATCTTTAGGAACAATAAAATCAAAAGAAAACTCGCCGTTTTGTACGGTAGCTTTTCCGGTAAAAATTTTACTTTCTATAGCGTCAAAATCCATTTTTTTGCCAAAATTGTTGTTGTCTAAGGTGGTTTTTACAAGAGGTTTGTCATAGATTACGGTTTCTAAGGTGCCGTTGTAATTGTCTAATACGTTATTGTCTGCATCGGTTATTTTTCCTTTTAAGTTTATTTTTGAAAGGGCTTTTAAGGTATCTGTTTGCTGGGTAATATTACTATCGTTAATTTTTAAAAGTTGAATATTGGGCTGTGGCAATGCCAGTTTCATAGCAGGGTCACCTAAAAAATACACAAAAAAACGTTGGTTGGAATTGGGAATCCGTTCGTCATTTTTCATTTGCATCAGGGCTTCTGCCATGGTGTAATCCTCGCCGTTGTAACCAAATAGTTTTTCAAATAATATTTTGTTATATCGTTGGCCTACACTAATAAATACTTCGCGTGTGGTGGTAATCATGGCTACGGCACCTCCACTGGTGTTTAAGAAAGTATCCTCGCCGGCAGTAACCCTTAGCGGATTGTCAAATCTTGAAAATTCACAAGTTATGGTAATCAATAGTGGAAGGTTATTAGGATGGTACCAATTGTTTATCTGTTGCACTTCCAATATGCGTTCCAGTGCCCATCCGGCCTCTCCGCCGTGTCCAAAATAGTTTACTACCAGACTGCCGGTTTCAAAAGCATTGTCTATGGCATCATTAACCTTTGGATAGCGTTCTCCTCCCGGTGATATTTCTTGTGTATAAGCATCGGCATAAATTTTTGTAAGGTTAAAAACTGGCCTTTTGGCAGCTAGAGAGTCGGCTAAGTTTTCTACCGTTTGCTGTAATACAAATTCATCGATAGCATCTGGGTCGTCTGCCACAAAAGTGATGCGGTTTCGCCATGCTCCAAACGCGTTTTCCTGATAGTAGCTCAGTGTTTTATCTACCATATCTTTAGCCTGTTGTACACTGGTTACAAGGTATCGGCCGGTGGCAACTTCCTGTGTGTCTGCTGTGTTTAAATTTCCATCGGTATCATCCATCATGCCATAGTAGTCATCAGTTACATAGGATCTGGCTAGGTTAAAACTTTCAAAAGATTGTACGGCAGGAACTATATTATTATTCTGATTAATTCTGTCTTTAAAGTCGAATGAGGCATCGCCAAAGAGGCATAGATATTTTATACGTCTGTTGGGTTCGGAAGCATTTAGGTAAAGATGCCTTACAAAATCTCGAATAGCGGTTAAGTCTGCTGATCCGGAACTAAATTCATTATAAATATGTTCTAAATTTACTACTTTACAGGTTAAATTGCTGTTTTGTCGGTGAAATTCGGCCAGCCGTTCTGCTTGCGGCATAAGAAAATCTCTGGTTACTATCAGGTAATCAATATTTTGTAAACTGTGTAGGTTTTGATTTTCTACAATACTTTTGTCTAAAAGAGTTGGTTGTAAGTAGCTGTTATTGGCAATAGCTATAAATTCCCGGTTGCCGCCATTGGCATTAAAACTAAAAACATTACCTCCTGCTTTATTGGTAATAAGAGTAGGGTTGAGTTGGTTGGTTACATTCCATACCATTTCTAAGTTTTGCGAATTTGATATTTCGTATCGCAGCACATCTTCAGTGGAGTAATTTGCAGCTTTAAAACTGCGGAATGAAAAAGTTTTTGTATCGGCTTCCAGTAATTTTGATCCAATAACCTCAATGTAGTCCAGATAGGCTTTTGCTGATGGGTTGCCGTTATTTTGAAAAGTTACCGATATTTCAATTGAAGAGGTATTAATTTGCGTTGATTTTACGGCTTCTCCGGATCTGGCTAAGGTAAGTGCATTTAAATTATTTAAGGGTGTAAAGGTAATTTTAGTGAGTTCCTGTCCGTTTAAAGCAACTACCATCTGGGAGGAAGTGGAAGAAATAGTTGCCCCGCGAACCCTTACAAATAAAGGGGCATTGGGATTTATTTTTTCAAAGTTAAAGTTTACCGTTGCCGTATGGTCAAAACTCAATTCTTTTCCAAACCACTGTTGGCCATTGGCAAATAGATTCTTTAGGTCTTCTTCATAAATATGGTAATCATCATAAGTTGAGATGGTCTCCAGTGGGTTGCCCAATATTTCATTAGCATTTTCAATTCTTTTTCCATTGCCGCTATCCACGGATAAAAAATAATATGCCTTATCTTCGTATATATTATTGATGTGTCTGGTGTTTATAGGTTCTACGATGTTGGTGTCCCAACTTTCAGGGCCTTTTCCGTAAAATAAGATATAATCATTATCGTTAAAAACACCATCTTCAGCACCTGTTATATATAAAGAATTTTCCTGAAGCCCATCATGTCTGAAATCACGGTTTAGAGTAGGTAATAATGCTCCGCCATTGCCTAATATCCTTATATTGTCCGGATTTAAGTTATTGGTGTTAACCCCCAATTTTTTCAGAAAAGCTTTGTCTATTTTATAGATTCCGGTGGTATCAATGGCAAATTTATACCAAGTGCCGGTAGCCAAAGCAGAATTTTTTACAGAAGAATGTTTATAGGTATAATTTTTCTGAAAATTATTCGTTTGAGCACTTGTTGTTGTAAGAAATAGTAATAAAAACAGGTTTTGGAAAAATTTGTTTTGCATTGGCTTTAAATTTCGGGATGCAATTTAGTCATACTTTGTTTAATTTTTATTGAATGAGGTATAATAAAGAAAAAAAACTGTCGTTATAATTGACGATAGGCGTGTAAATGCCATAGTATATATTAACAGAACCTTAACCTAAAATTAATAATATAAGTATTAACACATGAAAAGGTACAATTTTAGTAAAATTTTGTTAGCAGTTTTAGCCACTGCAACATTAATTAGCTGTAATAAGAGCAACAGAACGAGATCTGAATTGACCGGTTGGAAATTTAATGATCCTACCTATGGCGGTTTTACGGCTAATACCAATTATCAAGGCCAGAAAGTTCCTCCCGGAATGGTGCTGATAGAAGGTGGTACATTTACCATGGGTAGTGTACAGGATGATGTAATGTTTGATTGGAATACTACGCCTACACGTCAACAAGTACGATCCTTTTTTATGGATGAGGCTGAGGTGACCAATTTGGAATATCTATTTTATTTACAATACTTAGAAAGAGTTTTTCCGCCTAGTGATGACAATTATAGAAAAGTCTATCAGGCTGCATTGCCCGATACCCTGGTTTGGCGAGATGCCCTTGGTTTTAATGAATTGCTTACAGAAACCTATTTAAGACACCCGTCTTATGCAGATTATCCTGTAGTAGGAGTGTCTTGGCTGCAAGCCACAGAATATTGTAAATGGAGAACAGACAGGGTAAATGAAAAAATATTAATGGAAAGAGGAGTTTTAAAATCACTCTTTGAGATGGATTCAGTTACTGTAGAAGGCAAAAACCGATTTGATACTCAGACATATTTGGCTAATCCCGATTTATTGTTTGATGGAAATGAAGATATTTACGGAAAAGGCTTGCCGGATTATTCTAATACTAAGAAGAAAAAGAACAAAGGAAATTCTGATGTAGATGATGCCGTAGCTGATACTGATGATGATGGAGATGACAACAAAAAGAAACGAAGAAGAAGAAAATCCAGAAAATCTGATGATGGCTTTGTAGGAAGGCACGTAAAAACTTCCGACGGTATTTTAACCCAGCGTTTTAGGTTGCCTACTGAGGCAGAATGGGAGTATGCTGCTAAAGCTTTAATAGAAAACAGAGAGTACAATACAATTAGAGGTAGAAAGAAATATTCCTGGAACGGAAGATACACCAGAGACCAATCTAAAGGAAGAGCCGGCGATCAGTTGGCCAACTTTAAGCAAGGAAAAGGTGATTATAGCGGTCTTGCCGGATGGAGTAATGACGGTGCAGACATCACCATAAAAATTAAGTCTTATGACCCCAATGCCTTTGGATTATACGATATGTCCGGTAACGTAGCGGAGTGGGTAGCAGATGTTTATAGGCCTATAGTGGATAATGATGCTAATGATTTCAACTACTTTAGAGGAAACGTCTTTAAAAAACCATTGATTGATGAAGAAGGTAAGGTAGTAGTAGTGGATTACAGCACTATAGAATTTGACACCTTGGATAATGGTAAAATAGTTCCTAAAGATTTGCCAGGAAGTGTGAAGTATGTACCTATAACAAAGCGTGATGCCTTTATGAGGCCTAATTATGAAAAGGCTGATAACAGAGACTTAAATGATGGTGACTTAGGTTCTACAAAATATTATTATCAGGATGATGAGGATATGGAAAGTCAACCAAGGATGTATAACTCGCCACAAACCCCAAAACAAATTGGAGAAAGTGGCCTAATCATCCAGCAGTATGATACTAAAAAGCGAAATACATTAATCTCTAACCAGTCCAGAGTTTATAAAGGTGGTTCGTGGAGAGACCGTGAATATTGGTTAGACCCATCACAGCGTAGGTATTTACCGGAGTATATGGCTACAAATTATATCGGGTTTAGGTGTGCCACAGATAAATTGGGCGACATGACCTACAAGCGTAGGAGAAAAGAACCCACAAGAAAATAGAAAAGTAACAATTATTAAATTATAGATAAAAAACTCAATACGCACTGTATTGAGTTTTTTTATAGATTTATGCCATGGATATACCCACGCTTTATACCCTCTTTAAGAAACATCCGTACATTATTACGGATACCAGAAAAATGGTGCAAAACGGTTTGTTTTTTGCCTTAAAAGGAGATCATTTTAATGGTAATACATTTGCCAAAGAAGCCTTAAAAAAAGGAGCCTCGTATGCTGTGGTAGATGAAACGGCAGATGCCGGTGATACAAAAATTATTTTGGTAGAAGATGTGTTATCTACGCTACAACAATTGGCGGCCTATCACCGCAATCAATTGGGGCTTCCTATTCTTGCTATTACGGGTAGTAACGGAAAAACCACTACAAAAGAACTAATAAACGCTGTTTTATCTCAAAAATATAATACGGTGGCTACTAAAGGTAATTTAAACAATCATATCGGAGTACCACTGACTTTACTTTCTATGGATACTACTACGGAATTTGGTATTGTAGAAATGGGGGCAAATCATTTAGGTGAGATTGCTTTTCTGTCTCAGATTGCTCAACCCGATTACGGCTATATTACAAATTTTGGCAAGGCTCATTTGGAAGGGTTTGGTAGTTTAGAAGGTGTAGTAAAAGGTAAAACAGAACTATATAGATATTTGAAAGCCCATGGTAAAACAGTTTTTGTAAACGATGCCATACCAAAACAAATGGCCGTGTCTAAGGGTATAAACCGTATAACTTTTGGCGGCCAGCAAACGGAAATTCCTGTTGTTTTACATAATACGGTTTCTCCTTTTGTTTCTGTAATGTACAAAGGGTTGGAAATGAACAGCCGGCTTATCGGTTCTTATAATTTTAACAATATTGCGGCGGCTATTGCCATAGGCCATTACTTCAAGGTTAATGCAAAAAATATAAAAACAGCAATAGAAAACTATACGCCGCAAAACAGCCGTTCTCAATTAATCAACACCTCGCATAACCAACTAATTTTAGATGCCTATAATGCCAATCCTACCAGTATGCTGGCAGCCTTGGAGAATTTAGCTGGATTAAAGGTTGAAAAAAAAATTGCCATTTTAGGAGATATGTTTGAACTGGGTGATAGTGCATTAGAAGAGCATCAGAGAATTGTAGATGTTTGCCAAGAAGTTGAAATTGATAAAGTATTTATAATCGGGAAATTGTTTAATCAATGTTTGGTGTTATCCGAAAAAATAGAAAAATATTCTTCTTTTGAAAAGGCCATTGAGGTTTTTGAATCACTAAAAAATGCAGGAGCTACCATTCTTATAAAAGGCTCCAGAGGAATGGCCTTGGAAAGGGTTACCAAGTATCTATAAAAAAACTATCTTTTCTAAAAAAAACACAAAAGCTGTATTTGCTTGTTGAATCTGCCTAAGGTAAAAGGTAGTTTATAATAGTCTGTAATTTTACCAAAACACCTATCTTTATCAATTAAAAATAACATTATACCATGAAAAAAATTTCAGCCTTGTTTGCACTTTTATTATTACTCATTTCTTGTGGCGAAAAAAACAAAATTACTGTAATGGCATGGACTTCCGGTCCGGGAGAGGCAACGGATAAGGAAATTGTCGAAAAATTTAAAGACTTTAAAAATAAAGGTATTGACGGCCTTATGTATAATGGAGGGCACAATCCAAAAACATATGAACGTATAGGCCAATTGGCGAAAGATGCCGGTTTGGAATTTCACACTTGGATTCCTACCATGATTCAGCAACCGAACCCCAAACTAAAACCTGAATGGTATGTAGTGAACCGTCTTGGAGAATCTGCATTTGACAAGCCCGTGTATGTAGAACATTATAAGATACTGTGTCCCAGTAGGGAAGAGGTATATGAGTTTTTGTCGGAATTATACACCAATGTTGCTAATGTGCCTCAGGTAGATGGTATCCACTTAGATTATATCCGTTTTCCAGATGTGATTTTGGCTCCCGGGCTCTGGGAAAAATATGGGTTGACCATGGATAAAGAATATCCTAAATACGACTATTGCTATTGTGATATATGTACCGAAAACTTTAAAGAAAAAACGGGTATAGACATTAAAGAAGTAGAAAACCCGAGCCAGGTACAAGAGTGGAAACAATATAGATACGACCTGATTACCCGAATGGTAAATAGATTGGCTGAGGATGTTCATAAAACCGGAAAGAAAATATCTTCTGCCGTTTTTCCGGGACCTGCAATTGCTAAAAAATTGGTGAGGCAAGAGTGGAACAAATGGGATTTAGATGCCATTTACCCTATGAACTACAATGATTTTTATCTGGAAAATGCTAAGTGGGTGGGTAAAATGGTAGCCGAAGAAGTGACTGCGGTAAATAACAATAAACCTATTTACAGTGGCCTGTTCATTACGCCATATCCCGGTGAAAAGGCCAACCGCCCCGATCCTGAAGACCACGGCTCTTAGCTCCGGACGAGCTGGATGATGCCATAACAGCCTCTATGGAAAATGGAGCTGCCGGTATTTGCCTATTTACACCGGAAAGAATGACCGAAGAAGGCTGGAAAGTCTTTAAAAAAGCTATTTATAATAGCAAGAAAGGGGAGGAGTAAATCCTCTTAATCTTTTTATACCATTTCCACCTTAAAATTACTCAATAAAATGTGCCTTTTTATGCTATATTTCGTTGTAAAAATAAACTATAGCTACGGCTATACTTAATTTTT
>PDWI01009389.1_pt1 | contig 11254 bp, 10 predicted proteins | sample 1430891 | NCBI WGS metagenome assembly PDWI01 (sample SAMN01162508, study PRJNA174530) | Oral metagenome, whole genome shotgun sequencing project. | biome: Marine environment; feature: Marine mammal; material: Swab sample of the gingival sulcus; isolation source: swab sample of gingival sulcus... | reverse complement strand
AACAGCATTTAAAACTAGGTTTTCATCTTGCCTAAATATAATGAGAAGTTTATATTTATAACTAAATAATATACCAATTTTTTTGCAGTGTCAATTAAATATTGGATACTATTCATAAAAAATAAATGTTTTTTATTTAAAAAGTAATAATATATACTAAAAAAATAGCGAACACATACGGAACACTATTTTTTGAATTTGTAAAAGTAAAAATATGAATATTTTTCTATATTGGTTTTTTTATGTTAATTCTATTTAAAGTTTTGAAGTTCTAGGTTTTTGATAGCGTTTACTTTTGGAGTTGAAGGGCTATCAATGAATTCAAGACTAATCCATTTATCTACAAGTCTTTTTGTTAACTCTTTACCCATAACTCTTTCACCTAGACACATAATATTTGCGTCATTACTTAAAATGGATCTTTCAGTAGAAAAAACATCATGACAAACGGCAGCCCTTATACCTTTATTTTTATTTGCTGAAATAGCCATACCAATTCCGGTGCCGCATATTAAAATACCACGTTTTTTGAAATCGCTATCAATTATTTTATCACAAACTTTTTTTGCAATTATAGGATAATAAGTTGGGTCGTTTTTATCATCACAACCTACATTTTCAACATTTACTCCCAAAGAATTTAGATGATCTATAATCATATTTTTATATTCTACTGCTGCATTATCGCAACCAATTACTATATCAAACATAAGTCCACCTATATTTTCCTTTCTTTAAATATTGGTAAAACATCTCTAATGATTTTGTTAAAGTTGTTAGCATTCCAAGCACTACGACCTATAAAAAGTCCATCAACATTATTAAGTTTAATTATTTCCTTACAATTATTATTATTTACACTTCCGCCATATAAAACAGGTATATCAAGCCCGAAATTTTGACCAAAGAGTTCTGCTAAACATGATTTTATGGCTTTATGCTTTTCCTCTATATATTTGGGTTCAGCAGGTGTTCCATTTACGCCTATAGCCCAAACTGGTTCATATGCTATGTATAATTTATCTGTATTTTTTTTGCTTAGTTTGTAGAGTCCTTTTTTAATTTGTATTCTGAGTCTCTCATCTGATATTTGATAATCTTTGTCTTTTTTACTTTCTCCAACACACAATAGTGTATTAAAACCGTTTTTTATTGCGGCTTCTACTTTAAGTGCTTCCATTTCATCATATTCAAGAAAGATATTTCTCCTTTCACTATGACCTATCATTACCATATCTATATTGAGTTCGGATAGCATTTTAGGAGATATTTCGCCTGTATATTGGCCTTCTTGTTCCCAAGCCATATTTTGGGCACCAATCATTATGTTTTTAGACGCCACTTTTTTAGCGCTTACTAAAGACGTATAAGAAGGTATAACAAAAATTTGAATATCCTCTTTTTGTAGGTCATTGCTCAGGATTGAAAGTTCTTTTAAGTATTTATCTGAATCCGCTATAGTTTTAAACATTTTTGTATTTGTTCCAATATATAGTTTGTTTAATCTTTTCATAATATCACTGCTCCAAAGATTTTAAATACCTATACATAGCATCAAAAATAATATAAACTGAAGTTGCGCCGGCGTCTTGATGTCCTAATGAACGTTCACCTAAATACTGTGCTCTTCCAAACTTTGCTAGATAATTCTTTGTGGCTTCAAGACCTTCTTTAGCCTCTTTGCTTGCTAGTTCAAGACATTTTACTAAGTCATCTGACTTGTTATTTTCCATAGCGATTACAGCAGGCTCTAACGCATCTACCATTGTCTTATCTCCTACACTTGCACCGCCTTTTGCTTTGATTTTTTCTAGTGAATTTCTAAACATTTTAGCCATTTCTTTAGAGCCTATTTCTGTATATGTTTCTCCCTTTACCTTGCAAGCTAAAAACATTGAACCAAATATAACTCCACTAGCTCCGCCCATGGTATTTATCATTTCCATACCAGCAGTTTTAAACAATTCATTTATATTTATAAAGTCATCCTTATTTATTAAAGCCTTTTTAGCAGCACTAGTACCAAGGACCATTCCTGTTCCGTGGTCACCATCTCCAATAACACTATCTACTTCTGTTAAATATTCTTTGTTTTCTGCAATAGCATCAAAGACAAATATAAGCATGCTTTTACAAGTTTTTATATCTAAACTATTCATTAGTAATATCCTCCCTAGAGTAGTAAGGTGAAAAAAATCCAACATTATAATATTTTTTTAGTTCTTCATCTAGTTTTAATATGGTTAAGGAAAATCCCCCCATCTCTTGACAAGTGCAATAACTTTTGACTTCTGAATCATGAATTATAAGACTATCTTTATCAAATAGCTTTCTAGCTTCGTTGTATACTATATTTAGCTCTAGTAGAGTAGTGGAACCAAGTCCATTTACAAGTATGGCAAGTTCATCGCCAGACTTTAGATTCATTTCTTTTTTGAGTTCAGTGTACATTCTTTCTACGAGCTGATTTGCTGGTTTCATTTTGCATCTCTCAATACCTGGTTCGCCATGTAATCCCATACCAAATTCTATTTCATCATCACCTAGTTCGAATGTGAGCTTATTAGTTCCTGGAATTGAAGCTGCTAGGGTAGCTAAACCTATTGTATTAATATTATCTCTAGCTTTTTCAGTTATTCTTACTACTTCCTCTAAAGGAAGTCCCATATCTGCTGCAGCACCTGCTATTTTTATAACATATATATCTCCAGCAATACCGCGTCTGTTTTGCAAGTTTTCTTTTGGAGCAGAAGCGCAATCATCCCATACTCTAACATGTGTACTATTAATATCATCATATTCTAAAAGCTCTTCTGCCATATCGAAGTTTAAATTATCACCAGCATAACAACCATAGATAAATAGTATACCTTTGCCATTATCAACCGCTTTTGCAGTTTCGTATATAAGTTTTGGATTTGGTGCTGCAAAGATATTTCCACAAACTACAGCATCTGCTAGACCTTTGCCAGCAAAACCGCTAAATAAAGGCTCGTGACCACTTCCGCCTCCAATTACAATAGAAACTTTATCTTTTCGTCTACCTTTGTATACAAAGGAATTTAAGTCTTTTACTCTTTCATAATATCTACTATATGCTGATAAATATCCACTTAACATTTCATCTACTATATTTTCAGTATTTGTATTCAGAATTTTTTTCATTTTTTACCTCCGAATTAATTATTTTTAGCTTCGCTATTTTTTATTATTTTTAGTTTTCTTTCTCGCTTTTCCGCCATTATTGTTGAAAGAGAACTAAATGAGATAGCTAATACTACTACTATACCGCTAACAGCTGATTGCCAATATACATTCACGCCTAACAAAACGATAATATTTGAAATAACACTTATTATTGCTGCACCAACTAATGCTCCTGCAGGATTTCCAGTACCACCAGTAAGAGCAATACCGCCAATTACTGCTGAAGCTATTGAGTTCATTGGCCAGTTTTCTCCTATTGAAGATTGAGAAGAGCCTAATCTAGCTACGTATAGGATTCCTGCAAGTGCTGATATTAAACCTACTAAGGAATAAATTAAAACTCGTATTTTATCAACCTTAATACCTAAGATTTTAGCTGCTTCTTTATTGCTACCAATTGCGTATATGTATCTTCCAGTTCTAGTTTTCTTTACTAAGAAAAGTACTAATATTAGGACGATTATTGTAAAGATAAAAGGAATTGGTATGAATCCTATTACTCCTTTTCCCAATATATATATATTTTCTGGAATTCCAGTTATGGCTTTTCCTTTTGTTAATACTAAATTTATTCCGCCATATACACCTTGCATACCGATTGTTGCAACCATTGCATTTAATCTAAGTTTCGTTATTAGTTGTCCATTTATAAATCCAAAAAATAATCCTAAGACAAGCGCGAAAAATAATGAAAGATAAGGGTCTAAACCATAATTTACCATCATTATTCCAGATAAAATACCGCAGAGTGAAGCTATTTTACCCACGGACAAATCAAGTTCACCTATTAAAAGAAGTAGCGATTGAGCTATACCTATCATTCCGATATATGCCAAATCTCTAATCAGTGCTTGAATATTATACGTATCAAGAAAATAAGGTGATGCAATACTTGCTATAACAATCATTAGTAACAATATTGCTGTAATAGTAGTAATACTACTTTTTTTCAAGTTTTTAATTATTTTATTTTTGGTATTGGTATTTGTAACATTCATAAGATTTCTCCTTTAGTCTACGCATTTACTAGAGCTACCACCGATAATAGAGTTCATTATATCTTCTTTTTTGGCATTTGAACTAAATTCACCATATTTTTGACCGTTGTAGAGTGCAAGTATTCTATTAGAACATTTTTTTACTTCATCCATTTCTGATGAAATCAAAATTATACCTATTCCTTTTTCTTCTGCGAGTTTTTTCATAAGTCTATATATTTCAGCTTTTGTTCCAACATCTATTCCTTTAGTAGGTTCATCGAAAATTAAAACCTTTGGATTAGAATTCATCGCTCTTCCTATTATGACCTTTTGTTGGTTCCCGCCACTTAAGAATTTTATAGCTTTATCTATACTTGGAGTTTTAACATCGTATTTTTCAACTATTTCTTTAGCTAACTTTTCTTCTAATGAGCTTGATATAAATATTCCTTTTACTATATTTTCAAGTACTGAAATGACGATATTATCTTTTATAGGCAACATAGGCAAGATACCTTGTTTTTTTCTTTCTTCTGGAAGGTATATAATTCCATTTTTTACTGAAAAGTTTGTATCGCCTTTTTTCCAAGCTTTGCCATCAAGTTTTATTTCTCCAGAATAAATAGGTAGATAGCCAAAAATAGCTTGCATTAGTTCACTTCTACCGGCTCCTACCAAACCTGAAAAACCTAGTATTTCTCCTTTGTGTAAGTTGAAACTAATATCTGTGAATCTTTCACCACTTAAATTTTTTACTTCTAATAATACTTCATCACTTAAATTTTCGGAATAATAAAGTTTGCTTTGGTCTATATCTTTTCCAGACATTTTAGATATTACCCAAGGAATATCTATTTCTTTAATATCAATGCTTGAGATATTTTTGCCATTTCTAAATACCGAAATGTAGTCGCCTATTTCAAATATTTCTTCAAGTTTATGAGATATAAATACTACCGATTTACCTCCATCCTTAAGTTGTTTTATTATTTCAAAAAGTATTTTGCTGTCTTCGCTAGAAAGAGAGGTGGTAGGTTCATCAAACATTATTATTTCATAATTTTTATGGACTATACCCCTTATACTTTGAATAAGCTGTTGAGCGGAGACAGAAATGTTTTTAACTATTTCATCTGGACTTACATCTATGGCAAATTTTTTTAATAAAGGCTTTGCGGCTTCTTCCATTTTTTTCTTGTTTACTATACCTTTAAAACCAGATTTTTCAAAAGGCATAAAAAGATTTTCTGCTACTGTCATATGGGTAAAAAGGTCAATCTCTTGTGGAACATAAACTACTTTTTCAAAGAGTTCTTTATTATTAAAGGCATCTTCACCTTCTATAAATAATTCGCCCCCTTCTGGTTTATATACTCCCGTAAGACATTTTATAAGTGTAGACTTACCAGCACCGTTTTCTCCTATTATGCAGTGGATTTCTCCTTTTTTTAGAGAAATATTTACAGAATCTAGAGCAAGTACTCCAGGAAAAACTTTACTTATATTTTTAGCTTCTAAAACATTCATAACTTGGTCTCCTTTAATAAGACGAACTAGCTTAAAATAAGCTAGCCGTCATTAATTGTTGGGAAAGTTTATAATTAATCCTTATTTTCTTCCAACTTCTTCAATCCAAGCATCAATGTTATCTTGGTCTATATATGCAATACCTGTATCTACCATTTTAGGTATTTCCATACCGATAGATGCTTGCCATAGCATAAGTACTGACATTGAACCTTGCATTTGTGGAATAGTTGATGAAGTTGCTGTTATAGTACCTTTTTTAACATAATCAAGAATTTCAATAAGGTTATCAGTACCTACAAACTTAACTTGGTCTTTTTTACCAGCTTCTTCGATAGCTGCTGCTATTCCTGATGAACAAGCATCACAGTTTAGATAACCAACAAGATCTGGATTAGCTGCAAGTACAGCTGCTGCTTGAGATTGAGCTTCTTCGATATTATCGTTATCAATTCCACCTTCGATAACTTCTATATCAGGGTATTTAGCCAAAGTGTCTAAGTGAGCTTGGTATCTTTCTGCGTGGTTTGGTGCAGAAGGAAAACCTTGCATTACAGCAACCTTACCCTTATATCCAATAAGTTCTGCTAATTGTTCAGCAGCTAGTTCAGCTTGCTCAGAAAAATCATTTCCAATACTTGTAAGTCCGGAGCCTTGTGGAGCTGGTGAGTCGAATAAGACAACAGGAATACCACGGTCTCTAATCTCTTGAATTACAGCTTTGCTACCTTCGTAGTCTACTGGGTCTAAGGCTATTCCGTCAGGTTTTGTAGCAGCAGCTTGCTCTAAAACTGAATTTTGTTCAACTACATCGGCATTTTGTGGGGCACGGTAGTCAACTTTAACTTCAACACCAAGTTGTTCGCTTAAAGCATTAGCTTGTTTTACGGCGCCTTTATTTACTTCATCAAACCAAGCATGAACACATTTCGGTACAATTACAAAGGTTAAATTTTTGCCTTTCTTTTCTGTAGCGTCATCTTTCTTCTCGCCACTTTGACATGAAGAGAACATACTCACTATTAGGCATAAAACTAATAATAAACTAAAAATTTTTCGTTTCATTTCCAAACCTCCTTATACATAATTACTAAAATATTTTGTAATTTAAATTATACTTTATGTATTATTACTTGCAATGTGAAAATATTTAGAATAAGTATGATAATATTTAGAAAATATGATTTTTTTAAGATATATACCTAGACATTTTTTCTTTTAAAGGTTTTTAAATATAAATTTGTGATATAATTATTTTAAAATAATAGATGGGGATATAGAAATGTTATATATTTAGGAATGGAAATAGGGCGTTATGGAAGAGAATAAACTAAATGTTATAATAGTAGAAGATGAGTATAGAATAGGGATGCTTATAAGGAAATTAATTGATTGGGAGAGATTGAATCTTAATTTTACCCATCTTCTTAATAATGGTGAAAAAGCTTTGGAAGTAATTCTAGAAGAAAAACCAGATATAGTTATTACTGACATACAAATGCCAATAATTAGTGGACTTGAATTGATAAAAAAGGCTAGGGAAGCTAATATGGACTTAGAATATGTTGTAATAAGTGGTTATAAGGATTTTGAGTATGCGCACACTGCTTTAGAGTATGGAGTTAATTCGTATTTATTAAAGCCTATAAAAGAAGATGAGCTTAATAATGTTTTAGAAAGATTAAGTAATAACATTAATAAAAAAAGAAAAAGTTTAGAAGAAAATAATAAAATTCGAGAGAAAATAAAATTAAGTAAAAAAATTATAGATAGTAAAATCTTAAAAGAAATAATTGAGTCAGATATTCCTATTGAATACGATTATATTAAAGATAAATATGACCTTAGCTTTAATTTTTCTAAATATAGAATAGTGGATATTAAGTTAGATTATCGTGATTATAAAAAAGCAGACAAAAAACAAGATATTATAACTATTGAAGAGACTCTCAAAATTATTGATGCTGGATTAAGCTCTGAAAAAATAAATAGAATTACATATGTAGATGATAGTTTAAATATATTTTGTATGATTAATTATGATATAAATATTAGTGAAGAAGTAAAGGAATATTTAAACAAAACGCTTATTGCATTGGAGGATTACTTACTTGGCTTTGAGCAATATGAAGTAAGTATTGGAATAGGTTCTGAAAAAGATGAATTTATAGAGCTTAAAGAATCTTATAGAGAAGCTGTTTTAGCTGTTCAAAATCGAATTTCTATTGGAACAAGGACAATAATTTTTTACAAAAGTTCTAGTTATAATGTATTTGATAAGTTTGATAAAGATTTTGAAAAGCATTTAAGTGCTTATATAAATTCAGTTAAGTCTTATGATGTTACTCAGTTTAGAAAAATTTCAAATGAAATATTTAATAAAGCTAGTACATATTTTTCTAGTGATTTTGCTTATCTTTACTATTATCTTTCAAATAAACTTATACATTTGTTCTTTGACAACTTAAAAGACTTAAATGAATCTAGTAAGGAACTTAGAAATTACCTTCTAAATATTTATCTTCATTGCTATTTAGATATACAGCTTAAAAAGTTGATTTATTATCAACTAGGTAATTATTTAGAAGAGTATAAAATAGGACTTGAGACAAAATACACAAAACCTGTTCGTGACGCTAAAAAGTACGTAGAAGAAAATTTCTCAAAAAAGATTACATTGGATGAAGTAGCTGCTATTGTAGATTTAAATCCTGTTTATCTTAGTGTTGTATTTAAAAAAGAGACAGGACATAATTTTAGTGATTATATACTTAAATTTAAAATGGAAAAAGCTAAGGAGATGCTTAAAAACGAAAATGAAACTATAGCGGCAGTTGCCGCAAAATTAGGATATAAAGATTCTAGGTATTTTAGTAAGTTATTTTTAAAAACTGTTGGTCTAAAACCTACTGTTTTTAGAAGGCTCTATTCATAGGAGTGTTATGAATTTTTTTAAGATGATAAAAATTAGTTTAATAATAGAGTTTATTATTATATGCGTTGCAGTAGTTTTACTATTATTGGGATATGATTTTTTTGTAGTTGAAAAATATTTTTTGAGAATTCAAATCCTTGCGTTTTTATTAATTATACTGATAGTTTTTTTAGCTTATTATGGAATAAACAAGATATTGAATATTTGTCTTTTAGATAAGGTTTCTGCTATAGAGATTTTGAGAAAAAACCAAAGTAAGCTACCTTTTATAGAGAAAATAAAAAATACAATGGAATCTTATGCCGAATATGAAAATAGAGATAATACTTTTAAGTTGTCCGATAAACAGAGAGAATTATCAGCTTTACAGAGTCAGATAAATCCGCACTTTTTATATAACACCCTTGATACTATAAGGGGACAGGCGCTTATAGATGATAATAGAGAGATTGCTGATATGGTGGAGTCTCTCGCTTTGTTCTTTAGATATGGTATTAGTGGTAAAGGTGAATTAGTAACTTTAAGAGAAGAGATAGCGAATGTAGAAAATTATATGAAAATACAAAAATATAGGTTTAATGATAGGTTTATACTAGAAGTATTTGTTGATAAGGACGATGAGATTGCTTATGATTTTTTTATTCCTAGACTTATAATACAACCGGTAATAGAAAATGCAATTATACATGGGTTAAAGGGTTCTATAGAGAATGGAATAATTAGTGTTGATATAAGTATAACAAAGGATAATTTGATTTTAATTATTTCAGATAACGGTTCAGGTATGGATGTGGATAGTCTTAAAAAACTTAATAAAAGCATAAAGCAACAATTTAGTAAGGTTGATGATAATAAAAAGGGCACTGGTATAGCTCTATCGAATATAAATAAAAGGATACAACTTTTGTTTGGTGATGCCTACGGTGTAAGTGTTTATAGCTCGCTTGGCTTCGGTACTGATGTTGAAATACTTTTACCTATTAATTATAAAAAAGAGTTTTGGAAAAATGAAGAAAGAATTAATTTATTTTAGAAATTGTACTATTAGAACTAAGTATATTGATATTGAAAAAATTTCATTATCACTTTTTTCTGGGGAAAGTACGGCTTTTTTAGGGCTCGCTAGTTCTGGTAAAAGAGATTTTATTAATGCTTTGTGTGGCGACATTCCTTTTAAAAGTGCGGGGATTTTTTTGGATTCCAAAAGATTGAGTCAAAAGGAAATATCTAATACAATCCATAAAATTAGAGATATAAATTATAGTATATCAAATTGGACTGTTTATGAATATGTTGGGTTAGTCAACTCAAAAGATAATTCTTTGTTTTTAAATAAAAAGAAACTTTCCAAAGAAATATCACTTATATTTCAAAAACTAGGCTTAGATATAGATGTAAACAAATCACTAGATAGTTTGTCAGAATTAGAAAAAAGGCTTATTGACGTTGTAAAGGCTTGCATAAATTCTTGTAAAATTATCTTAATTGAAGATGAGTTAACTGGCTTAACAACTTTGGAGTTAATAAGTCTTAAAGAAAATATAAAAAGAATAATAAAAAAACAAAATGTGTCTCTTATAATAAATGTAAATTCTTATAAAGTTAACAGTATACTTGCGGATAATTATATCATATTTAAAAAGGGCGAAATAATAAAAAAGTGTCCATCAAGTAAGATAAGTAATAAGGAAGAGCTTGAAAGGTTGCTTATTGACAGTCATATAGGGGGAACATTAAATACTGAAAATAATATTATTATAAGCGAATCCAAGGAAGTTGTTTATAGAGTTAATAATATTAATTTAAACAATAATATTAGTAAAAATTTTTATTTTAGGAAGGCTAGTGTTAGCTCCATAATATCACTTAATAGAGATGATAAGAAGAAGATTTTTGATGCTCTATCTGGCAGGAAAACGGATAGCTTTGTAGATATATATATAGATGAAGAAAAGGTTTATTTAAAAAATATTGAAGATTTTGTAAAAAATAAGATAGTATCCATTAACAATTTGCTTAGTTTAAACGAATTAATTGATAACTTTTCTATTGGAGAGAATATTATAATACCTTCTCTTGCTAAATTCAATTCTTTTGAATATAGTTTAAATGCAAAAAAGATGAAGAATATTTTAGAGAAGCAGCTCTTAGAGAGCATTTGTTTCGATGATGATGACGCGTTTAATATTAATGAAACTTTTCGTGAAAATTGTATAATATTTGAGAGATGGTATGTATTTAAACCTAAAGTTTTAATAATATACGAACCATTTAACAACTGCGATGTAAAGGGTGTGAATTTAATAAAATCATATATAAGTAAATTCAAAAAAAATGATACTGCTATTATAATTATTAATTCTAGGAAGTCAGATATATATGACATATCTGATTTCATTTATAAAATATGATAATAAAACGATGAGCCTATTTTTATAAGCTCATCGTTTAGATAGTGTTTTTTTATGATTTAAATCTACATTTTAAAATTCGATACTTCATTTTGAAGGAAACTAGCTATTTCTGAAAGGTTGTTACAAGCATTGTAAATTTCTTCAATAGACTGAGTTTGAATTGTCACACTAGAGCTTGCTTCTTCGCTTAT
>PDWI01009388.1_pt1 | contig 11254 bp, 9 predicted proteins | sample 1430891 | NCBI WGS metagenome assembly PDWI01 (sample SAMN01162508, study PRJNA174530) | Oral metagenome, whole genome shotgun sequencing project. | biome: Marine environment; feature: Marine mammal; material: Swab sample of the gingival sulcus; isolation source: swab sample of gingival sulcus... | reverse complement strand
TTAAAAAATGCTAAATCAATTATAGTAATATGCAAATCATTAAGAGATTATGCCTCACAGATTTGTGATAAATCAAAGTTGACTTTAATTGAAAATTTTATTGATGACACACCTAAAAAACTTGATGAAGAAAAAGTTTTATCTTTAAGAAAAACTATTTTAACAAAGGGAGAAAAGATTGCTTTATATGCAGGAACACTTGAGACGTATCAAGGAATACCTTTAATTATAGAGTCTTTAACTCATCTTGATAACTCTTTTCATATCTATTGTCTTGGAGGAAGAGATTCGCAAGTAGAATACTTTACGAAAATGGCAAAAGAGAAGAATGTTAGTAACAAGATATCATTTTTAGGTCAAAAAAAGTTTGATGAGATTCCTTATTATCTTGCGGCTTCAGATATTTTACTGTCTCCAAGAATTTTAGGAACAAATATTCCTTTAAAAGTATATCAATATCTTAAAAGCACTAAACCCTTAGTGGCAACGAATATTTATTCTCATACCCAAACATTAACAAAAGAAATCTCTATACTCGTTGAACCCAATGCACTTGCTCTTGCCAAAGGTATAAAAGAGGCAGCGGGAGAGAAAGGCAAGAAAGTAGCAGAGCAGGCAAAAATATTCACGGATAAATATTATACTTACCAAAATTATAAAAAATTAGTGGAAGAAGCAGTAAGAAAAGTAAAAAAATAATGGTGTTTTGATTATTTTTTTATGGTAATTTATTAACAGCCTTGAACTGTTAACATCAAATCGTCTATAAATCTAATTCTTTGATAGCGACAATAGAATCTCCATAAATTAATAATTTCTTTTTACTTTTGGTATATATTAAGACAATATGATTATGATTTTTATCAAATGATTTTAAAATACCTTTAAAACTTACTGAACTATTCTTTAAATACACTTCCACTTTCTTGCCGACAAAACTATCTAACTCTTTTCCCAAATCAGCAAAAAGAGATATGCTTATAACTAACAAAACAATAATAATACAAATTTTCTTTTTCATAACTTTTCTCCTTATATTTTTTTGTTTATTTGGTGCTTTATATTAGGAGGATTTGCTTTAAACTTTAAAAGTTTAATCTCTCCGTCTTTATCTTGGGCACTTATATAAAAACCATTCTCACAAAGAACAAAATTTCTTATTTCTTCATATTTGCCTGGAATATCTATTAGGGCATGATAAATATAATTTCCGTTCGGGCTGAATATGTCCATTTCAATTCTATTCTCATTATTTAATACAGGAATAAAAACATATATGTTTCCGGCATTATCAAATGCTATTTTATCAAAGTATGTTGCTAAAGAAGGACATTTTTTAATTGCAATGTTTATATATTTTGGTTCTAAAAACATTTTAAAACTTTTAAAAAAATTTTCTTTGAACTCTTTATTTACTGTTTTTCTTTTGCGACCTGATATTGAGAAAGAACTCTTCTTTTTTGTTTTAATATCATAAATGTTTATTCTGTATTCATCATTTCTTCCGTAATAAATTTTGCCTTTATTATATCCAAAAATTGTATTTGGAAAGAGAGTTTCATTTCTAATAGTTAAACTTTTTTCCTTTATTTCTAAAACATCATCTTTCTTTGATAAAATAATTTTATCTATAGAATTATCTTTTAGCTTATATATACCCAAAATAGCTTTATCATTATCATTCTCGGAAGTTGTCATAAAGATAAAATTATTTTTATCAATATATGTTTTAACATTATAGCCGTATTTACGTTTTGAAATTTTTTTGGTAGTTAAATATTTTCCTTTAAGAGAATATAGGTTTACTCTTCCGCTATTCATCTCATGAATTATTATATTATTATCTCTTATAAAAATGGACGATGCGTATATATCCATAATTTCACCCGGTCCCTCTCCTTTTCTTGCGAAATCATAGAGGAACTTACCCTTTGAGTCATAAACAAATATTTTTAATTGCTTGCTGTCCCATACTAAGACATTACCATTTTTATCTACTTTTATATCTTTAATTCTGGCAATTATATTCTTCCCTGCCTCACTCACAACCCAATCTTGTTTTATATTGAAATTCCACTCTCCCTTTAATGGTTTATCTTTATTTTGAATATCTAACCGAAATAAGAAAGTTGTTATTGATAGAAAGATAATACAAATTATAATTTTCATATTATATTCTCCTTTTTTCATTCTAATCTTTTTATATACTCTATACTTAATTATAATAAACAAGTAGAAAAGAATATCAAGTGTTTTTGCTAAAAAATTATTTTTTTGGAGGTTTGTAGATTATCTTTGTTGCTTGTTGAATTAGAGATTGGGGCAATATTTTAAAAAATATGTAATTGATTTTGTTAAATATCCCAGGGATAGTCACTTTTTTACCTTTAATGAATGAGTTGACCGCTATCTTGGCTGTTTTCTCGGGACTCATGTTAAATATATTTTTCTCTCCTAATTTATCTTGCAAGCCTGAAGAGGAATACATTTCGGTTGTGATACCGCCAGGGCAAAAAGAGGCAATAATTATTTTATTATTCGTATTTTCCCCTCTTAAGGCTGTGGTAAAAGTTTGTATCCCGTTTTTGGTAGCGGAATAGAGAGATTGAAAGGGAAGAGGTGTTAAACCACCCAAACTGCTGATGTTTAGAATTTGTCCTTCTCCTTTTTTTAAAAAATATTTATAGAACATCAAAGTCATATCAATTACGCCATTAAAATTTAATGAGATTATACTGTTTTTAAAATCATCATCGCAAAATTCACAATATCCGTAATAGGTTAAGCCTGCATTGTTGATTATTCCGTATATATCTGCTTGTTTTGTAGCGTTTTGAAAGACTTTTTCCCTTTCTTCTTGTTTCCTTAAATCACTCTTTAGAGCAATAACATCTATCTTGAATTTTTCTTCTAACTCTTTTTTTAGAGAGAGGAGCTTTTCTTCTCTTCTTGCTGTTATTATGACATTAATTTTTCTAGAAGCGAGTTCATAAGCTATGGCTTTTCCTAAACCTGCCGATGCTCCGGTTACCAAGACATATTTTCCCTTTAATTTTTTATTCATTTATTCCATGCTTCTTTTTATTAGATCGTTTATTGTTTTTACGGGGCTAAATACATCTTTAGGAACTTCCACAAAAAAAGTATGCCATTTTGCCATGGCACCATTCCATAATCCGGGTAATTCCAAAGCTTTTAATTCTCTACCTTGGTAACTTTTATGACTTATAAAATAGCTGTTGTGGTCAATAAAGTCTTGTAAGTCAAATTGAACTCCTTGAAAATTTTTGATATCCGCCAGAATAAAGACAGGGTTGGAATAGGTACTTTTTCCAAATATCTCTTTTTGTGCTGAATCATTAAGATTGATTTGTGCGGTCTCAACAATTTGTAAAGATAAATGACCTTCATTATCTCTTACCCAAAATGGTCCACCGCCTACATCTCCTTCATTGGGTATCATGCCACATATCCTAATGGGTTTGTTTAAAAATTCGAGTAGTTTCTCTCTGTTATTTATTAATTTTACCGCCTGATCTGCTGTTAAGAAGAGTTTTTGTACCAAGAAGTAGAGTGTTTTATTCTCAAACTCTTTGCTTATATCGTTATTCTTGATATCTTTAATCATCTGAACTATTTCTTCTTTATATAGACAAAGCATTTCTGCTAATGCTTGAAAATATTTAATGGTGGCAGATTGTATTTTTTCCGGTAAAATATTATCTATGTTTTTTATAAAAATAATATCTTCGTGTATTGAGGATAAATTATCTATTAAAGCACCGTGACCACCCGGTCTTAATAAAGGTTGATCATTTTCATCTAAGAAAATATTGTTATCCAAGTCAACTGCTATGGTATCGCTTTCTTTTTTTTGAAAAGAGAGTTCATAGGATATATTTTCTTTAGTGGATAATTTTTCTTGTATTTGTTCCCTAATATCTTCTTCGTGTTGAGGTGATACGGTAAGATGAATTTTTATCTTTTGTTTATTATTAGCTCTTAGATTGGAAGTTTCATCTATATGCTCTTGAAGAGCTGTTTTAATTTTGTTTGTATATTTATGAAAAGGTATCAGTGCTTTGGGTTTATTGATTAACCCTCCTTTGTATTTATAAAGTAAAAAATTGATTGCTTCTTTTAAATCTTTATTTTCTCTTAGATTTAAATTTTCAATTTTTTCTTCTATTTCTTCTGAGAAAGGGAAAACTCTATTCTCTAATCCGTAAAGAAATTTTTCCATAAATTCATCTTTCTGAGCTTCTTCTTCGTTTGCAAAATTTACCAATTTTTTAAACATTCTGCTGGCGGCACCTGAAGCAGGTACAAATTTACAGATAGTCAAATCTCTTTCTTTAAAATTGTGTTGATGCTTGTTTATTTCATCTTCACTTAATTTTATGATTCCTCTTTCTGTATTTGCAGGATTATATATATCGGCAAATTGAATACCTTTCTTAAATTTTTTAATTTGTTCGTTTATTTTATTTTCCATTTTTTATTCTCTCGTCCTTTCAATATATCTTTGAGCGGCTTGGGCAGTAGCAAAGAATTTGAAATGTCTACCCAGTGAGCTACTTATAAATCCAAAATTATCGTCGCTGTTTGTGTTTATCTTGGAATTGCTAAAAATAAATTTGAAGCTTGTCCAATGATGACTGTAATTTTCTCCTCTTTTTTTTAACTTATTAAATGTCATGGTTCTAATTATAACAGTCTTATTTGTTATTTTAATCTTTAATATTTCCAGTAGTTGGTAAATATTTAAGAATGAATCGGTTTTTCTTTCCATTCCCATAAAAGATGTCTTTTGCAGTTTTCCTCCATCTATAGATTCTATTGTAACTCCTTTTCTGAATAGGGAACTTTTTTTATTAAGTGTAGGTACTTTATCCGTTAAAAGAACGGCGAAATTTTTCCCTATCAAAAATCTTTCAACTCTTTTTTTTAAATCTTGATCAAATTTTGCACTTAAATTAATGCTAAAGAGAAACAAAAGTACAATATATATAATTTTCTTCTTCATTTCAAAACCTCCAATTGTTTTTTTTAGAAGAATAAATATAATCTTAATATTATAAGTAAAAATCGTCAAGGAAATAATTTATTTTAATATTTCTTTTATTTAAAAACGGAAATTGTCATCATCCGAGTTTTTATTAATAAAAATTATAATAATAATAGTTAATTTTCTTATTGATTTTTTGTGAATTTATTTTACAATTATTGAATAATTTAAGGAGGATTAAATGAAAAAGAAATTCATTTATTTATTGATGTTTCAAATTTTTTTATGTTTTACTTTATTGGCAAATAATTTTGACGAGTATTTTACTGGTAAAGCCTTAAAGTTTGATTTTGTTTTGGCAGCTTCAAAAGGTGAGCAGAAGGTTTATTTTAAATCATTAAATGGTTTGGATAAGTGGTCAGGTCCCAAAAAGAATATAGTGCCTAAATATGATTACGGTACTTATAGAGTAGTAATGAAAGATATAGAGAACGGTAAAGTGATTTATTTACAAGGTTTTTCTACATTGTTTAATGAGTGGTTATCAACACCTGAAGCTAAAAAAGTATCTAGAGTTTTTGAGCAGTCTTTGATTTTACCAATGCCGAAAAAGAAAGTAATATTGTCGGTAGAAGTCAGAGCTTTTAAAACAGGCAAGTTTAATGCAATATTTACCTATGAACTTGATCCACAAAGTTATTTTATCAGAAAGGAAAAGCCTCTTGAATGCGATACTTTTGAGCTTTTGAATAATGGAGATCCAGCAAAGCATTTAGATTTGGTGATTGTTTCTGAAGCTTATAGTAAAAGCGAAAAAGAAAAATTTGTTAAAGATGCCAAGAGGATTATGAGTTATATTTTTTCTTCCAAGGTTTTTGGGCAAAGACAAAAAGATTTTAGTGTTAGAGCAGTATTTGTTCCTTCCTTAGAGTCAAATCCTGATATACCCGGTAAAAGAATTTATAAAAATACAGTTTTTAACACTTCTTTTTATACCTTTAATACCCCAAGATATTTAACTTGCCCCTCAATACATAAGCTTTATACTTATGCTTCTTGTGTCCCTTGTGATATTATTTTTCTCCTAATTAATAGTAAAACTTATGGTGGCGGCGGTTTTTATAATTTTCATACAGCATGCACATCTGACAATAAATCTACACCTCAGGTATCGGTACATGAATTAGGACACGGATTGGGTGGTCTGGCAGATGAATATTATACATCGAATGTAGCTTATGAAGAGTTTTATAATTTAAAGCTTGAACCTTGGGAACCCAATATTACCACTCTTGTTGACTTTAAAAGCAAATGGAAAGATATGGTGAAGAAAAAAACTCCTATTCCTACTAAAAGGATTGAAAAATATCAAGGTGTAGTAGGTGCTTTTGAGGGTGGTGGATATATAGATAAAGGTATATATAGCCCTATGCAAGATTGCAGAATGAAATCAAATGAGGTTAAAGATTTTTGCCCTGTATGTGCAAGAGCGATTGATAAAGTTATTGATTATTGGAGTGATAAAGACTAAGCCTTTCTTCTGTTTTTTTAGCACTTTCACTGATAGCTATTCCTCCCAAAGATGTTTCTTTTAAAGAAGCGGGGAGGGTAGCTCCGACTTGTGCCATGGCTTTTATTACTTCATCTAATTTGATGGTTGTTCTTATTCCGCTTAGAGTCATTTCGGCACAGGCAATGGCATTAATTCCTCCGATAACATTTCTTTTAACACAAGGTACTTCAACTAAACCCGCAACAGGGTCGCAAACCAGTCCCATAAGGTTTTTAAGTGCAAAAGCTGCGGCACTTTCTATGACGTTTACATCTTTATTGAATAAATAGCTTATGGCGGCTGCAGTCATGGCAGATGCAGAGCCTACTTCTGCCTGGCATCCATGCATTGCACCGGAAACGGAAGCATTTAAAGATATGATTTCTCCTATACCTCCTGCGACAAAAAGAGCATTAATAATTTCTCTTTTTTTGATCTTAAATTTTCTTGCTATATTGATAAGGGGGCCGGGCATTACTCCGGCAGCTCCTGCCGTGGGTGCGGCGACAATTTTCTTCATGCAGGCATTTCCTTCAGATACTGCCAGTATATCTCTTATTATCATGCTAAATTCCTTTGACAATAAAGATTTTTCTTGTTTTATATAAGAATCCATCTTGCCCGTACCGTCTTGTATTAAACCACTTTGACTGTAATTTTCTTCTCTTAACCCTGCTTCTAAAGAGTATTCCATTGCTTGGTAGTGAGTTTCCATTATTTTAATAACTTCTTCTTCTGGCATTTGATTGTTTAATGTTTCATATTTTATAAAAAATTGATGCAGAAATTCAATATCCAATTTTTTCATTATTTCTTTTACTTCTTGATAAGATTTTATTTTAATTCTTTTCATATTTTTATGCCTTTAATTTTTTGATTTGAGTTAAATATAATATATTTTCTATTTCTTTTATTTTTTTGAGTGCCTCTTTGGAACATAGAGAATCTAATTTAAGTAAAGCCATTGTTTCTTCTGTGCTAATATCTCTGGAGACTTGCATATAGGCAATATTTACATTCTCTTCGCCTATAACTTTACCAATTTTTCCTATCATTCCCGGCTTATCTTTATAGTGAACAATAATTGTATGGTGAGTACCTCCAAAATCCACATTATGACCTTTGATTTTTACTATTTTTATCTTTCCCCCGCCAACAGATACCCCTCTTATAGAAAAGTCTTCTTTTTGCTTTTCATCGTATATGTTAATTTTGACACTATTTGGGTGTATTTCTGGATTGTTTTTTAAGATGAAAGTAAACTCATATCCCTTTTGTACTGCTATTTTTGGGGCTTCCCTAATCCTTTCGTCATCTTTCTTCATTCCCATTAATCCTGCCATTATTGCCTTATCGGTTCCATGACCTTTGCCAGTTTTATTAAAAGAATTGTATAGTGTAATAGTGGCTTTTTTAAAAGGACGGGCAAAAATGTTTCTCGCAAACAAACCTATTCTCGCCGCTCCTGCCGTATGTGAACTTGAAGGTCCTATCATTATAGGCCCCATAATATCAAAAATCCCCATATATCTCCTTAGATATTTAATCTGTAAATTTTTACATTATAAAGTTTTCTGCTTTATTTTAACTCAAAAATTACTAAAGTTTCAATTTTACCCCCTTTTCGGCAGTATTTTAAAAAAAAACTTTGCAATCTTATTTCTTCTTTTTTTAGCATATCTTGAGTGTATAATTGTTTATCTGTTACCGGTTTGATTTTATTGTTGAAGTAACATACCCCTCCGTGGTAAGGATTTATGGCAATATGGGTAAATTTATTATTTTTTAGAAAATTATAGAAATTTTTATTGTTTAAAGATTTTCTGAATATTGCCATTGATGTAGATGCTGAGTATTGTGAGTCTGCCCAATATGGTCTTTGAAGAAATAAGAACCTGTTATCAAAGAAGAAGAATGTTTTGCTGTCCGGTTTGAGTTTATTCAAAAAATCACAAACTTTATAATTAGTATTTTGACTAATACTCTTTTTATATGTTTCTTTGCTCCAAGGGATTTCAATCGTTGTTAATTTTTCTTTACTGCTTATAATTAAGATTGAGCAAGAAAATATAAATAGCAATAAATATAAAATTTTATTTTTTATAATTTTATCTTGTACAGTTATAGTGCATAATCCCATAATTGGTAATAAAGGAAGTAAGAACCTGCCTTGGTTACTATAAGGGAATATAAACCATATAAAAATACTACTTAAGCAAAAAAATAGTGTTATTTTGGATAACACATTTAATCTTTTAATAAGAAATATAGAAATTATAAACAAAATTAACAGAAGGGGAGAGAAAGAGCTACTTTCGTATTTATTGGAGTTAAATACAAGGTTATAAGGTAGGGTTATTGCGTTGATAATATATTGACCAATATCTTTATTGTTCTTTGACATATATATATTCTGTTGCATCGCTAAAATATCTGACCACCAAGGGGAGGGAAATACTTTGTTAAGATTTGGATATATAGGATTTTTTGTATAAATATAATTTTTTATTAACCAAGGGGATAGAAGAGATAAAATTATAATTGTTATTATTGAGAGTGTTATCAATATTTTTTTGATAGGGAATTGATTTTTTTGCATAAATAAAAGAACAATCGGTAAAAAAGGGAAAGTTAATAGCCATAAGGTATATTTGCAAGCCATTAAAAAAGCCCAAAATATTGCAAATATTATTATATAGGTTTTTTCTTTTGTTTTGAACCATAAATATAAATAAAATATTTGCACAAGGAGGAACAAACTCATTACCGGCTCTATATAACAATAAGGCAGATGTTGCCAGAGATTGGCACCTCCTAAAATAATAAGAAAACTTAAATATGGAGATTTAGAATTGAAATATTTTTTTGCCGACCAAGTAAAGAGTAAGAAAACAAGAATTAAACATTCCAATACCCAAAGTTTTACTGCCCAGAATGAAGCATTGCTTAGTATTAATGTATAAAAAATTTCTATATTATGGGGCATATTTGAATAAAGAAAGTAGGGTATAGCTTTTATTCCTCCATGCTCTATATAATAAATAGGTATTTTGAGATGATAAACCAAAGAGTCCCAAAGGAATTTTGGCTCAAATGATTTTAATATTAAAAGAATAAATGTGATTATTATAATAATCAGAGAAATTGCTTCAACTTTATTTCTCGGTGATTTTAATTTGAATTTTGGTTTTATTTTTTTTAAATTTTGTATATTTATCAAGGATAGAATCAAAATAATAATAAAAAATATTCTTGAGGAGTAGAGTTGAAGAAAGCCCAATAAAAGAGTTATATAGGTTAGGATAATAAAGCCTAAAGAAAGAGAAATTACTTTGAAAGGTAATTCCTTATTATTCTTTTTGATAATTGAGTTCAGTGCCAATGAGCCTGTCTGAAAAGCAGCAATATTTATCAAGATAAGCCATGATATGGATATTATATAGTTTATTGGTGTCATGGCTTCTTTTCTTCTTTTATTTTTTTACGCCATTTATTCTCTATATTAATAACTTCTTGATTATTTAAGTCTTTTTGACCTTTGTATATTGTTATCTTTCCGTTACCGTCAATAATAATATAGGGGTGCAAATCATTTATATATTGTGAGGGAGCTATTCTGTTGTGTGCCATATATCTGTCTTTATTCTCTTCTGCCATACTTTGACTTCTTGCTATTATATAGTCATTCAGCCCCAATAAATCTATTATGTGCCCTTCTTGGAATATCCAACCTATATATCCTACACTTATTGCAGGAATTATTGGATTTTTTCTATTTTTTATTAAATCTTGAAATTTTTTTTTCGGGAAGAATATTTTTTGAAGGTATTGCAGGAATATTTTATGCTCTTTTTGGCTTATACAAATAAAGTGATTAACTAAATAATATTGAAGAGAATCATATAATTTAAAATAAGGTTTAATAAAAAAGGGCTTGTTTTTAGCTGTTTGTAAATATAATTTATAAGTATTTGCTCTCTTGCTAAATTTTTCCCCTGCCTTATATTTAAATGCGGGAATGTAAGTACTGCAAATTATTGTAATTAACATTACCGTGATTATTGTTTTACTCGGAGTTTTGATTAAGTTAAAAGAATATATAAGGAACAATGGAATTACTGGAATAATATGAGAGTAAACCCTGTATTCAAAATGATCTCCTCCTATTATAAATGTGTAATAAATAAGTTGACCCATAATTGGCATGATAATCATTAGTTTTAATATTAATCCGTAATTTAATTCTATTTTGATACTTTTTCTCTTTTTAATTATATAAAAAAGTAAGACAATGAAAGGAATAAACAGAAAATATTCCATTATGAAACTTAGAGCATATCTTACTCCCGCTTCAGGCCAGGGTTTAGAATATTTGGCGTAGTATGTATTGGGTAGTAAGGCTTTATAATAGATTAATCTGTAAATAAAGTGCAAGCCTACAGGTATTAAACTTAATAAAGGAAATAAGATAATTTTATATACTTTTTCCTTCCTTGTGATTAGGACAAAAGCTATTATTAATGCCGAGGTAGAAATAAAGAGTAATCCGTCCGGTCTTGCCAAAGCAATAAGAGAAGAAACAAAAGAAGCCGTATAAAGAGTTTTTAATTTATTTTCTTTAATAAATTTGATTGAAAGATATAGCCAAAGATGAATTAAAAAGTTAAACATGGCAGTTTCTAAACCTGAACTTG